>Ga0302326_10007645_pt1 | contig 23981 bp, 16 predicted proteins | sample Palsa_T0_3_FD_202264 | JGI IMG/M metagenome (GOLD analysis project Ga0302326, IMG submission 202264) | Peat permafrost microbial communities from Stordalen Mire near Abisko, Sweden - Palsa_T0_3 | ecosystem: Environmental > Terrestrial > Soil > Palsa > Peat permafrost | place: Sweden: Abisko... | reverse complement strand
CCGCGGTGGCCGCGGCCCACCCAAAATCCGGGCTTGTAGCCGATATGACGCGGGGCAGCTGGGCGTGCCCGGCATGGTCCACGATGAACTCAACCACGGCCACCGACTTGGCCTTCGAGGCCAGGACAGCCTCCGGGACGACCGGGCTCGGCGTGAAGCGGCCCTTCAGCGGGGCGTCCAGGGTCCGGAAATCATCGACGATGGGGGACGGTTCCTTCTTCAGCGCCCTGAGGAGCCTTTCGGCCGACTCGTTCATGGGGAAGTCGTCCGCGTCCCGCTCAAAATCCTGGTCCTTCCGGAGCACGGCCCAGCACGGCTTCCCGTTCTTCCTCGCGGGCTCGAACCTCCACGCCTCTATCATCGCTGTCGCGGCCTCCCCGAACTCCGGCCGGGTCGCGCTCGTAAGCCGCACGAGGCGCGTCCGGCCGCTCGGGTCGATCGCGAAAGTGACGCTCGCCTTCCCCTTGATCTTCTGGACCAGCAGGTCGTAGGGGTACACGGGCGCGCTCGTCAGGAGCGGCTTGGGGGCCTCGTCGTACTGGAATTCCGGCGGGGCCTCCTTGGGCGCGTGCGCGGGGATCGACCATGGGTCGACGCCCCCTGCATTTCCCATGGGGAGCCTCTCGCCCCCTGGTCCCGTCAGCTGGAAGTAGATGGGCACCTGCATGTGGACGAACACCGGGTGGCCGTTCTTGATCCCGGGCTTGAACTTCCACTTGAGGACGGCCTCCACGGCCGGCGCCTCGAAGTCGGGATGCGATGACTTCGTGACGTCCGCCTTGACGACGTCGCCGTGCGGGTCGATGACGAAGTCCACTATGACCTCGCCCTTGTTCCCGGTGAGCCGGAGCGAATAGGGGTACACCGGCTCTTCCTGCCTGACCACGACCGGCATCCGGTCGCCGCCCGCGTCGTCGGCCCTCGCCGCCCCTGATGCCAGCAGCAGGGCTGCGGCGGACAGGGCCAAGAGGATCCCGCGGTTCGTCGTCATGGGCAAACCATCCCTTGCCGAATCCCGCGGCCGGGTTCAACGCCATTTCCGAGGATGGGATTGACCGCGGTTTTTCCGGCTGCACACTGGACGGTCCATGCCGAGCCCGACGATCGAACAGCTGCTTATCCTGCAGGACCGCGACACGAAGAGGCTTGGGGTCGAGGCGCAGATAAAGGCGGTTCCCCGGGAGATCGCGGCGGTGGAGCAGCGGATCGCCTCCGAGAAGGCCGCGATCGACGCCGCCAAGGGCGAGGTGCGCGAGTTCGAGTCGAAGAAGAAGATCCTCGAGACCGAGATCGGCTCGGCCGAGACCCAGCGCGGCAAATACCAGACCCAGCAGCTTTCAGTCAAAAAGAACGACGAGTACCAGGCCCTCGGCCACGAGATCCAGAACGTCCAGAAGCAGATCGACGAGCTCGAGGGGAAGGAGCTGGAGGCGATGTACGCGATCGACGAGGCGAAGAAGCGGTTCGCCGCCGCCGAGGCGACGCTCAAGCAGAACATCGTCGGGCACGAGGCCCGGATAAAGTCCATGCGGGAGCGCGACGCCAGCCTCGCCGAGGAGATCAAGGCGGCCGTCGCCGCGGTGGCGGAAGCGAGGGCGCCCGTGCCGGCGCCGGCCCTCGAGGCCTACGACCAGGCTGCCAGGCGGCGGATGCCGGCCGTGGTGCCGATCCGCGGCGGCAAGTGCGGCGGATGCCACCTCAAGGTCTCGAGCGAGGTGGAGTCGGCTGCGAGGGGCAAGACCGCGGACACCGAGTTCGCCCTCTGCGACCAGTGCGGCCAGATGGTCTATTGGGAATCCTGAGGCTTGCCCTCGGCCCCGCGGCCGGGCACGGTCGACCCCTTAGCTTTGGGGCCTGGTCGTCGCTCCAAGTTCTTTGATCCCAAGGCGCGGGTAACGCCGCGCCCGATAGAAGTTTGGAGAGGAAAGTCCGGACACCAGAGGGCAGGATGCTGCTCGAGCCGAAAGGCAAGCGCAGGCGCCGCGGTTCAAGCCGCGGTGACGGACAGTGTCACAGAGAACAAACCGCCAGGCGGCCCCTCGGGGCCGCCGGGCAAGGGTGAAAAGGTGGGGTAAGAGCCCACCGCGCACGCCGCGAGGCTTGCGGCACGAAAAACCCCTTCCGGTGCAAGACAAAATAGGAGACTGGACGGCCCGTCCCATAGTCTCGGGTATGTCGCATCCGGCCGGTTCCGTGGGGTTCGCCCCGCGGGGACGGACGGGCGGGCCCGCAAGGGCGCGAGAGAAATGACGGCCGAAGCGCCGCAAGGCGTGGAACAGAATCCGGCTTACCGGCCCCAAAGCTAATACTTTTCAGAGGAGCACGTTCGCCCAAACCCGCCGCCGGGGTCGGTTTACCCTGGGGACGGCGCCTTTCTCACCGAGATGGTGTTGCCGTGGAAGTCCATCGTTAGCACCGCGCCCCTGAACAGCGCGACGCCGACCGTCGCATCAAAGAGCCCGTCGGGCTCATGGACACCCGGTGTCGGGAAATAGACCCTGGGCCGGCTCCCGCCGATGTCCGTCCCATTGAAGGACTCCGACCGCGCCTCGGCGACCTTCATGTTCACCCCGCCATCGGTGATCGGGAAGAATTCAGTGACCTGAGTCTTCGCCGATGACTCGAGGCCCAGCTTGGGCACCGACGCGGAGTAGACCAGGAATGATCCGGTGTACATTGTGTCGACCTGCGCGCTCACCGGTTTGCCGTTCAATTCGAATCCGTGCGCCACGACTATCGGAGGGCCGTGGTTGCCAAAGTTGACGAGGGAAAAGCTGTCCCGAGGCCCGGGCATCGACACGGGGTCCGCGACGATGTCGGATATGCGGACGCGGCGGGCCGCAAAGTCGATCTGCACGATTCGATCCTTGAACGCCGTGTAGGCGATAGTCCCGGCCAGCGCGGCCGGCATCTTGTTCGCGGCGTAGTCAAATGCCAAGGCGTGCCTCCCCGCGACCGTGACTGCTCCAAGGTGAAGGGGCGGGATCGACGCCTTGTAGAATCCCTCGGGCACCGGCGGGGGATACGCCGTCATCTCGAACCCCCCGGATTTCGCGGTCTTCGTGTCGACCGTGGTGTTCACGTTTCCCGTGTCGATGCCGAAAAGGAGAGCGGGGCCATCGCCGAGGCGCACCTCGACGCATGGAATCCCGCTCGATTCGATCAGGGGAACGTCGGCGGCGAAAACGATTCCCGTCGCTGAAGCCGGCGGCGGGGCTTGGGCCGTCAGGGAGCCGGAGAAAAGCAGCCGGGCCATCGCGGCAAATACCGCCCGAACGGCGTTCTCACTTGGGATGCCCATGCGCGAAGCCTGCCGGTGAGCCGTGCGGGCGATGCCTCAAATGTGATGAATGGCTGGGCTCGAGGATGGGCGGAGGAGGCGGGGGCAAAGAACCGCGTTTGAAGTCGGATGAAAGCCCGCCGATCTCGAACCTTTCCGGATGACGCTCGCAAGCCCATGCCGGGTCCCTTAGGCCCGTTGGCGCCCAAAACACGGCATCGTGCCAAGAATCCCCACCATGAAAAAGGTATCACTACTTGTCGTCCTTGCGGCCGTCCTCCTGGGCGCCCCGGGCCAGCTCTCGCTCCTGCGCGGGTCCGAGAATGCGGCCGCCGCTCCGGCGCCGGCCGGAAAGCACTGGAAATACTCCACCCGGTTCCCGGCTGCCGAAAACCCCATTTCCGAGAACGGCAACTGGGAGTGCGGCAAGACCGCCGGGGTTGACTGGGCCGACGTCGCGACAATCGGCGGACACGCCTATGGCCTGGAGTCGGGGGTCACGGGCTACGACGACTCGACGGCCCTCCTGACGGGAACCTGGGGGCCGAACCAGACGGCCGAGGCGACGGTCTTCGCGTCCCACCCGACCGACAAGCTGTGGGAGGAGGTCGAGCTGCGCCTGCGCAGCGCCCTCTCGCCCCACGTCGCGACAGGCTACGAGTGCCTCTTCAGCTGCCGGAACTCCGCGGCGGCCTACGAGGACATCGTCAGGTGGGACGGCCCGCTGGCAAAGTTCACCTACCTTTCCCACAAGGTGGGCGCGCAGTACGGGGTCGCCGACGGCGACGTCGTTAAGGCGACCATCGTCGGAAACCTCATCACGGTGTACAAGAACGGCGTGGTGATGGCCCAGGTGACGGACGGAACCTTCGCGGCCGGCAGCCCGGGAGTCGGATTCTTCCTGAGCGGGGGAAAGGGGACGAACCGCGACTACGGCTTCACGACCTTCTCGGCCACGGACGGGGAGTAGCGCCGGGCGGCAGCAACGGGCCAGTTGGCGGGTTGACCGAGGATTCAAGGGCCCCACAATGCGGATGCCATGCGCTGGTACCACTACCTGTCCTATTTTTTCGGGGGCGCATTCCTCGTGAATTCGCTTCCCCATCTCGGCAACGGGCTGTCCGGCCATTCCTTCCAGAGCCCCTTCGCGAGCCCGCCCGGGGAGGGTTTGTCATCCTCGACGGTCAACGTCCTTTGGGGCCTCCTGAACCTGGCCATTGCCTACCTGCTCGTCTGCCGGGTCGGAAACTTCGAGCTGCGAAGGACCCGGCATGTCCTCGTCGTGGGCGCGGGCATCCTGATCATGGGGCTCATGCTCGCCCATACCTTTGGCCGGCTTCACGGGGGACTAAGGTGAGACCCGGGATCGTCTGGCCGCGAAAGCCGTTCGAAGCGGCCCGCCGCCCGCCCCACAACACCCTTGACTCGGCTTCGCCCGTTTGAGTCCATGGCGGGCTCCGAACATCACTCTGACCATGGCCAACACCCAATCCGCTATCAAGGCAGCCCGCAAGACGGTGCGCCTCACCCTCCGCAACAAGGCGGTTAAGACCCGTATCAAGACCCTGCACAAGGGGTTCGCGGCGGCTGTCAAGTCCGGGGACGCGGCGAAGGCCAAGTCGGCGGGCATTGCCTACGTCTCGGCGATGAGCAGGGCGGTCAAGTCCGGGGTCGTTCACAGGAACGCGGCGTCGCGCGCGATGTCGCACGCGGCGAAGTACGTGCTCGCGAAGTGACGCCGATTTTGGGATGGCTGCGTGCCATCCCAAGTTGAAGACAAATCCAGGCGCAGAGCTTTTCCTTTCGCGCTTCGCCGACAACGCGTGGCGGGAGGTTGTTCGCCCCTGGCTGGAGGAGGGACACGGGACCCTGGGGCGCTCGCTTGTCGTCGCCCCGACGCGCGGGCACACTCAGGCCCTGAAGCAGAGGTGTCTCGCCGAGGGGGTGCGCCTCCTCGGCGTGGAATTCCTGACGCCCTCGCTCGCGAGGAAGAAACGGCGCCCTGCCGCCGGCCTTGGGAGGAGCCTGCAGCTGCTGCTCCTGCGCGCGCGAATAGCGGCCCGGGCAGACGCGCTCGCGCCAGGCGACCCGGCGAGGCTCCTCTGGAGGAGCCTCGAAAGCGACCTTGAGTCGGCCCTTTCCGACTTTGAGGACCTGATGCGGGGCGGGTTCAGCGCCGAGAATTTCCCGCACGCGGAGCTCCAGGCGGTGTTCAGGGATCTGGCAGGATGGGTCGCGTGCCATGGCTACGGGCTCGCCGCGCTCCAGGACCTGGAGGACGGCCTGAAGGCACCCGGGGCAGGAGGGGGACAGATCGCCGACAGGGCGCTCATACTTGCGGGGGGCGCCGAGTGCTGGCCGGATTTCTTCGGCCTCGTCGCCCTGGCCAGGCGCTGCCGCTCGGTGAGCGTCGTCCTCGCCTCGCCCGAGTTCGGGGGCAAGAACGAGGCCGACCAGGTGTCCGACCAGGAATGGGTCGAGGTCTGGGAGGCTGCGCTCGCCGTGGCCAAGCGGTCGGTCGACGACGCTGAGCCGCAGGAGACCTGCGCCGCGGTCGCCGAGCTCTGGGCGGAGGGGAGGGGCTCCGCGGACCGCGCCGGCGTCGTCCTGGGCCTGTCCCGCTCGGGCGAGATGGAACAGGTCGCGCTCGCGGTAGGCCGACTCCTCGCCGGGGGCTCCGAGAACATCGCGGTCATCCTCCCCGGCGCGGGCCCGGCCCACGCGAGGCTGGTCGGCCTCCTCGACGCGGCGGGCACCGCCTACGCGGACCTGATAGGGATCCCGGGAACGCCGCCGATCGACGTCGCGATCCAGCGGGCCCTCGTGGACTTCCACGGGCGGGGATGCCGCCTCGAGGAGCTGCTGGCGCTCTGGCCGCTCCTTCGCTCGCTCAGCCTGGCGAATCTCACGCCGGCGCGGGCGCGGGTCGTCTGCCAGGACCTCTTTGACAACGCCCAGACCCACGCCGTCGGGCCGCTCCTCGGGCGCCTCGAGGGATCCGACGACCCCGACTGGAAGGAAGTGGGGCGCGTCGCCCGCCTGCTGCTCCCCGAGTGGCCAGACCCGCTGACTCCCCCGCAGGCGCTCGCCCTCTTCGAGGCCGCCCGCGACCGCCTCACGCTCGCGGAGCCCCCCGGCTGGAATGCCCTCCGGGACTTCGCGGGGCGGGCGGCCGAGCCGATGCCGGCGGCCGCCCTCCTCGAGGCGATCCGCTCCTTCCTGCCCGAGCAGGGCCCGCTCATCGCCTCGCCCGGGAAGACCACGTTCGCGCGCGTGACGCTCACGACGGTGCGGCGCGCCGCGGGCGTGTCCTGGTCCGACGTCATCCTCACCGGCGCGAACGCGCGCATATGGCCCGAGAGGCGCGAGTCGAGCACGTGGCTCGGCGACGAGGCGAGGCGCGAGCTCGACAGGAAGCTCGGCCGCTTTTCGCTCGGACTGCCGACGCGCGAGGACCGCGCGGAGCTCGAGAAGCGCCTCTACTGCACGCTGGCGAGGGACTGCCGCCGGCGGGTCGTGTTCAGCGCCTCCCTCTTCAGCGAGGAAGATCCCGAGGCGCGCCTAGCGCCAAACACCTGGCTTGAGCGTGTGATGTGGGAGAAGGGTTACCTGTCGGCCCCGGGCTCCGGCTCGGAGGGGTACGGGCGGCTCGCGGCCTCGGCCCGCCGGGCGGAGCGTCCCGAGGCGCTGGCTGCGCAGGGCGCATGGCCGGAAATCTGGCGCCGGCGGCGCGACCCATCGGCGAAATTCGACGCGTATTTCCTCGGCGACCCCGGCGGCGCAAGCCGGCCGGCGAGCCTCACGGCGAGCCAGATCGGCAGGGGCGTCCGCGACCCGGCGACGCTCTGGTTTGACGCGGTGCTCCGGGTCAGGCGGGTGGGGTGGCATCCTTTCTCCAGGGACCGGCGAAAGGCGGTTGGCACGGCCGTCCACCGCGTGCTGGCGGCCGCCCTGAAGGGCGCGCCCGCGGAGGGCGTGTTCTTCCATTTTCCCGACCGCGCGTCGGCAAGCGGGCGCCTCGCCGGCGAACTCGCCCGTCTCCGCTCGGCGAGCCCGCGGGACCGCTATTGGGACTCCTTCCACATGGACGTGGAGCGGGCTGCCCGCGAGCTGCTCGCCCGGGTCTACGACCTGCCCCCCGCGGCCTACGGCGCGGCCGAGGCGTGGCTTCCCGAGGGAGCGGCGGTGCCCGTGGGAGCGGCGGGGACGATGCCCGTCCGCGGAAAGATGGACCTCGTCCTCTCCGAGAGGCCGGCATGGGCCGGGTCGCGGGTCGAGATCGCCGACTTCAAGACGGGCGGCGACTCGCGGCTCTCGGCACGGACGATGGCGTCGAAGGGGGCCTCGCTCCAGCTCGGCGTGTACCTCGAGGCCGCCCGGTCGCTCGGGGCCACCGGAAGCGTGTGGATGCTCAAGCCCGAGGAGCGCCCGGCGAGCATCGGCGTGGGCGAGCTCGACGCCGCGTGCGTGAAGCTGCGGGTTCTGGGCGACCACCTGGCGACGGGGATCTACGGCGCCCGCACGCCCGACCGGACGGATTACTCGCACGGGTTCGAGTGGCCCCTCGCATGCGCGCCGATCGCCGCGCCCATCCTCGAGGCGAAGTTCGAGGCCACGTTCGGCGCGGCGCAGGAGGCCGCCGGGGGGGATGACGGCGATGAATAGCCAACCGGACGACCAGGGGTCCCGCGACCGCTTCACCCGCGACTGGTGGGTCAACTTCGCCGTGGTCGCCAACGCGGGCTCGGGCAAGACCACGGCCATATCCGAGAGGCTCGCCGAGATGGCCCTGGCGGAGAATGGCGCCAAGCTCCTGGAATGCACGGCGGTCGTCACCTACACGAAGAAGGCCGCGGCGGAGATCGAGCAGCGCGCAAGGACGGTGCTCCGCCGCCGCCTGGCGTCGTCCGGCAGCGCTGACGCCAAGCCCCTGGCGGTCCTCGACCGCGCGTTCTTCGGGACGATCCACAGCTTCTGCCTCCTGCTAGCGCGCCGCCACGGAAGCCCGCTCGGCATCCACCTGAACCCCGTCCTTATCGATCAGGACGACGATTCCCACTGGCGTGAGTTCCTCGAGGAGGACCCCATGACGTTCGCCTCGCTGGAGCCCACGCAGGCCGACGCCTTCCTCAGGCACGTCTCCCTGGACGAGATCTTCGATCTCGCCAAGGGCCTCGACAAGGCGACGGCGGAGCGGCTGCTGGAGGCGCGGCCGGGGCCGAGGCCGACGCCGTCGCAGGCAGTCCTCGACGAGATCCTCGCCACGGCCCCGTCGCGCAAGGGGCCCGGCGCCCTCGCGCTCGCGCGCAACAAGGACAGGGCGCGCGAGTGGATGCGGCGACTCGGCGCGGATTCCGATCGCCTGCCCATCCCCAAGCCCGAGGGCGGCGCCTCGGGGATCGTCGAGCTCTACGCCCGGCTCTTCGCCCCGCTCAAGGGCTGGCTCGCGCAGGCGGGCGGCGTGCTCGCGGCCGAGCTCTCCCTCAGGTACCGGGCCTGGAGGGCGGAGCGAGGCGTCCAGAGCTATGCCGACCAGATCGAGACCGCGCTCGAGGTCGTCAAGAACTCGTCGATGCTCGAGGCGATACGCGGACAGGGCTGGAGGGTCCTCCTCGACGAGGCCCAGGACACGGACCCGAGCCAGTTCTCAGTCCTTGTCGAGATCGCGCGCCCGCCGGGCGCGCCGACCGGGACTTGGCCCGGCAAGGGCGGCGCCGCGCCGAGGCCGGGGCATTTCTGCATGGTGGGCGACGCGCAGCAGGGAATCTATTCGGACAGGGCCGACATCAGGAACTTCAATGACCACGTCGCCGCCTTCGAGTCGGGGCTCGGAGGCGAGCGCCTCACGTTCCACGTCACATTCCGCGCGCCGGGCCGGGTGGTCTCGCTCCTGAACGAGACCCTGCCGCCGGCGTTTGGGCCCGGCCGGGACTTCAGCTTCGGCATGCCTGCCGCCGAGGGCGCCCCGCCTCCATTCCTCCAGGTATCCTACGAGCCGCTTGTTGCCGGCCCGAGCAACGTCGAGGGTGCCGCGTGGCGGGTGCCGATACGGTTCTCGCCGGTCACCGGCTCGCGGGACGTCGGGGACAAGAAGCTGGCCGACGAGGCGCGTCAGTTGGCGCGGCTCTTGGCGGAGGGCGGCCCGGCGTCGGTGGGCGCCGAAAGGTGGGGTGATATCTGCATCCTCGCGCCCCGCCGGTCATGGCTGGCCATCATCCGCGACGAGTTGAGGGAGGCGGGCCTGAAGACCGCCCTCCAGATGAAGCGCAACCGCGCCGGGGACAGCCCCGTCTACGCGTGGGTCAGCGGGCTGATGGCCGTCATCTGCGACCCCGACAACGCCTTTGAATGGGTGGGCGTCCTGCGCGAGATCTTCTGCGTCAGCGACGCCGAGATCGCCTCCGCGCTGCGCTGCGGGGCGTTCTCGTGGGCCGAGCCCGGCGATCATTCAGGGCCGGTGGCGGGGGCAATCGGGACGCTGACCCCCTTCATCGACCGCGCGGACGCCGAGGGCGAGTCGCTTGGGCGGTTCTCGGCCGAGCTCTGCGGGGCCTGCGGCCTCGCCGCCAAGGCCCGACTCGCCGACCCCTCCGGAGGCTATGAGGACGAGCTCGAGCGCCTTCTCTCTCGCGCCGCCGAGCTGGGAGTAAAGGGAGCAGGCGCCCGCGGCTGGCTCAGGGACCTCCTCGGGTCCATCGACGAGTTCCGCTCGCCCGGGCGCCCTGCGGGCGACGCCATCAACCTGATCACGTCGCATTCGGCCAAGGGCCTCGAGTGGCCGGTAGTCATTCCAGCCGGCCTGTGGAGGCCGATCGGCCACAGGCCCGAGCACGGGATGAGGATCGTCCGGGACAGGGACGGCGATTCGCGCGTGGTCTTTGACAACGAGGGGGTGGGGGCTCGGACGCGCGTCTCGCTGGACCGGGAGCAGCAGCGCAACACGGTCAGGCTGCTCTATGTCACCCTCACCCGGGCCAAGAAGGCGCTCGTTCTGCCGTGGCCGGAGGAGCCGCCGGAGGAGGGCAGCTTCGGGGAGATCTGGGGCCTTGATCCGGGAGCGCTTGGCCCGATTCCGCCGCCGGTCGCCGCGGTTCCCGAGCCCGGACCGCCCCCGCACGTGATTGAGATCCCGCCCCCGGTCGAGGCGCCGCCGCCACCGTCCCCTGCTCCCGCCTTCCCAAGGCGGATTCTCCCGCACGAGCTCGCGGCGGCCCCCGACCTCGCACGGGCCTCACTCCATGAGTCGGCCGCCGACGCCCCGCTTCCGGCAAGGGAGCTCAAGGTCGATCCGCTGGATTTTGGTGTCTGGTGGCATGAGACGCTTGAATTCATGCCATGGGAGGGCGACAGGGCCGCCGTTGCGGCTCACGGGGAAGCCGCGCTGGCCAGGGCCGCCGAGATGGGTTTCGGCCCCCGGGGGCGCGAGGAGTGGGACCGCTTCCTTGCGAGCGAGCCGTGCCGACTCATCCGGGAGCCTCGGTGGAACCGGCTCGCCGAGGCCGGGATATTCGCGCCCCTGGCCCCGGGCGAGTGGATCGACGGCGTCATCGACCTGGTCCTCCACGACCCCGGGGCCAAGGAGATATGGATCGTCGACTGGAAGACGAACCGTCCCAGGGCCGGGGAGGGCGACGAAGCCCTACTGGAAAGGCTGGTGGAAGAGTACAGGGGCCAGCTCTCGGCTTACGGGAAGTCGGCGGCGGGCTTCTTCGATGGCTGCCGCACGAGCCTTTGGGTCTACTCAACCGCCGCGGGACGCTGGGCGGGGGTCGGGGGACCGGCCTGAGCCAGCAGGGACGATTGCACTCGACAGCCAATGGCGTGAATCGCACGTTTATCGAACCGACTCTATATGGGAAATCTCAAGAAGAAACGCCGCCTGAAGATGAACAAGCACAAGCGCCGGAAGCGCTTGAAGTCGAACCGCCACAAAAAGCGCACGTGGCAAAAATAGGCCAAGCCCGCCGCATCATACGGCGGGTTTTCTTTTAAATAAGGGTAAATACTTACGGGCACGGCATTAATGCCTGTTTTGCCTTGTAAATGGGTGGTTTACCTGATGGGATGGCCATCCATTCGTCGGGAACCGTCCCTTTAGCGAAGGCCTAGGGACTGTTACCGAGGACTTTCCACTCCAACTCCGGTATGCTTTTCTCGAAAAAGACGAAGGGTTACTTCGTCGAGATGAACGAGAATTCGGTCCTCCTGGCCCGAACAACTGCTGTTTCGGCGCCCATGGAGATAGAGGAGCTGAAGGAATGCGCCATCGGCGACGAGGCCGGCATGGCTGAGATCATCAAGCAGTTGCAGCCGAAGAAGCCGCCGAGCGGGTACCTGCATGCCGTGGTGGGGATCTATCCGCCGAAGCGCGTCGTGCGCAGGCACACGCTGGAGCTCAAGAAGATGAAGGAGCAGGCCTACATGGCGGACGTCTTCACCCAGCAGCTTCGCATTGAGCAGGATAAGTTCACGATCGCCATGCTCAACGCCAACGACGGCGCCGACTATGACCTGGGCAAGGCCAACCAGAAGGAAGTGATCTTCTGCGGCGCCCCGAATGACGACATTGCGGCGACCCAGGAGGTCCTGCTGAACCTGGGCGTCTTCCCGGAGCGCCTGGAACTGGGCAGCGTCGCCACCCTGGGTGCCCTCGTCGACTGCCTGTCGTTCGAGAAGTCCAAGACCCCGACCCTGGTCCTCGACATCGGGAACGACACGACGCATAGCTTCATCGTCTCGGCCAACGGGGTCGAGGCCTCGAGGCCGATCCCGCAGGGCCTGGAGGCCATGGTCCCGGTCGTCCAGAAGGAGCTCGGCCTCAAGGACGAGGAGTCCGCGAGGAAGCTCTTCCGCTCAAATACGTTCGATTTCACGGGAATGGGCCCGCTCCTGATCAAGCGCCTCCTGAAGGAGCTCCAGTCCTCGATCGGCTTCTACGAGGTCCAGACGGGCCAGTCGGTCGGGCAGGTGATCTGCATCCAGCTCTCCCCGAAGCTCGCGTGGCTCGAGGGCGCGCTCGCCTCCTCGCTCGGCATCACAACCCTGAAATTCGACCCCGTCCCCTGGCTCAGGTCGCGCAACGTGGTCGTGCCGGACGCGCTCGCGAAGACGGCCGGGGACTTCCGCTGGTTCGGGCTGCTGAGCCTAATGGTACAGTACAACTCTCAAGATGGCACTAACGCTGACCAAAAAAAGTAGCGCGGCCGTGGTCGTCGTGCCGCCCTGGCACCCGAACATCCGGATCGCCGAGAACCTGCCCGACACGAAGGTCGTGCGGACGGCCTTCTTCGTGAACGGGGCCGCCATGCTCGTGGCGATCTCGCTGGCGCTCTACCTCGGCATCCAGGAGTGGAAGCTGCACGAGGTAAACAAGCAGATCGCGGACTGGCAGCGACAGATCGACAAGGACAAGAAGGAGAGCGAGGCGGCCGTGGCCCTCTACGAAGACTTCAAGCTGGAGGAGGCCAAGACGAACGAGGTCGTCACTTTCATCGCGTCCGAGCCCGTGGTCTCGGCGATCATCCTGCGCCTCGGCGCCATCACGCCCAAGAAGATCGCGCTCGACGGCCTCGAGTTCAAGGAGGCCGGCTTCAACATCCGCGCCACGGTCAAGGGCGCGCCCGAACGCGCGAGCACCGACGTGTCGGCCTACGAGAAGCAGCTTCGCATCGACAAGGTGCTCGGGCCCATGCTGAACGCGGTCAACCTCCTTACGGACAGGCGCAACCCGAACAGCGGGCGCCTCGTGATCGAGATCTTCTGCGAGTACAAGAAGGGGACGGTTAAGAAGACATGAACAAAGAGGAATTAATCGCATTCCTTCGAAAGAACGTGATCTCGGTCTCGTGCGTCGTCGCGAGCGTGCTCATCGGCCTTGCGCTCTACTACCGGAGCGACGAGCTCCCGGACGCCGAGAAGGTCCTCGGGGAGCGCCAGAAGGAGGGGGAGCTCCTGGCCGCGAACATCGAGGACTCGGCCGACCTCAAGGAGCAGCACGCGGCGATCGTCGAGGCCAACAAGGCGATATCGGACCGGATGATCCACACCGGGCAGCTCGCCGATAACCTCCAGTACTTCTACAAGCTGGAGAGCGACACGAACACGAAGCTCTCGGATCCGCACCAGTCGCCCTGGAACCCGCCGCCGAAGAACGCCGCAAAGACGAACTTCACCGCGGTCGGCTTCACGCTCGCGGCGCAGGGCGACTACGGCCAGCTCCTGGACCTCCTCCGGAAGCTGGAGAACGGCGAGCACTACTGCCGAATCATCTCGTGCAGCCTTCGTCCGCTGTCGACGGATTCGCGCGGAGGGCCGCTCCTGATGACGCTGTCACTTGAACTGATGGGGGTCGAATGAGGCGCGCACGAAAGCACATGCACGGCGCCCTTTGGGCCATCGCCGCCTTCCTGTGCGTGATGGCGCCGTCTGCACGCGCGAGGGTCGAGTCCGATATCGTCCCGCCCGACAAGCGGCGTCCCTCGGTCGACAAGGCGACCCAGATCGCAAAGATGGGAAAGCCCGATGCCCTGCCGGCCACGCTCAGCCTCCCGTTCGCGCCGCCGGGATTCGACCTGACCGACGCCGAGGAGGCAGCCGCCGCCGCCGCAGCGGCGCTGCAAAACAACCGGGGAAATCCCGCCATCCCGGCCGCGCCAACGGACCGACAGCTCTTCGAGGAAATCGCGAACAAGATCAGGCCCTCGGGCACCAGTGTTTTCAACGGAAGGCCGCTCCTCATGATCGGTAACAAGTTCGTTAAAACCGGCTCCCACTTTACGGTTACGTATAAGGGGAACGACTACGATCTTGAGTTGACCCAGATTGACGGTTCAAATTTCACACTGCGTTACAAAAGCGAAGAAATCACCAGGCCAATAAAAACCGGAAAGCCACAATGAGAAACCACCTTTTCCTCATGTCAGCCACGTTAGCACTGCTGGCTGCACCATCGCATTTGAACGCGCAGACCGCGGCCCAAACCAATCCGGCGCCGGCGGTAGCTTCGCCTGACGGCCCGGCGGCCAAGACGACCACCACGACCACGGTGACCGTCGCCCCGGCCGCCCCCCCGGACGTCTCCGTGAAGGACACGGGATCGTCGGGAGCCCCCGCCACCAAGGCCGCCGGCCAGAGCACCCTCTCGGTCGACTTCCCCGACGAGGAGATCCGCGACATCCTGCGCGACGTCGCCGAGCTGTTCGACCTCAACATCGTCATCCCGCAGACCCTCCAGGGGAAGGCTTCCGTGAAGCTCCATGACGTCACGTGGCACCAGATCTTCTCTGTCGTGCTGACGCCCGTCGGCTACACATTCGTCGAGGACGGCAACATCGTGAAGATCGTCAGCAACGAGAGCCTCACGCAGGAGCCCGTCTCGACCGAGATATTCGTGATCAACTATGCGAAGGCCGCGGACATACAGCCCACGCTCACGTCGCTCGTCGACGCGGCCTCGGGCGGCAAGATCGTGGTCGACGCGCGCACGAACAGCCTCGTGATCACCGAGCGCCCCTCGAGGATGAAGCGCATCCGCCCGGTCATCGACGAGCTCGACCGCCCGACCGACCAGGTGATGATCGAGTCGAAGTTCGTCGAGATCACGAACAACGACATCAGGAACCTCGGCGTCAACTGGAGCTCGCTCGGCGGGTACAATGTGACGGCGTCGCCGGGGACCAACGGCATCTACACGTACACGAACACCTACGGGTCCACCGTGAGCAACGGCGTCAACGCCACGAACGGGACGACGGGCCAGACCACGGGAAATAACTCGACGACGCTTAACAACGGCTCGACCAACACGACGACCAACACGACGGCCAACGGCGTGCCGACCAACAACTCCTCGACCGGGACGAGCAGCTCCATCGCGACCGTGGCCGGAAACGCGGTGACGACCGGGCTGAACTCCGCGACCAACGTCCTCACGGGGACGACCGGGACCGGGGCCTCGCTGAACGCCCTCTCGGCCGTGTTCTCCGCCGACCAGTTCAAGCTCGTCCTCTCCGCGCTCCAGCAGCTCAGCAACGCGAAGATCGTCTCGAATCCCACGATCGTCACGCTGAACAACACCGAGGCATCCATCAACGTCGGCCAGCAGTACCCGATCCCGAGCTACACGTTCAACCAGCAGACGGGAACCTTCGAGGTGTCGAACTTCATCTACAAGGACATCGGCATCATCCTCAAGGTCACGCCGCAGGTGAACGCCCGCGGGTTCATCAAGCTGACGCTCGCGCCCGAGGTCAGCCAGAACCAGGGCACGACGAGCTTCGGCGGCGCGAGCGGGGCCTCGATCCCGATCATCGGCACGCGCAAGGCGGTCACCCAGGTCTCGCTGAAGGACGGCTACACGATGGGAATCGGCGGCCTCATCAGCACCAACTTCAACAACGGCGTGAACAAGGTTCCGCTCCTGGGGTCCCTTCCCGTGATCGGCTACCTATTCAAGCAGGACACGAGGAACAACACGGTGGACAACCTCGTCATCTTCATCACCGCGAAGACGATTAGCGCCGAGGGGGCGCCGGTCGAGCAGGTCTTCAACTCGAAGGAAGTGCGCGAATTCCAGCTCAAGCGCTCGGACCTGCCGGGATACAGGGACGGAACCGACCCGTTCATCGACGAGACCCCGCAGCCCAAGCACCAGTACGATAAGCAATAACCCCCGTTTACCGCTTCCGATAACGTCCCGTAAAAGGAGACAACATGAACAAAAGAATTTTCTACCTGACAGCACTCGCCCTGGGCCTCGCGGCATCCAAGGCGAAGGCGCAGTCCGTCCCCCCGGTCTTGACCCTGAATATCACCGAAATCCAGGTGACCAACGACACCGTGGGCAGCATTGTGCTCACCTCTACGGGATCGGGCTATGCAATGAATGCCCCCAATATTGCATTTTCGGGGGGTGGCCCCCAGCCGGGGTCCCCGGGTGTCGCGCAGGCGACAGCGACCGTGGGCGGCGGCAACTCCGTTACCGGGATCAACATAACCTTTCCTGGATTTGGCTACATAACGGCGCCGCAGGTGACATTCTCCGGGGGCGGCGGCACCGGGGTGGGAGCCGCGGTCCCCACGCAGGCGGTGGGCTACGCGCTTCTCAACGTTTCCCAGGATTTCCCCTTGCCCAACCAGAACGAGGGATACGGACCCGCGGGCGACACGATCAACGTATTCGCCCTCGCGTCGGGCACGCAGCCGTTGGACGGATTCATCTATCAATTCACCGTTGATGGGCAGTCCATCGGCGAGACGCTTGCCTTGCCGCCGGGCCAGGCGGGGGGCGGACCCTGGACCCCGCCGCTGCCGGGTGTATACTCGATCGTCTGCACCACCTCGGACGGGAACGGAAACACCGCGACCTCCGCGGCAGTCCGCTATTTTGCCGAGGGAACCGTGATTGTCAGTCCCGAGGCTGGAGGAGTGCCGGTAGTTCCAGCTGGAAATCCAATCATTGCACCGGGAAGCCTCGTGACCGTGGGCTCGGCGGTCGTCATCCAGGCCACGTCGACCTCGAAGGACGGCTTCATCTCGCGGGTGGATTTCTACACGGACTGGACCGGGAGCACTGCGACGAGCACGCTGATCGGATCGGCGACGAACTACCCGTATTTCGTCAACTACACGCCCGCCGGGCCCGCCGGGGTCCAGCACCTCATCAAGGCCATTGGGTATGACAACACTGGGACCGCCGTGCCGCCCGCAGTTGTCGCGACGGACCCCAACCAGGATGAGATCATGCTCACCATGGCGACTCCCAGCCCCAACGGCGGCCTGCCAACGGCCGTGATCGTCACTCCAACATCGGGCTCACTGGTCGAGATTCCCAATTATATCGCGGATTCGAGCAGCAGCATTCCCGTCATAACGACGGCCGGTGCCCAGGGCGGGGCGCAGATCAGCAAGGTGGAGCTCTATATCAACGGCATCCTCTATGCGACGGACAACGTCTCGGCCCAGGGTCAATATGATTTCACTTGGACGCCCAAGAGCACGGGGGCTTTCGCCCTGCTGACCCTGGCCTACGACTCAAATGGGAACGTGGTGTCCTCGTCGTCAATTCAACCCGGCTCGACCTCGCCAGTTCCGGGACCGGCGACGGTGATCGTCGAGGCCGCGCCCGCCATCGCCATAACCTCCCCTGGCGGCGGCGCGACGATCGCCGCGGGTGCGATAACACCGGTTCAGGCGGTCGCCATCGACACGAACCTGGACACGCACGGCAATCCGATCCCCATCACGCTGGTGCAGTTTTACCAGGACGGAACCTTCGTGGGTTCCGTCACGAGCCCGACATCCGGCGACCTCTACCAAGTCAGCTTCAAGCCCACCCAGAAGACGCAGAACGGCGTCGTGGTGCCGAGCGAACTCACAGCGATAGCGACCGATGCCCAGGGATTCCAGGGAACGTCACCTCAGGTCAGCGTGACCGTCAATTCCGGAGGCGGGTCGACTAACCCGGTCGTGATCGGGACACCCCCGACGATCTCGATCTCGACCCCGGTCAACAACGCCAACGTGATCGTCAACACGCCCGTCATTTTTTCCGCCACGGGAAGCGCCCCGAACGGGAACATCGCCTCGGTGGCCTTCAGCGTCGACGGGGCGGTGGTCACGACCCTGACGAAGTATCCCTACCAATACACGTACACATTCGCGAACCTCGGAACGTACACGGTAACGGCCACGGTGACCGACAATGTCGGCGACACCTACACGACGCCGACGCCGACGACTCTCATCGTCGTGACCGAGCCGCCGCCCACGATAAGCATCACATCCCCCACCTCCGGCAGCACCCTGACAACGGGTTCCAGCGTCACCCTGACGGCCAGCGCCGCCTCGCTCTCGGGAACCATCGCCTCGGTCCAGTTCTTCGAGAACGGAATCTCGATAGGCACGGCGACCATGCCGCCCTACACGGAGACCTTCACGCCCTTGTCCGCGGGACTCTACACGTTCACGGCCATAGCGACCGACGGCGCGGGGGAGACGACAACATCCACACCCAACATCGTCGAGGCCTTCCCGGCATCCGGCGGCCTGGGGACGAACACCTATTTCGGCCAATACCAGGGGCTTACCGAAGGTGGCCGTTTCGCCTTCATCGTCGTTGACGGCACGCTGGGCACCTACATCGCTTACTCGACCTCGGGATCAAAGCCGACCACGACCTTCGTCTCGGATATCCCGGTCAGCTCGGGCGGCTCGTTCGCCGGGACCTCGCTGGCCGGCACCGTCTCGCTCACGGGGGTCAGCGGCAACCTAATCCCAAGCCAGGACCTGTTCATAGGCGCCGCCACCCAGAGCGGCTCCGTCGCGGTCGCCGGCGGCTACTACACGGGCAACATCCTCGGACAGGCGGGCAGCCAGGTCACGGCCATCCTCGGCAACGACGGCGAGCTCATGGCCTACCTGGCCTCGGGCTCCTACACGGACGTCGCATACGGCTCGGTGGATTCCACGGGGGCGTTCACGATCACGACGACGGGCGGCAACGCGTTTGTCGGCAAGATCGATCCCTCGACGGGCTTCCTCACGGGCACGCTTGGGGGTCCGTCCAGCGGCTCCGTTTCCGGGGCCAGGGTATCGGGCGGCACCTTCAGCGACGGCGTGCTGAGGAACATCTCGACCCGCGGCCAGGTCGGGTCCGGCGCGGACGTCATGATCGCGGGATTCGTGGTGGGCGGAACCGCGCCCAAGCAGCTCCTCATCCGCGCGGTCGGCCCGACGCTCACGACCTTCAGCCTGGCCGGGGCGATCCCCGCGACCGAGCTCCAGGTTTATTCCGGCGCAACTCTGATCTCCTCGAACACCGGATGGAGCTCGACGCCCGCCAACGCGCTTGCCGTCAGCAACGCCGACGCCCAGGTGGGCGCGTTCGCGCTCCCCACGGGAAGCGCCGATTCCGCGCTCGTCGGGTCGTTCCCCCCGGGAAACTACACCGCCATGGTCTCCGGCGTCAGCGGCGCGACGGGCATCGGCCTCGTGGAGGTCTATGACATGGACACGTACGTGCCGTTCATGACGAAGAAGCTGATCAACGTCTCCACGCGCGGGGACGTCGGCACCGGGAACGACGTCCTCATCGGGGGCTTCGAGATCAACGGCACGGCGCCCAAGAGGCTGCTTATCCGCGGCGCTGGCCCGTCCCTGGCCGCGCTCAACGTGAGCGGTTCCCTGGCGACGCCGCACCTGCAGCTCTTCAACAGCTCCGGCGGCACGATCCGCGAGAACTACGCCTGGCAGACCGGCAACGACGCCGGCCTCGTCTCCGCCGCGGAGGCGGCGACGGGCGCGTTTGCCTTTGGAAACGCGAGCGCCGACTCGGCGATCCTGATCGTCCTCCCCCCGGGCACCTACACCGCGGAGGTGTCCGGAGCGAACCAGTCGACGGGCACAGCCCTCGTCGAGGTCTACGAGATTCCCTGAACTAGCCGGCAGGGAACCTCGCCGGGCTCGACAATTGGTTGGAGATTTGCCGATTTCGGGCTAGGGTCTGGGCGCCATGATCATGGCCCCTAGCACCGCCATTTCCCCGCCAGGCAAGCCGGCAGCGTTCGCGGGCGTGTTCTCGCTGCTCGCGCCACAGATGGCGGCACTGGACACGTTCCTGCGGGCCCAGCTCGACGCCTTCGAGCCGGAGATCCGGGCGATGGTCAACTACTGCATAGACACCTCGGGCAAGCGGATCAGGCCGGCCCTGGTCTTCCTCAGCGGCTGGAAGGAGCCGAAGACCGTCTCCCCGGACCTCGTTCGGGCGGCGGCGATCGTCGAGCTCGTGCACCTTGCGACGCTTGTGCACGACGACATCATGGACTCGGCCGACCTGCGCCGAAGCCGAAGGACGGCCGTGCGCGAGTTCGGCCCGACCGCGGCCGTCCTCCTCGGCGACGCGCTTTTTGCGCACGCGCTCCACCTTGCCGCGCACTTCCCGACGACGGAGGTCTGCGCCGCGGTGTCCGAGTCGACGCGCCGCGTTTGCGCCGGCGAGATCGTCCAGACCCTGCGCCGCGGTGCCACCGACCTGACGCCCGCCGAGTACAAGCGGATCATCGACCTCAAGACGGCCGAGCTCTTCCGCGTCTCATGCTTCCTCGGCGCGCGGCTTTCGGGCGCCGACGAGGGCTATGTCGGCGCGTCGAACCGGTTCGGTCGCCACCTTGGGATCGCCTACCAGATCTATGACGATCTCGCCGATTTCTTCGGGCGGGAGGAGAAGATCGGCAAGACGCTCGGCACCGACCTGGCGAGCGGCAAGCTCACGCTTCCCCTGTTCGCGCTCATGGAGCGCCTGCCCGCGTTCGAGCGGGCCTCGCTCTCCGAGGAGATCACCGGCGTGAGGCCCGCACGGCCCGCGCTGCGCCTTAAGCAGATGCTCGAGCTCGGGGTGTTCGACGCGGTGGAGGTCGCGGTCCAGGACGAGGTCTCTGCGGCCCGCGCGGCCCTGGCCGAATGGCCCGGCCGGGCTCCGACCCCGCACCTGCTCTCCGTGGGCGACGTGCTGCTTTCGCAAGTCGCCTCGCTCAGGCCCGTTGGGTGAGCGGCCCATGAGACCGCCCGCCGCCGCGACGCCGTTTCGATTTGCCATGCGTCGGGCCCGCGGCTTGCCTGTCACCGCCGCATGAACGCCAGCAAGACCCTTGAGAAGACGCTCGTGGCCTCGCCCGAGCGCATGGTCGAGGCGGACGCGGACCTGGCCGTGGTCCGGAAGGTCCAGGCGGGCGACGTGGCCGCTTTTGACCGGCTGATCCTCAAGTACCGTGAGCGCGTCCTCGGGATCGTCTACAACATGACCTCGAACCGCGAGGATGCCGCCGACCTGGCGCAGGACGCGTTCATCAAGGCCTTCCAGTCGATCCACCGCTTCCAGGGGCAGGCCTCGTTCTTCACTTGGCTCTACCGCATCGCTGTCAACTCGACGCTGAGCCACCTGAGGAAGAACCGGCTCAGATCCTTCTTCAGCCTTGAGTCCGTCCGCGAGGACGACCCCGTGTCGCGCGAGCTGATAGACGCCCTGACCGACAAGACGGGGGCCGGGAGGGACGCCTTCGTGCGCGAGCTTCAGGAAAAATTGAACGACGCGATGCAAAAACTGTCTATCAATCATCGCACAGTGGTGACTCTATTCGAAATTGACGGCCTCAGCCACCAGGAGATTGCTGAAGTTATGGAATGCTCCGTGGGAACCGTGCGGTCGCGGCTGCACTACGCAAAACAGTTGCTACAGGCTGAACTTCAGCCTTACTTGCTTAAATGAAACGGGATACGGAACGAAAGATAACGGTTGAGGACCTGCTTCGCCTGAAGAGGGCGGAGCGCCCGCAGGATGATTTTTGGGCGACATTCGAGGCCGAGATCCGGTCAAAACAGCTGTCCGCGATCGTGAGCAGGCGGCCCTGGTGGGACCGATTCTCGTGGATTCTTGCAGCCGTGAGCCGCCGCCAGCTTTCCTTGGGGAGCGCCGCGGCCGTGGCCCTGGCATTTGCGGGCTACCGCTACGTGGGAGCCCATCAGGAGGCCGTCGCCGCGCCCCAGGCGGTGGCTGCGAAGCCGGTTGCGGCCGCCGTAGCCGTCGCGGCCCCGACGCCCGCCGCCCCGGCCCCGGCCGCGCCCCAGCTCGTTCGGGCCGCAGCCCCCCGCGAGGATGCCGAGCTTGCGGCCGAGGAGGCCGCCCCGGCAGCGGGCCCCGTCGTGATTTCGACCGCGTCGCATATTACCCAGGCGCCGGCAGCCGCGGCCGCCGACGGCGCGACCCGGGCGCCCTTTGCCGACGGAATCGCCATCACGCTCGCCGATTTCCGCGAGCCCTCTTCCGATTTTGCGAGGCCGGCCGTCTTTGGCTCGGACCGCGAGTTTGAGACGTCGATGGCGACCGCGCACCAGCCCCTTTCCCAGGAGCCCCTGGCCACGATGGATCCGGCGGCCGAGCGCCGGGCAAGGCTCCTCGCTCCGGCGCTGGGCACCACGCGCGCCGTCGTGAGCGACTGGATGAGGCAAAGGGCCTCGTCCGACGAGAGAATGTACGAGTCAATGGACCGCGGGTCCAACGACGACAGGATGCTGGTCGGCTTCAGGTTCTGACGGACCTGCGGGCTATCTCTTGGAGAGCGGCAGGCAGGCCGCGCAGCCGTTCGCAAAGAAGTCGTTGCCCTTGTCGTCGACGAGGATGAAGGCCGGAAAGTCCTTCACCTCGATCTTCCAAACGGCCTCCATCCCGAGCTCGGGATAGTCGAGGACCTCGACCTTTGTTATGTGCTCCTTGGCCAGGATGGCCGCCGGCCCGCCCACGCTCCCCAGGTAGAACCCCCCGTGCCTCTTGCACGCGGCGGTCACCTCGGCTCCGCGGTTGCCCTTTGCAAGCATGACAAGCGATCCCCCGAGGGACTGGAATTGCTCGACGTAGGTGTCCATCCGGCCTGCTGTCGTCGGGCCGAAGGAGCCCGAGGCGTAGCCCGTGGGCGTCTTGGCGGGCCCGGCGTAGTACACCGGGTATTTGGCGAAGTAGTCGGGCAGTCCCTTGCCCGCGTCGACCCGCTCCTTGATCTTCGCGTGGGCGCTGTCGCGCGCGACGACCATCGTGCCGGTGAGCGACACGCGCGTCGTCACGGGGTATTTTGAAAGCTCGGCCCGGATCTCTTCCATTGGCCTGCTGAGGTCGACAGGCACGCCGGCCGTGTCCTTGAGGGCGCGCTCCGCCGCGGGGATGAACCGGCCCGGGTCCGCCTCGAGCTTCTCAAGGAAGATCCCGTCCCGGGTGATCCTCGCCTTGATGTTGCGGTCGGCCGAGCACGAGACGCCCATCCCCACCGGGCAGCCGGCCCCGTGGCGGGCCAGCCGGATGACGCGCGCGTCGAGCGCGAAGTACTTGCCGCCGAACTGGGCCCCGATCCCCGTCTGTCGGGCGATCTCCATGACCTTTGCCTCCCAGCCGGTGTCGCGGAAGGGGCGTCCGGTCTCGTTGCCCGTCGTGGGGAGCGAGTCCAGGTAGCGCGTCGAGGCGAGCTTGAGCGTCTTCATGCACGCCTCGGCGCTCGTGCCGCCGACGACGAACACGAGGTGGTAGGGGGGGCACGCGGAGGTCCCGAGGAGCGGGAGCTTGTCCGCGACGAACTTTGCGAAGCTCTTGGGGTTGAGGAGCGCCTTCGTCTCCTGGAAGAAGAGCATCTTGTTCGCGGAACCTCCGCCCTTGGCGACGAAGAGCAGCTCGTAGGCCGCGCCCGTGGTCGCCTGGATGTCGACCTGAGCGGGGAGGTTCGTGCCCGTGTTGACCTCGTTCCACATGTCGAGCGGGGCCATCTGCGAGTAGCGGAGGTTCTCCTTCGTGAAGCACTCGTAGACGCCGCGGCTGATCCACTCGGCGTCGTTCGCGCCGGTCCAGACCTGCTCGCCCTTCTTGGCGAACACCGCGGCCGTCCCGGTGTCCTGGCACATCGGCAGGATGCCCTCGGCCGCGATCTCCGCGTTCTTCAGGAGCGTGAGGGCCACGTAGCGGTCGTTTGCCGACGCCTCGGGGTCCCGCAGGATCGCGGCAAGCTGCTCCAGGTGGCTCGTGCGCAGCATGAACGCGCTGTCGCGGAAGGCGGTCTGCGCCAGGAACGAAAGCACCCCGGGCTCGACCTTGAGGACCTCGCGCCCCTCGAACTGCACCGTCGAGAGGCCCTCCCTCGAAAGCAGGCGGTACTCGGTGGAGTCCCCG
>Ga0302326_10007644_pt1 | contig 23982 bp, 21 predicted proteins | sample Palsa_T0_3_FD_202264 | JGI IMG/M metagenome (GOLD analysis project Ga0302326, IMG submission 202264) | Peat permafrost microbial communities from Stordalen Mire near Abisko, Sweden - Palsa_T0_3 | ecosystem: Environmental > Terrestrial > Soil > Palsa > Peat permafrost | place: Sweden: Abisko... | reverse complement strand
GCAGCAGCAGGTTAAAGACATCGGGGTGCGCCTTTTCGATCTCATCGAGCAGCAGCACGCAGTGCGGATGCTTGGCAATCTGCTCGGTCAGCAGCCCGCCCTGGTCAAAGCCCACGTAGCCCGGGGGGGCGCCGATCAGGCGCGAGACCGTGTGGCGCTCCATGTACTCGGACATATCAAAGCGCACGAACTCGATGCCCATCGTGAGCGCGAGCTGGCGCGTGACCTCGGTCTTGCCAACACCGGTCGGGCCTGCAAACAGGTAGCTGCCCACGGGCTTGCGCTGATCGCCCAGGCCCGCTCGTGCCAGCTTGATCGCCGCAGCGAGTGCTTCGATGGCCGGGTTCTGGCCAAAGATCACAAGCTTTAAGTTGCGCTCCAGGTTCTTGAGCACGTCGCGATCCGAGGCCGAGACGGTCTTGGCCGGAATCCGCGCCATGCGCGCAACCACTTCCTCGATGTCGCGCACCTCGACAATCAGCGCCCGCTCACCGGCGGGGCGCAGGCGCAGGCGTGCACCGGCCTCATCGACCACATCGATGGCCTTGTCCGGCAGCCGCCGCTCGGTCAGGTGCCGATCCGCCAGCTCCGCGGCCGAGCGCAGCGCTTCGGCGGTGTAGGTGACGCCATGGTGCTCTTCAAACTTGCTGCGCAGGCCCTCGAGGATCTCGATGGTCTCGCTGACGCTCGGCTCGCCCACATCGATCTTCTGGAAGCGGCGCGCGAGCGCATGATCCTTTTCGAAGATGCCGCGGTATTCCTGGTAGGTGGTCGAGCCGATGCAGCGCACCTCGCCGTTGCTCAACACCGGCTTGATCAGGTTGCTGGCATCCATCACGCCACCGGAGGCGGCGCCGGCACCGATCACGGTGTGGATCTCATCGATGAACAGGATCGCGCCTGGCTGCTTCTTGAGCTCGCTGATCACGGCCTTGAGCCGCTTCTCGAAATCCCCGCGGTACTTGGTGCCGGCAATCAGCCCGCCCATATCAAGGGCGTAGATGGTGCAATCGGTGAGCACATCCGGGACCTTGCCCTCGACAATCAGGCGCGCGAGCCCCTCGGCAATCGCCGTCTTGCCGACCCCGGCCTCGCCGACGTACAGCGGATTGTTCTTGCGCCGCCGGCACAGGATCTCGATCGTACGCTCCACTTCGACCTTGCGGCCGATCAGCGGATCGATGCGCCCTTCCTGCGCCTGGCGATTAAGGTTGGTGGTGTACTTATCCAGGGCACTGCCGCCCTCGGCCTCGCGCTCGCCTTCCCCGCTCGCGGTCTCCTCGCCCTCGCTCTTGGGCTCGCTGGTGCGGGTCAGGCCGTGCGAGATGAAATGCACGACATCCAGGCGCGTGACGTTCTGGCGGCTGAGCAAATAGACCGCGTGGCTCTGCTTCTCGCTGAAAATCGCCACCAGCACGTTGACGACGCCCACTTCCTTGCGGCCACTCGATTGCACATGGAACAGCGCCCGCTGCAGCACGCGCTGGAAGCCCAAGGTCGGCTGCACCTCGCGCTCCTCGCCTTCGGGCAGCTGCGGGGTGTTGGTTTCGATGTGCTCCTTGAGCTCCATCGCCAGGCGCTCGAGCTGCGCACCGCACCCCTCGAGCACCTCGCGCACGCGTGGCGCATCGAGCAGTGCCAGCAGCAGTTGCTCGACGGTGAGAAATTCATGCCGCTGGGCGCGTGCCTGGCGGAACGCCTGATTCAGGCAGAATTCAAGTTCAGTCGATAGCACCGCTACTCCTCGTGCGAGGGCGCAAGCCGCCTCGCGCCATCTAAACCTGCTCGAGCGTGCACATCAGCGGATGCTGGTGCTCGCGCGAGTACTGCGTCACCTGGGATACTTTGGTCTCTGCGATCTCATACGTAAAGACCCCACAGATGCCTTTGCCGCGGGTGTGAACTTCGAGCATGATGCGGGTGGCTGTCGGCCGGTTCATCGAAAAGAAACGCTCGAGCACATCGACCACAAACTCCATCGGCGTAAAATCATCGTTGATCAGCACCACCCGATAAAGTGGCGGCACGCGCGTCTTGGGAGTCGCCTCCTCGACGGTAACACCATGATCGGGGCTTTGCGGGCGCTGCTCACTCAAGTTGGGGACTTCCTCACAGCAATTCAAGCTTAGGCGCTGAATGCGCCCTGGCGTTCAATTATACGTCGCCGGGGCGCCGCCCTGTGCCCTCGGGCGCGCTCGCGAGCGCGCGAAAGCCAAAAAGTTCTCCGGAAAGAAGTCCGGAAATACAGACAGTTGAGTGCACTCATGGCAGCACCGTATTATGAGCAATTGCCCTTGAGGGGCCTTCGGTCCGCTTTGGACCAGTGAAGGAGCAGCCGCTTGCCCAGCCTCGCCGAGCCCAAGAACGCGCAGGACCTGCTTGCGCAGGCGCTTGAGCACGGCCCGGCCGTGGCCAGCGTCGTGCTGGTGCTGGCCTTAGGTGTCCAGGGCGGCCTGATCGTCACCGGCAGCGGCACCCATGCGCAAGCGGCGGGTGCCGCCACCGCAACGCACACACGTGCCGGCGCCCGTCCACTTGATCTGGCCACGATCGTCAACCGCCATCTGTTTGGCCAGGCAAACGCACAAGGCAACGGTGCCAATGCGCCGCAGACCTCGGCCTCGCTGGTGCTCGCCGGTGTGCTCGCGGTCGATAATCCCGAGCGCGGCATGGCGATCATCGGGCCCACCGCAACGACCGCCAAACTCTACCCGGCCGGCGCCGATGTCCCCGGTGGCGTGCGCCTGCATGCGGTCTACAACGATCGCGTGCTGCTGGATCGCAATGGCGCCCTTGAGACGCTCTATCTGCCGCGGCTCTCTGGCGGGGTCGCGCCGCCGCCAGCGCCGCTCGCCAACGCGAGCGCACCTGCCGGGCAACGGCTGGCCAACTTCGCCCGCAACAACGGCGGACTGCTCAATGGCCTGATACGCGTACAGCCGGTATTCAACGCCGGCAAATTAAGCGGCTACCGTCTGTTCCCTGGCACTGGCGGCGTGCCTGGCATGACGCGCCTCGGGCTCAAGGCCGGCGATCTGGTGACGGCCGTGAACGGCACCCCGCTCGATGATCCGAACCACGCCAACGATGTCCTGCAGGCCCTCTCCAACGCTTCAAGCGCGACGGTGACAATTTTGCGTAACGGCGTGGAAGAGGAAGTTAACCTCAATCTCGAGAGCGTAGCTGCCGAAGCGGAAGCCGCGGCTGAGGCCGCAGCCGCCAACGCGCCGCCGGACAATGGCAATAACGGACCTGGTGGCCGCCTGGGCTTCGGGCGCATCGGTCCCGGTCGGCCACAGAATCAATCGGCCGCTGGCACGGTCGTGGGGCCCGCGAGCGGCACCGATTCGTCGGCGCCTGGCGACAATGCCGGTGGCGCCGATGCCAGTCAGGGCACGGCACCCGCCGCGAGTTCGGCGCCTGCGCCGAGCAATTAGCCGCAGTGAGACGCAGGCCTGATTTGCGGTGAACGAACCCACGCTCGCAGGGTCTATCTGCCCGACGAGGCTGCGGACACCTGGGGCATGGTTCACCCCGGGATCAAGTGACTTAACAACAGCAGGACATCAACGACTCATGCGCATGCAATTCCCACCGCAACCACGCCGGCTCTGGCTGCGCGCGCTCCTGCTGGGCGCGGGCTGTGCCCTGCTGCTGGGCGCGGCGCAGGCGGCCCAGCCCGAGGGCGCGAACTCGCATGCGGCCAATGGTGCCACCAGCGGCGCGATGATCACGCCGAATTTCAAGGATGCCGATATCCAGCAGGTGATCGAGGCGGTGCAGCTGGCCACCGGCAAGACCTTCATCGTCGATCAGCGCGTCAAGGGCAACGTGACGCTGCTATCACAAACGCCGATGACGCCGGATCAGTTCTATCAGGCATTCCTGTCCATTTTGCAGGTGTATGGCTTCGTCGCGATCCCGTCCGGGAAAATCGTCAAGATTATTCCGAATCAGGACGTCAATCGGATGCCAGGCAACGACCTGCCTGAGTCGGTCAGCGCCACTTCCGATGAAATCGTGACGCAGGTGCTCACCGTCAAGAATCTCCCGGTCGGCCAGTTGCTACCGGTACTCAAGCAGTTGATGCCGACCACGGCGACCCTGGTCTCGATCGCCGGCTCAAACATGCTGGTCATCTCGGATCGGGCCAGTAACGTGCATCGCATCGAGCGCATCATTGATCGCATCGATGTCAGCAGCAATTCGGATGTCGATGTCATCAAGCTGATCAACGCGAACGCGAGCGATACCCTAAAGACCATCAATGCGCTGGTGCCGGCCGCCGCAGCCAATGACGCCGCCGGTGGCACGCCGCTCAAGGTGGTCGCCGATGATCGCTCCAACAGCATCCTGATCACCGGCGAGCCGGCGCAGCGCCTGCGCATCAAAGCGCTGGTCGCAACACTCGACACCCCGATCGAAGGCGGCGGCGAAACGCGCGTGCGCTACCTGCGCTACGCCGCGGCCGAGGACATGGCCGCCAAGCTCAAGGGCCAGGGTTCGAGCAGCAGCTCGAGCGCCTCGCGCCCTGCTGGCACCACCAGCAGCGGCCTGGGAGGGAGCAGCGGCAGCAGCAGCAGCCCGTTCGGCTCAGTCTCGACCACGACCTCGAGCAACAACTTCAGCGTTAACAACACAGGTGGCTCGAGCGGCAGTGGCTCTTACAGCTCCTCGGGCGGCGGCGCTGGCACGGTGAACATCGCCGGTGGCACTGCGACCATCTGGGCCGACAAGGAAACCAACGCGCTGATCATCACTGCCAATGCGCGCGTGATGAAGGCCCTCGATGACATCATCGACAAGCTCGATATCCGCCGCGCCCAGGTGCTGGTCGAGGCGATAATTGCCGAGGTTGATGTCGATAAGACCTCGGATCTGGGCGTGAACTGGATCATCAGCGGCGGCGCCAACGCGCCCGCGGTCGGCGGTTTCGTCAACCCGATCGGTGGCACCTCGATCGTCGATCTGTACAACAGTTATCTGGGTGTCAGCAGCGGCACCTCGACCGCCACGACGGGCGGGATCACCGCGCCGCTCGGCGCCACGATTGGCATCGGCAACCTCTCCTCCAGCGGCGTGAGCTTTGGCGCGATCCTGCGCGCGCTGCAGGGCGATGCGCGCACCAACATCATCGGCACCCCCTCGGTGGTCACGCAGAACAACCAGGAAGCCAAGATGGAGGTCGGCCAGGAGGTCCCCTTCGTCACCGGCCAGTACACCAGCACGGTCGGCACCAGCAGCGCCTTCCAGACCGTGCAGCGCGAGGAAGTGGGCACGATTCTCGATGTCACCCCGCAGATCAACCAGGGTGATGCGGTGCTGCTCAAGATTGATCTGGAAAGCTCGAGCCTCTCGACCAGCGCCGGTGATGCCGGCAGCCTGATCACCAACAAGCGCACCATCTCGACCAGCGTGCTGATCCGCGATGGCGGCACCCTGGTGCTCGGCGGCCTGATCCAGGATTCAACCACCAACACGCAGAACTCGGTGCCGCTGCTGGGCAAGATTCCGATCATCGGCGAGCTGTTTCGCACCCGCGATACCGAGAAATCCAAGACCAACCTGCTGGTGTTCCTGCGCCCACACATCCTGCGCAACGACGAGCAGGCGCAGATCCAGACTGAAGAGCGCTACAAGTACATCCAGGACCAGCAGAAGCTGCTGAACAAAGATCCGGCCACCTGGCCGCTGCAGCCGATCCAGAAGATTGATCCGCTGACCGGGATGCCGGCAGTGCCGCCGTCCGCCGATGAGCCAAGTCCACCGGCCGCCACCACCCGGGCCATCCCGCTGCCCGATGCAGCCCCGATCACGCCGCCCGGGCCGGCGACCGCACCGGCAGCGGATCCGGCCACCAGCCCGACGGGCAAGCAGTGAGCGAGCCGGCCCTGGCCAGCGCCAGCAGCGAGGGCCGCGTACTGCCGTTTGCCTTTGCGCGCCGCTACGGCCTGCTGGTGCGCGCGACGCTCGATGGGCATGCCGATTGCGTCTATCGCCCGCCGGTGTCGGCCACGGCGGTGGCCGAAGTGCGCCGGCACCTGCGCATGCCGCTCAAGCTGACCGCGGTGGAGCCCGAGGTCTTTGATGCGCTGCTGCGCCGGAACTACGAGGCGGGCAGCGAATCGATGCAGGCGGTCGAGGGCCTGGAGGAGACGACCGATCTGGCCCACCTGGCGCAGGATCTGCCCGAGCAGGCCGACCTGCTCGAGAGCAATGATGATGCCCCGATCATCCGCCTGATCAACGCGGTGCTGACCCAGGCGATCCGCGAGAATGCCTCGGACATCCACATCGAACCGTTCGAGAATCGGCTCGTGGTGCGCTTTCGCGTCGATGGCGAATTGCGTGAAGTGCTGCAATCCAAGCGCGCCGTGGCCTCGCTCGTGGTCTCGCGCATCAAGGTCATGTCCAAGCTCGATATCGCCGAGAAGCGCCTGCCGCAGGATGGCCGCATCGGACTGCGGATTGCCGGGCGCGCGGTCGACGTACGCGTCTCGACCATCCCCTCGGGCCACGGCGAGCGCGTGGTGCTGCGTCTGCTCGATAAGCAGGCCGGGCGGCTGGAGCTGGGTGCGCTTGGCATGGATCCGAACATCCAGACGCTGATGGATGAGCTGATCCACAAGCCGCACGGGATCCTGCTGGTCACAGGCCCGACCGGTTCGGGCAAGACCACCACGCTCTATGCGGCGCTCGAGCGGCTCAACGACAACACGCAGAACATCATGACGGTCGAGGATCCGATCGAGTACTACATCGATGGCCTCGGCCAGACGCAGGTCAACACCAAGGTCGAGATGACCTTCGCGCGCGGCTTGCGCGCGATCCTGCGCCAGGATCCGGATGTGGTGATGATCGGCGAAATCCGCGATCTGGAGACCGCGCAGATCGCCGTGCAGGCGAGCCTGACCGGCCACCTGGTGCTCTCCACGCTCCACACCAACACCGCGGCCGGCGCCCTCACGCGCCTGCGCGATATGGGTATCGAGCCCTTCCTGCTCTCCTCGAGCCTGATCGGCGTGCTCGCCCAGCGCCTGGTGCGCGTGCTCAGCCCCACCTCGCGCGTGGCCTTCCAGGCCGGTGAATACGAGCGGCGCCTGATTGGCCTCGAGCCTAACCAGCCCTCCCCGACGCTGTACCGGCCCGGCAACGATGCCAGTGGCGGCTATCGGGGCCGCACCGGCATCTACGAGCTGATCGTCGTGGACGATGCCATGCGCACGATGATCCACGATGGTGCCTCCGAGCAGGAGCTGGAGCGTCACGCCCGGGCGACCACCCCCTCGATCCGCGAGGACGGGCTCGCGCGCGTGCTGCGCGGGGAAACCACGATCGAGGAAGTGCTGCGCGTCACCCGTGAGGACTGACGCCCCGCACTAGAGCCGGCAAGTCATGGGTGCCTTCGAATACGTCGCGCTCGATGCCAGTGGCCGCCAGAGCAAGGGGCTGCTGGAGGCCGACACACCGCGCCACGTGCGCCAGCTGCTGCGCGAGCGCGCACTGCTGCCGGTCACGGTCACGGAGCTGAGCGAGCAGGAATCCGAACGGGGCAGCTTCTGGAGCCGCATCTCCATGGCCCGTCGGGTCTCGGCGGGCGATCTGTCGCTGATGACGCGGCAGCTGGCCACGCTGGTGCGCGCCGGGCTCCCGCTTGAGGAAGCGCTGCTGGCGGTGTCGCAGCAGACCGAGCGGCCGCGTGTGCAGAGCATCCTGCTCGGGGTGCGGGCGCGCGTAGTCGAGGGTCATCCGCTGGCCACGGGCCTCGGGGATTTCCCGCGCGTCTTCCCGGAGATCTACCGCGCCACGGTCGCTGCCGGGGAAAGCTCCGGGCACCTGGATACCGTGCTCGAGCGCCTGGCCGACTACACCGAGGGGCGCGAGCAGACCCGCCAGAAGGTGCTGGGCGCGATGCTCTATCCGATCGTACTGACCATCCTGTGCGCCTCCATCGTCTCGTTCCTGCTGGCCTATGTGGTGCCCAAGGTCGTGGCGGTGTTCGAGAGCAGCAAGGCCAAGCTGCCGCTGATCACGCGCGTGGTGGTCGGCGGCAGCGATTTCCTGCGCCACTACGGCCTGGTGATGATCATTGTGCTTGCGCTGGCGATCTTTCTGTTCAGCCGCTGGATACGCGATCCGCAGGCGCTGCGGCGCGTGCACCGGCTGCTGCTGCGCCTGCCGCTGGTGGGCAAGCTGCAGCGGGGCTTCAATACCGCGCGCTTTACCCGCACCTTCTCGATCCTGACCGCGAGCGCCGTGCCGGTGCTCGATGCGATGCGGATCGCGAGCGAAGTGATCACCAACCTGCCGATGCGCGATGCCGTGTCCGAGGCCGGCGCGCGCGTGCGCGAGGGCGCACCGATCGGCCGCTCACTGGCCGCCAGCCGCATGTTTCCGCCGATGATGATTCACCTGATCTCGAGCGGGGAATCGAGCGGCGAGCTCGAATCGATGCTCGAGCGGGCGGCGGTGAATCAGGAGCAGGAGGTCAACACGCTGGTGACCGCCATGACCGGGCTGCTGGGGCCGCTGCTGATCGTTGCCATGGGCGGGATTGTCATGGTGATCGTGATCGCGATGCTGCTGCCCATTTTTGAGATGAACAATCTGATCCGCTGAAGCTTTCTCGGGCGCAAGCCCACGCAGCAGCCCGACTCAGACCCGAATGTGACAGGCGCAGCCATGCGCCGGCTGATCGGGGCCCGGCGTGACGCAGGCCGCGAATTCCAAAATTGGACCGTTGCATCCGCCCGGACTTGGAAGTATGTTCGGCCGCGATGCAGGACGCATACTCGAGCTGCGAGCTGCAGGTTCGACTGGAGTCATCACCGTAAGTTACCGCTGTAAGCGCAAGACCTATGGGCGGGAATTCAGATTCGGATGAATTCGAGGACGACGACGGCGAGGAGATTGCCGCCGACGAGGACCTCGATCTGGACCGGGCCATGAAAGACATGGAGATCGGTAAGCGGCGCGCGGCCAAGGCCGGGGAGCCGGCGTGGCGACGCCTCGAGCAGCGGATGGAGCAGAAACACACCGCCGAGCTGATCAGCGATTTCGAGGACTACAAAATCGGCGAGGAACCGGGCAGCAATGGCCGCGGCCGGCCCAAGGGCCCGCGCTAGGCGCTGGCCCGCACTGCGGCTGCCGATTCGCCCGAGAAGCGCAGCACGCCGACCACCACCCCTTCGATCAGCACCGCCTGCTCGCGCAGGTCCACGCGCAGCGGCTTGAACTCGCGGTTCTCCGGCATCAGCCACACCACCGTGCCATCCTGCCGGTAGCGCTTGACCGTCACTTCATCCTCGATGCGCGCCACCACGATCTGGCGGTTGCGGACCTCGGCGGTACGGTGCACAGCGACCAAATCCCCATCAAGGATGCCGGCATTTTTCATGCTCATGCCGACCACCTTGAGGAGGAAATGGGGCCGTGGACTGAACAGTGTCGGATCGATCCGCAGGTGATCGACGATGTGCTCTTCGGCCAGGATCGGCTGGCCGGCGGCCACCCGTCCGACCAGCGGCAGCCCGAGCTGCTCGCGCATCGTGTCCATCAGCCGGATTCCCCGCGAGGAACCGGCCAGCAGCTGGATACAGCCCTTGCGGGCCAGCGCCCGCAGGTGCTCCTCAGCCGCGTTAGGTGAGCGGAAACCCAGCTCGTTGGCGATCTCGGCGCGCGTCGGCGGCATACCCGTCTCGACGATGCAGCGGCGGATCAAATCGAGGACCTGAGATTGGCGGGGGGTTAGATCAGACATGCTGTGATTATATACAGTTCTGGCCAATCCTCAAGGGGTCCTGCAGCAGTTGCATTCCTTACGTACGGCAACGCACATTTTGCCGTGCAAATTTGGGTGCATCATGTCGCCGGGCGCAGACAGAGACCAATCTGCTATTGCTTTCGATCGCTAATTTTGGTCAAGTTGCGCCTCCGCAAAACTCACGTCGCAGCAACTTGCTGGCGTGGCGCGGTAGAACCCACATGCAAGTACAAGGGGATGAGACGATGAACAAGGCAATTATTGTGAAGCTGGCTGCTGCGGCAGTTGTTGTCGGGCTGGCAGGTTGCCAGGACCTCAAGCCGATGCAGGCCGAGATCGACACGCTGAAGTCACAAGTCAGCACGCTGCAGTCAGGCCTGGCCGCGCACGTTGCGGACAAGACCGATGCGAATGCCGCAGCCAAGGCTGAGGCCGACGCGCAGGCCGCTGCCAAGGCTGCCGCCGCCGCTCAGAGCACCGCCAACCAGGCGCTGTCGGCTGCGCAGGCCGCCCAGGCCGGCGTCGATGCGACCAACGAGAAGATCGATCGCATGTTCAAGAAGTCGGTGTCCAAGTAAGACCGATCCGACCTTAAGAATATTTAAGGTTCGAAAGACGCCGCGCTCTAGCGCGGCGTTTTTTTTGCCGTCAGCTCTATCGAACTGCTGCCCCGACCGCCTCCAGGCCCTCCTGGACCGAAGTCGCCAGCTGAGCAGCGCCGGCAAGCAGCAGTGCTTGCCATGTAGGTCCGCGTTGCCTAGCTTCATCCCAGATGCGTTTTAGATCCTCCGGACGCTTCTGCAGCAGAACCTGGAGCAACAGAGATGCCTGCTGTAGGTCCTTGTCAGATTTGGCTTGTGCGGATTTTCGCCGGCGCGACAGGATCAGCTTGTGCACGGCAAATCGTTCCGGTGCTGGAACTGTCACTGCGATACCAGTGCCGTACAGGAGGACCGCCTTGACCGGATCGTGAATCAGGAAGTCCAGAAAGCGCAGCGGCTCGGCATCAGTCTGCAAAGCCGGCAGATGTAGGGGATCGTCGCTGTCCGGCCCCTGATTCGGTACCAAGAATTCCACTCGAAGCTGTTGACTTGATATGTACCGCGTCGTTGCAGTGCCGTGTAGGGACGGAATCTTGCGAAATGTTGGATCAATTGCCCGCAGAACCTCCACCATCGAATCAGTCCTATCCTGTACGGCCATCGACACATCGAAGAACTGAGCGATATCCACGTTATACTAAATCCGCAACTTTCGTATAGCTGTGCCCGCGCCTTGACTAAACTCCTATTGCTCAGTCGGACAAGGCGCACCAACTTGCCCGGTTGGATTCCGCTGCCGCGCCGCTCTGCGCTGTAATACCATCCGCGCAGAAACGCCCTTGCCCCGCACCCCAATCCGTGTGCCGTCAGCTCATTGAGCGGTACGATTTCCGTGAGCTGGCATCGAACCATGCGGACCAGGACACGCCTCGACGATGACATTGTCATGCACCTTCGGGCGGAGGCGCGGCGCACGGGCCGAGCCTTCAATTCGATCACGAATGAGTACCTGCGGGCAGCGCTTTCGCGGACGTGTTCGAAACCAGCAACGCCGCTGTTTCCTTTTAGGGTAGAACCGCACTATCTCGGCGGCACCGTGTCTGATCATTCCATTGACCAGGTCGGCGAACTTCTTGAGCGGACGGAGGGGCCGCGGCGTCGGTGAAGCCAATCTTCGCCAAATACTAGTTCAGTAGCGCAGCAGCGCTGAACCCCACGTCAATCCGCCTCCAAAGGCCTCCAGCAGCAGCATCTCGCCGCGCTTTATGCGCCCGTCGCGCACGCCGACATCGAGTGCCAGCGGCACCGAGGCGGTCGAAGTGTTGCCGTGATCTTGTACGGTCACGATCACCCGCTCCATCGGCATCCCGAGTTTGCGGGCCGTGGCCTGGATGATGCGGATATTGGCTTGGTGCGGCACCAGCCAGTCGATGGCATCCTTCGACAAATTGTGGAACGCCAGCGTCTCATCGACGATCTGGCCCAGTTTGGTAACGGCGAGCTTGAACACTTCGCCACCGACCATGCGCACCAGATTGCCTTCCGGTGGCGTGCCGCGCGAGACGCCGCCCGTGCAATACAGCAGGTCGTGGTAGGCGCCATCGGCACGCAGGTGTGTCGAGAGCACGCCGGTCTCGGCATCGGGCAGCAGCACTACGGCACCGGCGCCATCGCCAAACAGGATCGCGGTGCCGCGATCATTGTGATCGGTGATGGCCGAGAGTGATTCGGAGCCGACCACCAGCGCGCACTTGGATTCGCCCGAGCGCACGAACTTATCCGCGATTGAGAGCGCATAAAGAAAGCCGCTGCAGGCGGCCTCGACGCTGAACGCGGGACCGCCGCGGCAGCCCAGGCGCCCCTGCAGGAGCACGCCACAGTTGGGAAACACCAGATCCGGGGTGGTCGTGCCGACGATGATCAGATCGATCTGCTCGGGCTTGAGGCCCGACGCTTCGATGGCACGGCGCGATGCGTGCTCGGCCATATCGACGGTGGTTTCGCCCGGCGCGACCCGGTGGCGGCGCTCAATGCCGGTGCGTTCGCGGATCCACGCATCCGTGGTGTCCATGCGCGCTTCGAAGTCAGCGTTGGTGACGACGCGCGCTGGCAGGTAACTGCCGGTGCCGGCAATGCGCGCAAACATGGGGACAGCAGACTCCGGCGCTCGCCCGCTAACGGGCGGCGGGAGTGCTTATTCCTTCCCTTCGGCGTCGGCGGCCTTCTCGATCACGCGCTTGCCACGGTAGAAACCATCCGGCGTGATGCAGTGGCGCAGGTGCGTTTCACCGGTACGTGAATCCACCGACAATGCCGGTGCCGGCAGCTTGTCGTGCACACGACGCATGCCGCGGCGGGAGGGGGTTCTGCGGCTCTTTTGTACGGCCATGGTCGATCAACTCCTAAATCAAACAGTCACTAAAATTCTAAAAAATCCTGCCAGCCACGCGCGCTTCAGCGCGGCGGTGCCTTGCCCAGCAGCGCGCGCAAATCGGCAAACGGCCGCTGCGTCTCGCTCACTTCCGCCGCCGCTGCGGCCTCGGCGGCTGGTTCGAGCAGCTCCGTGGCCAGGCTTCCGCAATCGCGCGCCACCAGATGCCGCGGCACGACCGGGAGCGAGAGCAGCACTTCCTCGGCGATCAGCCCCGCGAGCGTCACTTCGCCCGCACTCGAGAGCACCGTCTCCCACTCCGCCGGGACCGCATCGGCCTGGGCGCTCGTTGCAACCACCGCGACCCGCGAACTCGAAGCCAGCTCCTGCGTCATCGGCTCAAGGCAGCGCTGGCAGGTCATCGGCACCGAGCCCTGGATGGCCACATCGACAACCGGCAGCCCCTGTTCGCGCGCGAAACGCAGCGTCGCATGGACCGTGCCCGAAGCGCTCGCCCATTCGGCAGGCAGACCCGGCAGTTCCTCGAAGGGCACCGCGAGATTAAATTCCGCGCGTGCTGCCGCCAGGTTGGCTACATTACGCGGTATGGTCCAGCCGGCGGACATGGGGCGCGTATAATAGGTTTGAGAATGCGGCAAGTCAAAGCCGTTTACACCTCTAACCTATTGTTTCTTCATCGGTGATTGCTTGCCAGCCGCGCCCCGCCTGATCCTCGCCTCGACCTCCGTTTACCGCCGCCAGCTCCTAGAGCGCCTGAAAGTGCCCTTCGAAGTGGCCAACCCCGGGATCGCCGAGCCACACCTCCCGGGCGAGGCGCCGCCGGCCCGCAGCGCGCGGCTGGCCGCCGAGAAGGCCCAGGCGGTCGCCAGGAGCCACCCCCGCGCCCTGGTGATCGGGAGCGATCAGGTGGCCGTCTGCCGCAGCCAGGTGCTCGACAAGCCCGGGACAGAGGCGGCCTGCTGGGGGCATTTGCGCCAGCTGTCCGGCTCGGTGGCCGAGTTCTACACCGCCGTCGCCCTGGTTGGGCCTGAACCAGATGCCCTGCTCGCCTTTACCGATCTGACGCGGGTGCATTTCCGCACGCTGAGCGAGGAGGAGATACGCCGTTATGTCAGGGCCGAAAAGCCCTACGACTGCGCCGGCGCGTTTCGCGCCGAGTCGCTGGGCATCAGCCTGTTCGAGCGCATCGAGAGCGAGGACCCGACAGGTCTGGTCGGCCTGCCGCTGATCGCGCTCAGCAAGGCACTGCGCCAGGCGGGCTTCGAGCTACCGTGATCGGCGCCGATCGCGCACGCCGCCGCTGCGCTTCTGTTTGGACTTGAGGCTCAGCTGATCGAGCACCAGCTTGAGCGCATCCGGCAGCGGCACGCTGATATCCACCTCGGCACCGCCCGGCCATGCAAAGGCGCAGTGGTGTGCATGCAGGAACATACGTGCCAGGCCAAGCTCGCGCATGCTGGTGTTAAATTCCTTTTGTCCGTACTTCTCATCACCCGCGACCGGATGACCGCAGTACGCTGCGTGCACGCGGATCTGATGCGTGCGACCGGTGTGCAGCGTCGCCTCCAGCAAGGAAGCACGCGAGCCGTAGCGCTCGATCAGGCGAAATTCGGTGCGCGCCGACTTGCCGCCCTCGGCCGCGCGCACCGTGCGCTCCCCGCCAACACGCGTGTCGGTGCGCAGCGGCACATCGATGATCTTGTGCCCCAGCTCCCAGCCGCCGGCCACCAGCACCAGATAGCTCTTGAGGACTTCGCCATCGCGCAGCAGCGCATGCAGCGCGCGCAGCGCAGCAGCGGTCTTCGCGATCAGCAGGCAGCCGCTGGTGTCGCGATCCAGGCGGTGCGCAAGCTCGAGGGTCTGATCGGGCCGTGAGGCGCGCAGCGCCTCGATCACACCGAAGGAGAGGCCGCTGCCCCCGTGCACTGCAACGCCCGCTGGCTTGTTGAGCGCAATCAGCTTCTCATCCTCGAACACGATCGAGCGCTCAAGCGACTCGGTGAGCGTCACCGGCACCCGGGGCGCTGTCGGGGCCGCCTCCGTTGGTGGGGTCAGCCCGTCGCGCACCGGCGGTACGCGCAGCTTGTCGCCACTTTGCAGGCGCTGCTCGGGGCTCGCGCGGCGGCCGTTGACCCGCACCTCGCCCTTGCGGATCAGGCGGAAGATGCGGCTGCGCGGCACCCCGGGCAGCAGCCCGGTGAGCACCCGATCGAGCCTCTGGCCGCTGTGCTGCTCATCGATCGCGACCTGCTGAACACGGCTGCGGGCGGCGCCTTCGGGCGCACTGCGGATCTCTTCAGCCACGCGGCCTCCGTGTAAATCATTGTTTTAGAAATAAACTGTCGCTATAATGAACTGGTTGCGCAGCGGGCCGACTACATAAAGTTAAGGCCACGCGCGGCAACAAGACTGCGGCAATGCGCCGCATGGTAGTTGGTCCTCGGTGTCGAGGCCATCGTGTGAGTCGGCCGACCAGGTCGTAGCCCTCGCCTCGTAACAGCTCCTCAAAAGGTTGAGCCCGGCGAGCGCACCCGGTCAGCGGACCCCTTTAGGATTTCCGGCGCGCCGTTCCGCAATGGACGGCGAACAGCAAAATCGATGAACAATCGCGAGCGCCGCCTTTCAATCCTCAGGTTTCCTGCTGCCCTGGTTTATTGGCGGTGCTGTCTGTGATCAGACGCCTGCCCTGCCTGCCGGCCCCTCACCTCAATGTGGTAGGGGCAAATGAAGAGAATGCTTGTCAATGCAACTCAGCAAGAAGAGTTGCGCGTAGCGCTGGTTGATGGTCAGAAACTTTACGATCTGAGTGTCGAGTTACCGTCCCGCGAACAGAAGAAGGCTAACGTCTATAAAGCGCGGATCTCGCGCGTCGAGCCCTCGCTCGAAGCCTGCTTTGTCGATTATGGCGCGCAGCGCCACGGCTTCCTGCCGCTGAAGGAAATCTCCCGCGAATACTTCCGCACCCAGCCGCAGGGCGGGCGCATGAACATCCGCGAGCTGGTGACCGAAGGCCAGGAAATGGTCGTGCAGGTGGAGAAGGAGGAGCGTGGCACCAAGGGTGCGGCCCTCACCACCTTCATATCGCTGGCCGGTCGCTTCCTGGTCCTGATGCCCAATAACCCCCGGGCGGGCGGCGTGTCGCGCCGCATCGAGGGCGAGGATCGGGATCAGATGCGCGAAGTCATGAGCCAGCTGCAGGTGCCCGAAGGCATGGGCGCCATCATCCGTACCGCCGGCGTCGGCCGCAGCGTCGAGGAGCTGCAGTGGGATCTTGATAATCTCAAGACCCAATGGGCGGCGATCGATGAGGCCGGACAGGGACGCAGCGCGCCCTTCCTGGTCTATCAGGAAAGCGATGCGGTGACCCGGGCACTGCGCGATTACCTGACCGATGATATCGGCGAGATCCTCGTCGATGACCCTGCCGCCTACACCAAGGCCCAGGAATACATGCAGCGCTTCATGCCCAACGATGCGGCGCGCATGCTCAAGACCTACACCGACGACATCCCGCTGTTCACCCGCTTCCAGATCGAGAACCAGATCGAGTCGGCTTACGCCCACAAAGTCCAGCTGCCCTCCGGTGGGAGCCTGGTGATCGATTACACCGAAGCGCTGGTCTCGATCGACATCAACTCGGCCCGTGCCACGCGCGGGAGCGATATTGAGACCACAGCGACCAACACCAATCTTGAAGCGGCCGAGGAAATCGCCCGGCAGCTTAGGATTCGGGACATCGGCGGCCTGATTGTCATCGACTTCATCGACATGGAGTCGACCAAGAACCAGCGTGATGTGGAGGATCGCTTACGCGACGCGGTTAAAATGGATCGCGCGCGCATCCAGATCGGGCGCCTCTCGCGCTTCGGTCTGCTGGAAATGTCCCGTCAGCGCCTGCGCCCGAGCCTGGGCGACTCTTCGCACCTGGTGTGCCCACGGTGCATCGGCATCGGCAGCATCCGCAGCGTCGAATCCCTCGCGCTCTCGATCCTGCGCCTGGTCGGCGAGGATGCGCGTAAGGAGCGCACCAGCCGCATCATCGTGCAGGCACCGGTGGATGTGGCCACCTACCTGATCAACGAGAAACGCGACTGGCTGCGTACCTTTGAAGAGAAGACCAAGGTCGGGATCATGGTGGTCCCGAATCCGCACATCCAGACGCCGGAGTATTCGATCCGCCGCATCCGCGAGGATGAGACCGGGCTGTCGGAAGTGAATCAGCCCAGCTATCAGATCCCGATTCCCCCGCTCGTGGTCGATCCGCTGGCCGAGGCCGCCCGCAAGGCTATACCGGAGCCGCCCGCGGTCGTGGCCATCATGCCGACGACCTCGGCGCCGGCACCGATTGCCGCTCCGGCAGCCGCGGTCACCGCAGCGCCGAGTCTGCCGCCGCGGGGCCTGAGTTTCTGGGCCCGCCTGAAGTTCCTGTTCAGCGGCGATGTCGCGAGCAGCGCATCCGCAGCGGTACAGGATGTACGTCCTGCCCAGGGCAGCCGGCGCGATGGTCCTTCGGGACCGCGTCGCGATGGCCGCGGCAGCGGACGCGATCGTTATGGCCGCAGCAGCGGCGGCGATCGGGATCGTGACCGCAACAATCGCAACGCACCGCGCAATGCCGATGGCCGCCCCGGCGAACCACGCCGTGATGAGCCACGCCGTGACGAACCGCGTCGCGATGCGCCGCGCCGCTTCGAGTCGCGCAATGATGGACCGCGACGCGACGAACCACGGCGTGATGAGCCCCGTCGTGACGAGCCGCGGCGCTTTGAACCGCGCCGTGATGAACCAAACCGCAATGAGCCCCGCCGCGATGAACCGCGTCGTGAGGAGCCGGCACGCGATGCCCCGCGTGATGGTGCCCAGGAAGTCCGTGCCGATGCCAACGGCGCGCCGCGCAATGGCAATGGCAACGGCGGCGGCATGGGTGGCCAGGGATTCAACCGCCCGGAGGGTGAACGCAGTGAACGTACCGGGCGCTCACGCCGCGGTGGCCGTCGGCGGCGTCGTGGTGGTGCCGGCCGTGATGGCGGCATGGGCCAGGATGCGCAGAACGGTGGCCCACCGGATGGCAATCGGGCCGAGTTCGCAGGCGATGTGAACGGCAACGTGGCACCGCCACTGTTCCCGGGCGAAACACGCCAGGCTTCCGCTTCCGAGCAGTTTGATTTCGGACCCTCAAATGCGCCACAGCGCCATGAGGAGCCGCACAGCTACCAGGAGCCGCAGCGCGAGTCGCCGATGGAGCGTGCCCCTGAGCCGCAGCGCGAGAGTGCGCCGCCGCCCAGTGCGCCGGCTGGCAGCTCGGGGGATGTGGTGGATAATTTCCCGCCACCGCCACCTTCACGCCCGCATGTCGTCTGGTCGTCCGCACCGTCCACGGAGAGCCGGCCAGAGGATCTGCACCGGGAAGACTAATCTCGGCAGGATTTGGGTCTTCAGAATGAAGGGCGGCGGAGCATCACTCCGCCGCCCTTTTTTTATCGGCGCAGTACCGAGGAAAAATTCAGGGTTCGAGCATCAGCGCGACCCGCGCCACATCCTCGGCGGTGTTCACATCGGGCCCTGGCAGCACCACGCTGTCACCGACCCGGATATCCATACCGTGCTCGAGGGCCCGCAACTGCTCGAGCCGCTCGAAGTGCTCGAGCTGCGTCGGCGCGTTTGCGGCCAGCTTCACCAGCGCGCCCACCCGATAGGCATAGATGCCAATGTGGCGGCGAGCACCGCTGAAGCTGCGCTGACTCGAGAGACCCGCCGGCGCGCCATCGCGATGCCAGGGAATCGGCGCGCGGCTGAAGTAGAGCGCACGCTGGTTAAGATCTGTGACCACCTTGACCACGTTCGGATCCAGCATCGCCTGGAGCGAACTGATCTTGGCTGCGAGCGTTGCCACCTGCGCTGTGGGGTGCCTATCGAGCACTGCGGCGACCTGATCGATCAGCTCCGGGGGCATCAGCGGTTCGTCGCCCTGCAGATTGACGATGATCTGATCCTCGGCCCAGCACTTGAGCCGTGCCACTTCCGCAATCCGGTCAGTCCCGGACTGATGGGAAATCGAGGTCATCACCACCGGAGCACCGAAAGCCTGGGCGGATTCGGCGATGCGATCATCATCGGTCGCGATGCACACATCGGTCGCACCGCTGCGCCGCGCGCTCTCGTAAACCCACTGGATCAGCGGTTTTTCGGCGATGCGCAGCAGCGGCTTGCCCGGCAGGCGCGTCGAGGCAAAACGCGCCGGAATGACCACGCGAAAATCGCTCATCAGCGCTCCAGCAGCGGATCGCCGGAGTCGAGCAGACGCGCTTCCTCCTCGAGCATGATCGGTACGCCATCGCGGATCGGGAAGGCCAGGCGATCGGCATGGCAGACCAGCACAGATTGCGTGCGCTCATAGGTCAGCGGCCCCTTGCACAGCGGACAGGCCAGGATATCGAGCAATCGCGCTTCCATGAAAATTCTCCTGAGCAGCTCCGCGGCTGCATCCTCGGCAAACTCGGCCACGACCGGTAGGTACCAGCACTCGGGGCCTGCCAGTGTGCGGCATTTTACCGCATCCTTCTCGGTCATCAGGACCGGCAGGGATTCTGGAAAATTGAGGTCGGCGGCCTGGTACTGGTGATGATCGGCAAAGGCATGTCCCTTGACCTTGAGTCCGGCCTGCTCGAGCGTCGCGAAAAAGCGCTCTGGATGGCCGATGCCAGCCACCGCATGCACACTGCGTCCCGACCAGGCGCCTAAGTCTTCACGCCGTCCGCTGCCATCGACCGCACGTAACTGCGCGCCGTGCAGGTGCATGCGCAGGGCGCCAGGCCACTGGGCCGGACCTTCGCCGTTGAGCACCACGGCGCTGACCCGCTTGAGTCTCGATGGGCGCTCGCGCAGCGGGCCGGCCGGCAGCAACAGGCCGTTGCCAAACCCGCGCGAGGCATCGATGACCGCGATCTCGGATTGCCGCGCCAGAGCCAGGTGCTGCAAGCCATCGTCAGCAAGAATCAGGTTCGCCCCCCCGCTGACCAGCAGCCGCGCGGCCGCGACCCGATCAGCGCCGACGGCCACCGGCAGGCCGCTGCGCTGCGCCATCAACAGGGCCTCGTCACCGACGCGTGTTACCTCACTGTCCGGATGGACGCGTTCAACGCCGGTACCCGTGCGACCATAGCCGCGCAGCACGATACCGACCCGAAAGCCGCGACGAGTGAGTGCTTCGGCCAGCCAGAGTGTCAGCGGTGTTTTGCCCGTGCCACCGACCGTGATGTTGCCGACGACCAAGACCGGGCAACCGGGCGAAAGACTGCGAAACAGTCCGATGCGATACAGCAGGCGGCGCTTGGCCGCGGCGAGCGCAAACAGCCACGAGAACACTCGCAGCAGCACGGGCACCCGGCCTCCTCCGTACCAGACGCCCTGCAGCCAGCGTGCCATCGCCCCTGTCTCCTTGAGTAACCCGCAGTCCCTAGCGGGCGCGGATCACACGTTGAACTGCAGCGCGTGCAGCCGCGCGTAAACCGAGCCGCGCGCCAGCAGTTGCGCGTGAGTGCCCGATTCGACGATGGCGCCCTCCTCCATGACGAGGATCAGATCGGCGCCCTCGATCGTCGAGAGCCGGTGCGCGATCACGAAGGTGGTGCGATTTTTCACCAGTTGCTCGAGTGCGTTTTGAATGTGGCGCTCCGATTCTGTATCGAGCGCGCTCGTAGCCTCATCAAGAATCAGGATCGGCGTATCGCGCAGCAGCGCGCGCGCGATCGCGATCCGCTGGCGCTGCCCACCCGAGAGCGTTGTGCCCCGATCACCCAGCACCGTATCGAGCCCCTGCGGAAGCTCGGCCACGAACTCCTGTACATGCGAGGCCTCGAGCACCGCGGCCAGCCGTGCCTCCTCAACACCCTCGAGACCAAAGAGGATGTTATTGCGTACCGACTCGTTGAAGACCACCACTTCCTGGCTGACGAGGCTCATCTGGGCACGCACCTCACTGCGCGGACAGTCGCGGATATCCACGCCGTCGATCAGCACCGCACCGCTGACCGGATCGTAGAATCGCGGCAGCAGCGAGACCAGCGTCGACTTGCCACTGCCGGAGCGACCCACGATGGCGACGCTGGTGCCGGAGGCCACTTTCAAACTGACATGGCGCAGCACCGGGCCCTTTTCATCGCCATAGGCAAAGTTCACGTCGCGAAATTCCACCTCGCCGCGCGCGCGACCCAGCTGATGCCTGCCACCGGCCGGCTCGGCCGGGGTATCGAGCACCTGGAACAAGCCCGCGCCGGCGGCCAGGCTCTGCTGCAAAGGCCCGCTCACGGCCACCAGGCGTCGCATCGGCTCGGGAATCATCAGCAGGGCGGCCATAAAGGTGGTGAAGCCGGCCAATTTAAGCTCACCGGTGCGAAGTTCCCTGATCGCGACAAACAGCACCAGCGCCAGGCCTACCGAGAGGATCAACTGCACGACCGGGTTGCTGCTGGCACGGGCATTGATCAGGCGCACATTGGAGCGGCGATTGAGCTCATTGGCGGCATCGAAGAGTGCGTCCATATGACGCTCGGCGTTGAACACCTTGACGACGCGGTGCGCATCGATCGCTTCCTTGGCCACGCGCGTGACATCGCCCATCGAGTTCTGGATGCGGGTGGCATAGCGGCGAAAGCGCTGATTGACGCTGCGAACCAGCATCGCCATCCCGGGCGCTGCCAGCAGCGAGACGATCGCCAGATGCCAGTTCATGTAGAAGAGTGCACACAGCAGCACCAGGATCGTGGCCGAGTCGCGGATCAGCACCGTGGCCGAATTGGTGGTCGCATCGGCCACCAGCTCTGCGTTGTAGGTCAGACGCGAGAGCATCGGTCCCGAAGACTCGCGTTCGTAAAAGGAAGCTGGCAGGCACATATAGTGCGCAAACAGTTCGGCGCGCATCTTGCGGATCATGTGCCGGCCAACATAAGCCGGGCAGTAGTTGGACAGGTAGTCGCCCATACCGCGCAGCACGAAGATGCCAATGATTATGAAGGGCAGATAGTCGTAGATCGGCTGATTGGCGGTAGTGGGGTCAGTAATCTTAAAAAAAGTGCCGATGACCCACAGGTACCCCAGGTTCACGGCGGCATAGAGCAGCATGCCGAGCGTACCGAGCGCCAACATGCGCCAGTGCGGGCGCGCATAACGGAACAGTCGGCGGTAGACCTCGCGAGCCGAGAGCGTCGCGGCCAGCGCGTTCAAGGGGTATCGGTTCCGGTCGAGTGAGTCGTCAGGATGTTCAGCTGCGTGTAGCCCAACTTACCGAGCACATCCATCGCCGTGACGACCGACTGGTGGCTGGCGCGGCCATCGGCACGGATGCTCACCTGCCCGGCACGATCCTCGCCGACCACCTGCACGATCGCGGTCCGCAACGTGTCGGCGCTGCCATTGATAAGTTCACGGCCATTGACCAGGTAGGCATCAGTTGCAGTCACCGCCACGATCAGCGGCTCACCACCGGCCCGCTCAAGCGGCACGGCACTCGCATTCGGCAGCTGGATGCGCAGCCGCCCCTCCCCGGCGAAGGAGGAAGAGAGCATGAAGAACACCACCAGCATCAGCACCACATCGATCAGCGCGACCACGCTGATCTCCGGCTCCTCCATGCGCCGTGGCCTGAAGTTCATGAGGGCTTCTCGGCCGCCTGTTCGCGCCGCAGCCGATCGGCGGCTTCGACCGCATCGGCCAGCCGGATTGAATCCTTCTCCATGGCGATCACGATGCGCTCGACCCGGCCGCGCAGATAGCGATACGCGAACAGCGACGGGATCGCTACGCACAGCCCCGCCGCGGTGGCCACGAGCGCCTCGGCAATGCCCCCGGAGAGCGCGCGCGGGTCACCTGCCCCGCCCGCTTCAATCGCGTTGAAGGCCTTGATAATACCGGTGACGGTACCGAGCAGTCCGAGGAGCGGTGCCATGCCAGCGATCGTGCCGAGCGTGTTGAGGTAGCGCTCCAGCTCGTGCACCACGTGGCGCCCGGTGTCCTCCAGACGCTCCATCAGCAGCGTGCGCGGGCGGTGGCGGTTGAGCAGTCCCACCGCCAGGAGCTTGCCGAGCGGCGAATTCTGCTCGAGGGCATGAATCATTGGCTCGGTGATCTGGTTGCCTTCGATCAGCTGCCACACGCGCCGCGTCAGTTCCGGTGGCAGTACGCGACGCTCCTGCAGCGTCCACAGCCGCTCGAGAACAATGGCTGCCGCCACGACGGAGCACAGGATGATGGGCCACATCATCAGACCGCCTGCCCGCACGATTTCCCACATCGGCCCGTCCACCCCATTCACATTTTTCGAAGGCGCTCATGATACCCAAGCCCAATACACGAAATAAGCCTTTCGGGGCCGCGGCTGCGCCTCTTGCGCCGCTCCCGGGCCCCACTGGTGGATACCGTGACGGATGCCTTCCCCGTCCGGGACTCAAGGCTGCTACAGTCTTGCCCGCATGCCGCGTCGCCTCGTCAAGCGCCTATTCGTCTGGGTACATCACCGCAAACATCGCTGGTACCTGCGGATGTTTGGCGATCGCATTACCGATCCGCACCTGTGGACGCTCAACCGTCACTCGATCACTGCGGCCTTCGGCTTCGGTGTGGCGATCGGGTTTATTCCGCTGCCGATGCACACCTTGATCGCGGTGTATGTGGCACTGACGCGGCGCCTGAATCTGCCGGTGCTGCTGGCGGCTACCTGGGTTAACAATCCGCTGACCGCAGTGCCAATGTACTTTGGCGCCTACTGGGTCGGCTCGCACATCCTCGGCACGCCGATCCATCACTTTGCCTTTGAGCCGAACTGGCACTGGATCGAGCATGGCTTGGGTCCGCGCTGGAAACCGTTTCTGCTCGGGTGCCTCGTCAGCGCCATCGCCTGCGGAATGCTGGCCCGCTACGTGCTCGAACTGGTGTGGCGCTCAGCGGTCCGGCGCCGCTACCGCGCCCGCCGCTGCCACCGCGTCGTCGCGCTCCCTGCCGACAAGGCGTAGCCGACCCGCCTCGAGTTCAAGTACGCCGTCCATGCGTGCCGCGAGCCGCGGATCATGCGTCACGACCACCAGACTGGTGCCAAATTCCCGATTCAGCTCCAGCAGCAGCTGCAGCACCTGCTCGGCATTGCGCCCATCCAGGTTCCCGGTCGGCTCATCGGCCAGCACCAGTTTCGGTTCAGTCACCAGGGCGCGCGCGACCGCTGCCCGCTGCCGCTCGCCGCCCGAGAGCTCGGCCGGGCGATGGCTGAGCCGCTCGGCCAGTCCGACGCGCGCGAG
>Ga0302326_10007640_pt1 | contig 23986 bp, 15 predicted proteins | sample Palsa_T0_3_FD_202264 | JGI IMG/M metagenome (GOLD analysis project Ga0302326, IMG submission 202264) | Peat permafrost microbial communities from Stordalen Mire near Abisko, Sweden - Palsa_T0_3 | ecosystem: Environmental > Terrestrial > Soil > Palsa > Peat permafrost | place: Sweden: Abisko... | reverse complement strand
AGGGCAAGGTGATTCCCTTGACCAGCCCCGCGAAGGCCCTCAGATCGCCCGAGAACGGGTCTGTTTCAGCGGCGCAAGGTGAAAACCGCACCGAAACGCCCCCCGGGGCCGCCGATGCCGCGCCCGCCGTGTTGCTCCGGTGTCGGGTAGCCGGGGCGGTTGCCCGCCCCGGCTCCCACAGAACCGTGCTTGTGCTGTTCACACACGGCTCCTCGGGACGGCGGGTTATGAACCCCGCCGCCGGCCGTTATCGACCTTGATCTATCCCCACTCCATCGTGAGCTGCGGGCGGGTGGGGGCGACGATCTCCTCGTGCCAATCACGGTGCAGCAGCACCAGCGAGTCGAGTCCACGGTCGGTGAAGAACCGGGTCCGCAGAGCGTTATCGACTTGCGGGATATGGCTGAGCGCCCATAGGGACCTGCGTCCCGTGTAGACGCCGTGCCATGCTGCCCCCGGGCTGGCGCCGAGGGCGATGAGGTTGCGAACGATCGTCGGACGGCGCTTCCAGTGGTGCAGCAGGATCGCACGCAGCCGACGCCGGATATGGGCGTCAAGAGCGCGCAACACGAACTGCTCGCCGGGCGAGACGATCCGGAAGTACTGGTGCCATCCCCGCAGCCACACGTTGATCCGCAGGATGCACCCCTGAAGGGTGCGTCCCCACAATCGCGGCGTGAGCTGGCGGATCTTCGCCATCGCCATGCGCTTGGTGCGCTGGGAGAGCAGAATCTCCACGGTCCCGCTCTGCGCATCTACTCGCAGACTGAACCCGAGGAAATGGCAGTCCTCCGGACGAGCGACCGCTGACTTGGCTTGGTTGATCTTCAGGCGCAAACGCCCTTCGATGAACCTCCTCAAGCTGGCCATCACCCGCAGCCCCGCTCGCTCGCTCTTAACGTAGACGTTGCCGTCATCCGCGTAGCGAACGAACCGGTGACCACGCCGGTCAAGCTCCCAATCAAGCTCGTCCAGCACGATGTTCGACAGCAACGGGGAAAGTGGCGAGCCCTGCGGCACGCCCTCCTCGTTTGCGACCACAACACCGTCCGGCATCACGATCTTGGCCCTCAGCAACCGTCCGATGAGCACGAGCAGCCGCCGGTCCGGAACTCGCTGCGCGAGCCGGGCCATCAGCCGCTGGTGGCAGACCCGATCGAAGAACTTCTCCAGATCGATGTCCACCACCCACCCGTACCCATCTTGCAGATGCTGCTTGGCCTCCTCGATCGCCGTGTGGCAACCACGGCCCGGTCTGAACCCGTGGCTCGACGGATGGAACGTCGGCTCGAACGCAGGCTCGAGTACCTGACGCACGGCCTCACAGACCACCCGGTCGATCACGTTCGGGATACCCAGCCCGCGCTGGCCGCCGCCCGCCTTCGGGATCATCACCCGGCGCGTCGCGCCAGGCCGATAGCTCCCATCCAGCAAAGCAGTGGCCAGCCTCCGGCCAGCGGTCGGCCACTGCTCACGCAGCTCGCCGACCGTCTGCCCATCAAGCCCGGGCGCCCCTTTGTTCGACACCACCTTCACCAACGCCGCCGTCAAACGGCTCACAACCCCTTCCATCGTCACCGACGTGGCCTGTTCTGCATTGACGATCGCCTCCGGCACCCCCGCTTGGCCGGTCCCCGACAGGTTCGAGGCCACCACACGAGCGGACCCTTCCAGGTCTTCTGCTGTCGCGATCGGCAGGCAAAGCTGCCACGCCGTTTGATCAACCGGGATCGCCTTCCCTCGCGGACCAGGACTCGACCCGGCACGCTCAGCGGGCATTACCCCGCCTTCCAGTAGTACGCGATCCTCCGACTTCTGCTGGGCCATCAACCGTCGTCCTCTCGTTCTCCGGCCTACCGGCCAACCGGCCGGAACCCAGCAGACCTCCTGGGGTAAAACGCTGAGATTTCGCCGCGATCACGTCGCCAATACGCCCCCGAGACCGACAGGAACAGGGCATCGCCGCTGGCGGCCAGCTCACCCACCCAAAGGACGCCTTACGGCGCTTCACTCTCGTTCGCGACCACGACACACCTACGGCTTTCCTTCAGACCCGCCCTCACGGAAGCCCCGCAGCGCAAACAGCCGCACTGGGACCACCCGGTGAACTCCGAGCCGCGCCCTTGCCTCATCAATGTTGGGTTCCCCCTGTCAGGGTCCCAGGACAGGACTCACACCTCCGATCTCAAACGCCATGCCCAGCACACCGCCCTACGGGCTCCCTCCGCAACACGGCGGCACCACTACCCTTCACACCAACAACAACCACCAGCTCTCACAGCAGGTGGACCGATGAACGGGGTCCGGCCAAAATGTGGGGCGCCATCGTCGCCCTACACGGCCGCTACCCCCACCACCTCAACGCACTCAAAGACAAATGGTGGACCGACGAATCAACCACCGAGACACTCGCCGCACTCACCATATGGCGGGCAGAACTCGACGAAACACGCCTAGACCCCCGCGACGAGCTCGCATTCCAAACCCAACTCAACGACTACGCCCAACACCTACGCCAAAAAGGCGGCGGCGTCACCAAGACATGGAAACCCGGCGCAACCCCGCCAGAGTGGGCCACGAAGTAACGCCACGATAGAGATTTATAAGCCGGAGACTCAACACACGAAGAAGGATCGAGCTAAGGGACACTTGACCGAGAGGCGAGACCCGAGTCTCATGCGATACCGCTGCAAGAGGGGCGCGGGCGCTCTCATAGCGTCTAACGAGACAACCATTCCGTTCGCGACCGCACGCTTCGCGCCGCCAGCACGAGCGCGAGCAGGGCGAAACCCCAAAAGACGACCGCGCTTGTGCCCGTGAGAGCCTGCTCGAAACTACCCGCGTCGAGATAAACATTGAGCGCTATCCCTGGCAACAGCGATCCGGTGCACTCGTAGAGCAGGCACGCGAGCATTCCGTAGACGGCGAGCTCGGGGAGGACACCGAGCGGATACTCTGTATGCACCAACCCGAACATGACACCGATCATCACACTAGAGGGAAGGACAGCAAAGCGGTTGCGAAGACATCGGTAGAGCAGACCGCGAAAAAAGACCTCCTCGATTGCGGGAGTCACGACCGCGGCGACCCCGGTAAGCACGATCGTCGCCATACTCCTGTCGGAGATACCGGAGAACGGATTAGAGATAGGTCCCGGCGCAAGCGCCGACCGCCAGACGTCATCAAAGAGACTCGCCACGCCGAGCATGAGAAGCGCGAGACCAAGCGACCGTCCAGCAGGAGACTTCCGCAGACCCAAGTCAACCGCCCGCAGCACGCCAACTCGGTACAGAGGAACCAGCGCTGCGAGCCACGCCGCGTCTATGCACAGGAGACCCGCGCCGTCCGACATCCGAATGCCCAAGGGCAGACATGCTCCGAGGGAAACCCAACCGATGACGAGCCATGATGCCCCATACGCAAGCAGCGCGTAGCGCGCCGTCCATCGACGTGGATCTGCCGTCATCGGTAGCCACGAACGCCGCACATCGACTCGACGGCTGCGGCTATCCACGACAGAGACGAGCGGACGTTACGGTCACCACCCTTGCTGCGCGACCACCTCGCACCCGCCACTCGGCTGGTCGTATCAAGCACGCCCCAAACGCCAGCGGCTCGCCGGTCGCCCAAGGCGTCGGTAGCTCGGCTCGCTTCCTCGCATCCTCAACGCCTACGATCACCTTTTGCGACTGCGCCCGCGATACCACGGCGTAAACACCAGTTCCCGCAGCAACTCCCATACCATTTCAAAGAAATCCATGCTAAGAGCCCGCCATCTCCGCGAAGCCCATCAGCCCTCTGGCACCGGGGTGGGAACTGGGCCGGGCGGGACCGGGGTCGGTCCCGAGGGCCATTCAAATGAGATACAGACTTCTACCAGCGGAATTTTATGATAGCCGGGAGGACACTCTTTCTTCGCTTTCGGCTGTCCGCCTCCGCCTTTCCCACCACCCCCATGGTGGCAAGGTTTATTCTTGTACATCGACCCACACTTCTCTCCCACTTTCCCCCTCGCGTCGTGGCCACACGGGCTTTCCGGACCGGCTAGGCAGAGCGGCACCACGGACCCAGCACTGCTACCAGCTTCGCGCCCGCCAGCATGTTCGTCTAGCGGCTGGACAAGTAGCGCCGGTCCGACCCGGGCTTCTTGGTTGCTCGGCGTGATCCCGTGTTCGTTAGCCGCGTATTCGTATCCGCCGTCTTCTTCCCATTCTTCCCATTCTTCCCCTTCTTCCCATTCTTCCCCTTCTTCCCCATACTGCGGGCCAGCCGCGCCCGCTGCAGCAGCTGCTTGTCTCGCGGCAGCTTCTGCGGCTGCCCTGGCGGCCGCTTCGCGCGCCGCAGTGGCGGCGATGATTGCTTCGCCTGTTGCGTTGAGCGATGCTACGACCCCCGTTGAGAAACCCCACGTGTATTCGCCGCTGGGGTCTGAGCTGTTGACGGGGTCTCCGAACGTGTAGGAGTAGGCGTTGGCTGATCCGCCGGGCATCGGGTCGGGTTGTAGGAAGCGTCCGATCTCGGGCACGTAGGAGCGTGCGCCCATGTCGATCGCCCCGGACGGAAGTTCCTCGGTAGCGAGCTCGATCGCTCCGAGCCAGGAGTATTTGGTGGGCACGCTTAGGGTCGGCACGCCGAACTCGCTGGTGTCGGCCTTGGAGGCCAGTTCTGTCGCGGTTTCCGAGTAGAAGGCGGTTGCGATGATGTCGCCATGGAGGTTCGCCAACTCTAGCACCGGGACTTCGGAATTGTTCTGCACTGCGGCGAGCTGCCCGTCGATGCCGTGGATGTTGCGGCTGGTTTCGCCCGACGTGTTCGAGGTCCAGGACGGTTCGTTGGCCGGTCCGGCGTAGTTGGAGGCGATGTCCGCGGTTTTTTTGCCGGTCGAGACTGTTTCGATGGTGCGTTCGGCGGGGTCGAGGTTGTAGCCGATCGTCTCTTCGTTCTGGGTCTGGGTGTCGAGCTGGTTATCGGCGTAGTAGGTGCTCGTGAGGTTTTCGGCTGAGGTTTTGCCGGCGGCGTCGCTCGCGGGTAGCGTGGTGATGTCGCCGAAGGTGTTGTAGGCGATGCCGGGGTCGGTGAGCCTGTCGCCGGTGTCGTAGGTGTGGCTTTCGAGCGTGCCGCCTTCGGTGGCGCATTTTTCGCTGCTTGATTCGCGGGTGGTCAGGCTCGTGCGGTTAGTGTCTTCGTCGTAGGCGTAGATCCTCGCGGTGCAGTCTTTGCCTGTTGAGGTGTTCTGCACCTGGGTGAGGCGTCCGGCGGCATCGTAGGTGTATGCCTGTTTGGAAAAGGTGCTGGTCTGTGAAATCCATTGACCGTGGATCGACGGGACGACGGAGTCGGTGAACCATTTGCATTTTTCTTTTTCTTCGGTGCAGTCGGTGAGCTTTTTGTATTCGAGGCCGGTGGCTGTGCCGGTCGGGTTGTAGGTGTAGTAGGCCGTCATGCCGTTCGGGTAGCTTTCGCTCAGCATGTTGCCTTCGACGTCATAAATCGCCGTAAACTTCAAGCCTTCGTGCGCGGAGTCGACGAGTTCGCTCAACAGGCCGGTCGTCGTGTTGTATGTGTAGGTCTGGGTGCCCTTCCCGTCGTTAGTTTTATGGATACGTCCGTCGATGTCGTATTCGTAGGTCGCCGTGATTTCGGAGGCGTCAGTGTAGCTCGTGAGCTCTCCGAGCGTGTTGAAGACACTCGTGATCGTCTTCGGTTTACCTTCAGTGCACGCTTTGCCTTCGTTCGTGCACTGCCTGACCAGGGCACCCGTTTCACCACTGTATTCGTCGGTGACAGTCGGCACCGCGGCTCCTTCTGTTGCAATAGTGCTCTCATTTTTCACACGTCCAGCAGCGTCGTAGCTCTCGGTTTTCGTGCGGGTGCTCGAGCCGACGGCGTCCACCGTCGTTTCAGGCTCGTCCCACTTGTTGTAGGCGGTAGTCGTGGTGACGGGCAGTTCGGGCAGCCCGCTTTCCGGCTGAGCGACCGGCCTCGTCTCGCACACCAGGCCGGCCCATTCGGGATGTTTGCCGCACGTTTTGTATTCTTCGTTGACTTCGGTCGTGTAGTAGATCGCCTTGGTGTCGTGGGCTCCTTCGTTGCCGGTGATGGTCGGCACCCACTTCTCGATGCGGCTATTTTCGTAGTCGTTGACGTATATTTCGCCCGCCGTGTTGACGGCGACGCCTTCTGGGTCGGAGAGTTGGCCGGCGCCCGAGCCTTTGGACCCGACTTGTGAGAGATAGGAGAATCCGGTCGTGAGCTTCTGGATCCGGTCGTTGACGGAGTCGCTGACGTACAACGCCCCCGGACCCGCGGCTAGGCCGGTTGGGCCGCTGAATTGTCCGTTTCCGGTGCCTTTGGTGCCGTACTGGGTGATGTATTCGCCATTTTCCTTGTACTCCTCAATGTGGTTCTCCGTCGAGTCGGCAGCGTAGATATGGCCTCCTGTGATGGCGATGCCCTGCACGTAGGTGAACCCGCCGTTGCCCGTAGAGCCGAGCCCGACTTTGCAGGCACTGGTGCAGATCTCGAACTTTTCTTCGCCATTGCTGACCCCGAAGCCGATCGTCTCTACAAACGCCCCGGTCGACGCGTTGAACTCGTCGAGCCGCGCGTTGGCTGTATCTCCTACCCATACGTCCCCGCCCGCGCTGATCGCGACGAATGCCGGGCCTTGCATCCCTCCCGCGCCGGTTCCTTTCGAGCCGAAGCTCATCACCGCTTCGGCTTTTTCGGTGACCACCTCGACGTTATCCGTCGCGTAGTCAGCGACATAGATCTTTTCGCCGGAGATCGCGATCCCCCACGGGCCGGAGAATTGTCCAGCACCTGAGCCGGCTAGACCGGCTTTGCAGCTGCTGGTGCAGGTCTCGAGCTTGGCTTCGCCATTGCTTACGCCCCAGCCCATCGTCTCGATGAAGGAGCCGCTCGCGGAGAACTCCTCAATGCTGTTCGCCGCGTAGTTGACGCTCCAGACATCGCCGTGAGCGCCGATCGCGTCCCCGGCTGGGCCGTCGAGCTGTCCGGCGCCGGTCCCTTTCGTTCCGAACTTCGACGCGTAGGTGGGCGGCACTTTCGTGTCTTTGCCGGCCGCGGCGGGCATCTTCGTCTCGGTTACGTTGCCCGTGCTTGGTTCGTATTCGGTGGTATGGACGAGATTGAGCCCATTGGGGTCGGTCGTCACCGAGATCGGCTTGCGCAGTTTCCAACCGAGGTTTTCCTGGTTGCCCGCGCCGCTGTAGGAGGTCTTGGTGGTGCGCACAGATTCCGGTTCTTCGGTACCAGCGACTACCGCGCCCTCTGTCGTCTTGGTGACGAGGTGGTAGGGGCCCCCAGTTTCCGGTGCGCCTTCGTTGTAGCTGTAGGCCGTGTGTGCGCGCGCTTGGACCTGGGTACCGTTCGTCAGCTCGACTTTGTGTTCGGGTCCGAGCGTGCTGAGCAGCTCGGTGCCTGGTTCGCTGCCTTTTTCTTCGTAGGTGTTTTCCGTGGCGAGCAGTTTTGCGACTTCGGCGGATTTGCATTTTTCTTTTTCGCAGGTTTCTTTCAATGCCGTCGCGCGGTTGTCCGGGCTCAAGGTTCGGATGACATCGTTGTCCCCGTTGTATTCGGTGGTCGACACACCACCACCCGGTGAAGCGATATTGACGGTGCGCGCGGCACTATCGAGATAGAGCACCGTTGCGCGCTTGTACGATTGGGCGGGCCATCCCTCGGGCTCGTCCGGTGGAAAGAGCGCAGTCGCTTCGACCGGGGTCTCTTCGCTTTTCTGCCCCCATTTTTCCACTTCTGCTTTCGTCATTGTCTGGAGTTCAGAGCCTGATAGCGGGACCTGGTAGTCGACAGTCCAGACTGAGCTCGAGCCAACTGACGGCGGTTCAGGCGCCGGCGAGTTCACCGTTCCCGTCGCCACGCTTCCCGATTTCGCGGTCGTGGCGACGATGCCCCCGTCGGCGTTGAGAGCATTCACCTTTACCCGAAGGTCTTTGCCTTCGTCCGCTTTGACGGGATAGTAGCTCTGGTTAACGGCCCCGACGATGGGTTCGCATTTGCCGGTGCCGGTGCAGCGTTCCCACTGGTAGCGGTACGCGAGCGGGCTGTTGCTCCACGTCCCTTCACTGGCACTAAGCTTGACCCCTACCTGGGGCGTTGTGGTCGACAACGTGGGGAGGCTCGTGTTGGAGGGCAGTGCCTCTTCCTCCTGCGATTTTAGTTCTGTCGGCGTTCCAGGGGCGGGCCGTGTGACCGAGAGTAGTCGTCCCAAGTTCGCGTCGCCCGGGACGGTGCCGTCCCGGATAATCCATGGCTCCTCTCCAGGGGAGCTTACCGCTGTCACATGGCCTTCCTGGTCGTATCCGTACGTCGTCTTTAGCGCTGGGGTGATCTGCGGGTTCCACTCTGCTCGTAGTCGTCCTTGCGCGTCGTAGGCGTACTGGGCGACCGGGGTCGTTTCCATTTCTTTGCTAGCCGGGTTGTAGGCCGTGTAGAGAATTTCTTTCAGACGGTTCTTATATGCGTTCCATTCGCTCGCTTTTTCGCCTTTTGCCGTCGTTTCGTGGGCGTATTCAAAGGTCAATACGCGACAGCCTTCTTTTAGTGCTTTGATTTCTTCACCGCACGAGACCCCTGCTGGTTCGGGTGCGAAGGCGTGCACGGGCTCGGTCACGCCTTCGACAGTCTGGAAGGTGTAGCGCACCTTCTGTGAGGGCAACGGTCCTTCCTGCGCAGACGGCGTCCAGAGAGTCGCGGTGGCTCCGCTCGATGCCGTAAATTTGGTCGTGGCCCCGTTAGCGGCGTTCTTCAGGACGTATGCTGTCGTTTCGCCTTTTTCGTTCGTGCTTTCGGTGAGCGCGAGGTTGGAATCGCCGGTCGGCGGGAGGAGTTTGCCGCCGCTGCTTGCGAAGGTCGTCTGCCCGCCCGTGGCTGCGGTTAGCGTGGCACTGCCGTTGGGAAGCTTGGTGATGCTTTCCTGGTCACCCACTGCGAGGCTCCACTGTGGCCCTAGCGGCCCTTCGCTTCCGGCCGTCAGGTGACGCGAGCGATAGTTGCGCGTGACCGTCAAGGGCCCACCCGGAGCGGATATCGATACGTCATTAGCAGTCATGCTGAACTCACCCGACTGAGGATTCACCGAGCCCGGTCCGATCGGCACCGATGTCGCGTGATGCACCTTGAGCGTGATCGTTTCCGTTGCGACGTTGCCCGCCCTATCGATCGCCGTCACCGTGAGCTTGTGTTCCCCAGCACCAAATTCGCTGCCGCTGATTGGCCATTCGGCGCTCGCCGTACACGGACCAGGAGCACACTGCCCTAGCGCGCCCGCTGTTTCGACCTGTTTGCCGTCGACTTCCAAGTGGAGCGCCAGCATTCCCGCGTCTCCGGCGGTCGCTTCGGCCTTCACCGTGTACTCGCCTTCGCCGATTTCGTTACCGGCTCCCAAGCCGGAGAATTTGATGCCGTGCGGCGGTGCGTTGTCGACATATACCGTCGCGGACGTGGTTGCGTCTTCTGCTTCGGCGTCCGTCGCGTTGCGAGCGGCGAAGGTGACCGTGTCTTTTCCTTCCGGTAGTCCGGTCAGTGGCTCTGCGTTTGTCTCTTCTTGTTTGCAGATCACGCCTTGGCACGCTTCCGCGTGGGACGGGTAAAGGAACGATTCGACGGTTTTCCAACTGGAATCGCTAGGGGAAGTCCACTTGACTTCGCTGATCCCGACTCCCGGATCAGTGGCGATTCCCTTGACATATGCTTGATCGGCGGGTAGCCAACGTTCAGAGCCGTACAGAGCGTTTGGGTGTGGGCCATCGATGTCTACGTCGCTGGTGTCGAAGCTCGGTGTCGAGTTTTTCGTCTGGACGAGCCACACATCGGCGCTAGTTACCGCCGCGACAACTGACTCGGTGGTCGTTTTCTCCGCGAACTGGACGAAGGTGAGGGAATTGCCTGCCGTTTCCGGCGTGACTTCATTTGGCACGCATTCCCATGTGTGTTCTTTGTAATTGTTTTTGGTGTCTTCGAGCGTGCATTCTTCAACGTTTCCCCATTTGTCTTCCTGAAAGCCTTTTTCGTTGGTCTCGGTTTTGCCGGTTTTACTTTGTATGTTCAGCCAATTCTCGATCGGATCGCCGCCGCCTGCGGCCTCCTCTTCAAAGCTGAAGTGCGAGAGTCTGTAAATCGATGATTCACCCTGCGCTTCGTAGTCAAAGCCGCCCCATTCGCCTTCTTTAATCTCTTCCCCATCGTTGTAGTCATCAATCTTTTCGCCCGGGTATTCCTCGAAATGGAATGGTCCTTCGTGGCCGTCGGAGGTGTCGACTTTCCAATGACTTTGGAAGTATTTGCCGAGCACGAAGAGCTGTTCGTCACCGATCACCGGGTCAACAATGATCGGATACTGATATTCACCCGCTCGGTGATCTACCGTGAGGCGGATGATGTCACCAGAAACCGCCATCGAGACGGGCACCGGCCGACCGCCGGCATCCCACGCAGATGGAGCAAGAACTGAGGCGAGCACCGCGCCACGGTCGATCACCTTCACCGTGCCAAGCCGCCCTCCCTCTCGCGCAAGACGTGCGCCGGTCGGCAAGCCCACCCTAAAGTCGATCTGCTGCGGGCTTTCAATCGAGCGCAGCACGCTGTCCGCCTCGAACCCCGTCGTAGTCGGCTTGACCACGGTATCGGTGTCGGTTTGCGTTTCTGCGTACATCACGCCCATGCCATCGACCGCGCCTTCGGAGCCCGCGAGCGGCGACCCCGAGGCATCGACGGGTGTGAGCGACACACCGGTAGCCGCAAGTCGGACCCCTTCCCTTGAATGCTTGGGGATACGCACCTCGACCACCGGTGTCCTGGGCTCAAACGCGCCCGCGGCCTTTCCCACGCTCAGGTTAACAGGCGCGCGGCGACCGGGCGAGCTTTCCACGGCGATTGGCGCCAGCGATTCGATTACGCTCCGCTTACCGTCGCCAAGAGCGAGCCGCGCAGTGTTGTCGCTCGGGTAGCCGACGATACTCTGCCCCACCGGCAGCTGCGGCGGCCCACCCGCCGACTGATCGATCATGACCGGAAAGGCTTCGCGCGCCACCTTCGCTGCCTGCTCTGCGTTCAGGTGCGCGAACCGCCTACGAGACGCGTAGCGTTCCGCCACAGCCTCCGCGCTCCTCCAGCGCACTTCTCGCTGCGCCTGCAACTGCTCAGCTTCCACCGGCGAGCCCGGAATCACAAGGCCGTCGGTGATCGGACTGCCCTGAAAATCGCCTGAAAGCGGATCGCTTTCGGCGCCTACCGCTGGCCTGCCAGCGGATAGCAGGCCAAAGCGTGCCGGCGTGCCAGAGGCTTCCGAGCCGGCCACAGGCCAGCACAGTAGCCCCCCGCTGCACAACACGCACACCGCCAGTCGCCGCAGAGCCAGCGTCATCATTTGCCCCCAAACACGGGCTTACCCGAGTCAACGACAGCCCGAATAGAAGAATAGTTGAGGCAGACGGTACATGCGCAATAGGCCTGTGCCTATCCCCAAAAGCGGGGATATTTTGCTAAAAAGTGGGGATTTTTTTGGGGAGTGACCACTAGCAACCGCACACGAGCGCAACTATCCAGATACGAGCATCAAAGCCTGGTCGATAGAGACCTGCCACGCAGCTCGCGCTTACTTTTGACGTTGAGCTTCTCGCAGATGCTGATCGCGTGAGACCGGGCCGTTTCGGGCGCGATCTGAAGCGCGTGGCCGATCTTGACGTACGACCGGCCCCGGCTGAGCAGCTCAAACACCTGCGCCTCGCGTTCTGTGAGAACATCGCCCACAACCAGACCGCCTGCCGCGGCCTCATCATCCGCACGGTAGAACGCAGGCTCACCATGTGCCGCAGAATGGACCGCCGCGAGAACTTCCGCTGGCGATGCAGCCCGCGCCAAGCACGTGACGCCCACCGCCAGAAGCGATGTGCGGAGAACCTGCGACGGGCGGTGAGCGAGCACAACCGCACCAATCGCTGGCTTGCGCGATCCCAAACGCACGAGAAACTCATGCTCGACTGCCTCATCGAAGATCACGACTCGCGGCCGATGCCGCGCGATTTCCCGCTGCAGATCCGCACCTACGAGATCGCTGGCGAGGACTCGCACGCGGCGATCCTTGTGAAGCGCGGCCGTGAGCCCGAACCCCATTAGACCGTCGAAGCTTGCTACTACTACCGTAACCGCGCCGTTCTCAGGCACCCTTCGCTACGCACCCCCGCGCCTCACTGCAGGCGGCTCGGCGAGTGACGCACGCCCAGCGCGCCCCAAAGCTAACTTCGCGCGCTCGCCTGGGCCAGTCTCCGCGTGTCATGAGCCCGTCATGCTGCGTGTCGTCGCCGTCGTTGGGTGCCATCCCCTCCGGTGGGAGATGATCGCGCCCGTGGCCTGGAGGTAGACGGCGATCTCAAACGCATACGAGTAGGGCAGTCCCAGCGAGGTCGCGAGATCCTCCGCGCTGATCCCGGGCTGGCGGATGACCTGATCGAGCACTTGCGCAGTGCCCACACGGCGAAGGGGTGCCTCCAGGCCGGCGATGAGCTCTGCCGCCGAGACACTCAGCCTGTCCGCGAGCACGAGTAGATCGGGCACGTCTGCAGCTCGCTTGCCGGCCTCCAAGCCCCATATCTGATCACGGGGCACGAAGCAGCAGATAGCCAGCCTCTCCTGCGTAAAGCCAGCCGCGCGCCGACAAGCCTTCAGCTTCTGGCCGAACTCGAGCAAGACGTCGTCTCTCTCCGGCTTGTCTGGGCCAGCTACCGCATACCGGCGCACCCGACGCGTGCCTGGGGCCGTCGCTTTCTCCGCCACCGCTACCTCTCGATCTCGCGTATTGAACACGCGACACGAGGACACCCAGCACACACGACGCGTGCGGCGGCTGGCCGTTGCCTCGGGTGACTCACGGGCTCTGCTCAGGACTCGTGGAACGCAGGCGCGCGGTCTGGAGGGCGCGCTCGGCCTGCTGCGCGCGCGTGAGCGTCGCGGAAAGCTCGGTTTCGATGCTGCGGTTCTGAGCGCGCGCCTGGGCGAGCTCGTCCTCGGCGAGCCGGCGCGCATCTTCGATCACCTGGATCTCCCCGCGCACGAGCGGCCGGCTCAGGTCGAACAGGCGGGCGAACTCCACCAGCATGTCGCTCTGGGACTCGCAGTCGAGCGCCAGCACCAGCGGATGTGCCCTCGAGTCACTTGGCGCCGTCAGGCCAGGCCACCAAACCCGCACACTGCCAGCGGGTAGCGCAAGCCGCCGGCCAAGCATCCCTTGAAGGCAGCGCAGGAGGTGCTCGCCCGGCACGTAGTAGATCCGCGTCCCGGCACCCACGATCGCGCGCACCCGCCGCGGAGCGAGCACAGGCTCATTGATCTCCGTCAGACATGTCACTCCAATCACCGGCTGTACACGGCCACTCCAGCGCAGATCAGCCACCATCGCCCGCAGCGCCCCCTCGCTGCGCACGGCCAACAGATCAGCGTCGAGCGCGCCCACCGCCGTCCCGCCAGCACGAGCCGGCGTACGACGAGCGGGCCCAACCCAGCGATGCCCTCGGGCAGCTCGCGCTCGACGCCTGCGCTCAGCCCGCATCAGCACCACCCGTCCTCCCCGCGCGTTGCGCGCCCCCATCCTCGACCCGCATGCGGCGATATAGCCGCGATCGCGGGTGCCGCGCGACCAGCCCGAGCGCTAGCCAAGTGTGCAGGTAGCGATGCGTCGTACTCGGCGAGATGCCCAGTTCCCTGGCGACGGCTGTCAGCTCGCGCCAGCTGCCATCCGGCGGCAGCGCATTGAGTACCAGCAGCGCCCGCAACGCCGAGCGCGAGCACGACTCATCCCCCAACAGCGCCAACGCGGCGCCAGAAAGCACGTCGACTTCGCCGATCTCCGGAAGCAGGCTCCCCGGGTGCGGACGACCGGAGGCATCGCGCAGGACCTGCTCCACCTGCGCATCAGTCAACGCGATCAACACACCGCGATCGCCGCTCACCGGAACACCCGCCCCCGAGCGACACTCCCCGACGAAGCGACGACCGTACCCAATCTCATCCGTCTCATCGGGGCCGCCTGTAGCGTCTGCTGTCGGGATCACGCTCGAGCAGCCCGACCGCCACCAACGTCGATATATACCGGTGCGCGGTGCTGGGGTTCATGTCCAGCATCCGCGCGAGGTGCGCGTTACCCAGATAGCTCCCGTCCGCCGGAAAGGACGCGAGCATCACCAGGCCCGCCAGCAGCGACCGCGACAGCCGCGGGTCATCCAGCCGCTCAAGCGCAGGCGCAAGCGCCTCACTCAAGTCCGCGCGCCCCGAGAGAAGCACCGACACGCTGCCTCCGCCAGCAGCCGCACGCACCACCGCCTCAACCTGCGCCGTCGACAACTCGATCACGACGCTGTCGCCGCGCGAGCGCAGCGAGCTACCTTCCCGGTGCACCTCGGAAGGGGCAGCAGTAGCTGGCGCTGGACTAGACATCGCATCCTCGGCTGCCAACGTGAGCGCCGGTCGGGCGGGGCGCCGCGTGGACAGGACCGACTGCCGCCCGCGATCTGCGGGTTCGGGAACTTGCCCGTGGTCGTGTCCTCAGCGTGTCAGCCGGTCCCCGGCGCATGGGAACACGCCCGGGTCCATCGTTGGCCTGACAATGCACAAGTCTGCAGGCGCCCGCACCGCCGGCGAACGAGCGGGCGCTGGATAGCTCGCTCAAGCCAATCGGCTCATCGAGGAAGCGACGGAAGATTCGAAGGCCGTGAGTTGCGCCTGCACCCCGGCCGGCCACATCAACTTGGTTGCACAGGACACAGCACCCCTTGCTGTTGCTGCGCCAGGGACCTGTGACGGCTCGTGATATGGAGGAGCGCGCCGGTGGATCGTTTGTCATTGTGGCCCAATGCAATGTCCGATCGCGCGACATGGTTCGGCATATTGACACAGCTTTTGCGGGCCAACTTTCGGAAGTGAGCCCGGGAAATGGAAACGTTGCGCTGGCACCAGGAAGCGTTGCCCAGGCAACGTCGGCGGCGCAGTTCTGTGTCCGCAGCGCGCGAGAATGACCCCGGCACGACCCGCCGACTCGGCTATCGACGGCGTCTTAGTCGGACTCTCCCTCCGTCGCCGGGCACGAGGATCGCGCTTCGCCAGCGCGGCGCCTCGATGCGCGGGGCGACTGGCAGCACGCGCGTCTCGGCGAGCACTGCGCAGAGAATCGCCTTGATCTCCTGCATCGCGAAGTGCCTGCCTAGGCAGTGCTTGCGTCCTCCACCCCAAGGCAGCCACGTGCGCGGCGCCGGGGCTTCGTCAAGGAAGCGCTCGGGCCGGAACTCGTACGGCCGCGCATAGAGCTCGGGATGGTGGTGCATGAGGTACGTACAGCCCGCGAGGTGCGCGGGCGGCCGGTAGGTCACGCCGCCAATCTCTGTCGGCTGCACGACCTCGCGCGGAATCACGAACAGGAACACTGGTCTGCGGCGCATTGTCTCGTTTACGGTCGCCGTCAGGTACTGCTCATCATCGCCGCTGTCGATCACATCTGCCAGCCGGTCCTGCACTTGCTGATTGTGTGCGAGCAATTGAAACGCCCACGCCAGCTCGCCGGTCGTCGTCTCGTGGCCAGCCAGGATCATCGACATTAGGTTGTCTCTGATTTCCCGGTCGGTCATCGGCGAGCCGTCTGCTTGCTCACCGTCGAGAAGCATTTCGAGCAGGTCGACGCGTCCCCGGTCGCGTTCAGTTCGCCGCTTGGACAACAGACCGTAGATCAGCTCGTCAGCGGCGGCGCGCTCGTCGACGAATCGGTGCCACGTCGCGCGCCAACCAGGCAGATATCGGAGGTTCGGCTCCTGCAGCAGAAAGCTCGTGCTGATCGTCAGCGCGCGCATCAGCTCGCGGTGCAGTCGTTCGAGCACGTCGGGCTCCTCGCCGAAGATCGCTCTTAGGATCACCCGCAGGGTCAGCGACCGGATGCGGGGATGCAGCGCGACCGCAGTGTCCCGCGGCCATTCGGCGACCTCCCGTTCAACAATCTCAATGAGCATCGTTGTCTGCTCGCGGATCATCTGTTGGTGGAATGCCGGGTTGATCGCGCGGCGGCTGGCGAGGTGCTCGTCTCCCTCGAGCAGCATGAGTGAGCGCTCACCGATCAGTGGTGTGAGGATTTTCGAGCCGGCGCCTGGGTGCAGAACGGCCGGGTCGGCGGTTAGTACAGCGCGGATGTCCTCGGGGTCTGAGAGGAACACGAGGGGCGGCATGTATAGCGGATAGACACAGAAGCGGTCGCCGAAGCGTCGGTGGGCCTGCTCGAAGTAGCGGTAGGCAAACCAGCGGCAACCTGCAGTCTGGAGCGTCGCTGGGAGGCGACCGCTCGGTGGCAGCTCGCCCTTGAGGCGAATCTTCAGCGATGGGGTTTTGGTGAACATGATTCCTTCTCCTTTTGTGGGTTAGGTGGATCGCACGGCGTAGGCGGTTCGCCACAGCCGCAGCACGGGCACCAGGACGCGGGTTAGTGGACCGCCAGCTACGGCGAGCGTCCTGGTGCTGTCACGCATTGCCGGTATGCGGGCGCTGTCCTTTGAGAGGTAGAGCGCCGCCATGCTGGCTGCGATGACAATGTGTCTCTCGCCGCCTCTCAGCGCGGCGGCCTCGCTCAGACAGCGACGAAGCATCCAGCCGACGCGTTCGACCGCAACGGCATGGGAGGGGTAGTGCGAGATGTAGATGTGATCGCCGGAGTCGGCGTCCTCGATCTGGTCGACGTAGCTGTCGAGCATCGTCGCCGCGACCGAGGTCCACGGGAAGTAGGTGCGCTGCGTCCGGTCGACCTCACCCGGGTCGCACGTCGCTTCGGTCGCGAGGGCAAGCAGCGCGAAGATCGTCAGGCCGGCGGAGCATGCGCCGCTCAGCTCGAACCAGCTCGCCTCGTGGCCGGCAGGGAACTCCGCTTCGCTCCATGCCTTCAGTGCCGTGTCACGGCGGTACGGGTCTTGGTGGTTGAGCGCGAGAACCTGCGCGCGCCGTGCCTCTTGAACGACGAGCGGCCGGATCTGCTCATATGCCGGCAGCGCCAGGCAGCAGTCGCGGCAGGTCTCCACGAGCGCGGCGAGGTAGCCCCCGTCGTCGCGCCAGGGATGGTGACGGTAGTAGTCGGCGCGCTCCTGCCCTGGTTGCAGCGCGTCGATCAGCGCGAGGTGAAGCTGTCGGCCGTTGAGCTCGTCGGGCGCACGCTCGTGGACGCTGTCCAGATAGTCCCAGATGAGCTGGTAGGCGACGAGCAGCCGCAGAAGCTGCGGGCTGCGTGCGCGCGGAAGGATCGCGAAAAGAGCAGCGCCGTCGGTCTGCCCGCGCTTTCGGCAGATCGCCGACAGCGCGTCGTCACGGATCGGCGCTTGTGGTATCCCCTCGGCGAGCGCCCGCCAGTAGCGGACCTCCCGCGCGACCGCCGGCAGTCCCCACGTCAGCTCTCGCGCGACTCCCGAGAAGAGGGCGCACAGTTGTCTGAGCGAGAGCCGTGCTGGGTTCGAAGCGCCGCCTCGGAAGCCCTTCGGATGCGTGTCAGTACGCCGGGCTGACGGACCTGGCCCGCACACGCACGGCGATCCATCCCCACGACGCCAGGATTGCGACTGCGACTACGTTGACCAACGCGAAGCCGGAGACCGCAGCATCGCCTTCGATCGAGTACACAACAGGGAACCCGGTCACCGTCGACAGGAAGTGGCTGCCGAGCAGTTGCGCATACAGCCCCCACACCGCCCCGATCAGGCTGCCAGCGCCGAGCAGCAGCGCGCTCTCCCAAACCAGCGCGCGCCACAGCACCATTCGCGTGATGCCGTTGCTGCGATCCGCCGCGATCCGGTCGCGTCGTTGCCACACCAGGGAGCCCATTGCGGCCACGATCGCGAGGATCGCCGAGGCGAGAATCAGCCACCGGATCTGCGTAAGCCGCTGCAGGCCCTGCGCCGCGAGCGCGTAGTGACGTCGCTGGCGCTGAAGCGACGTTTCCGCGACGAGGCCCGGCTGCGAGCGTAGCGCGCCGCCCACCCGGTCACGAACGGCGGAGACCGGGATACCCGACTGGGTCTGAAGCTCGTATGCGGTGGGGTTGCTTCCTTCCCAGCCGCGTGCGTATTCCGCGGAGTTCAGGATGACGGCGCCCGGTGGCCATCCGAGGTTCGTCGTGACACCGGCTAGGCGCAATGCGAGGGGGTGCGGCGAGGGGAGGGTGAACGACTGGCCGATGTGCAACTGGTATTCGGAGACGAGGGCCTGCGAGAGCACTGCCCAACCGCCCGCGCGGACGCGCGCCGAGGCGAAGGTCGCGTTCGAATCCAAAAGCTGGCTACTGGGTACGACGCTGCGGGAGTTGCTGGCGGGCGCGACGATCCACAGCCTGCGGGCACCCCAGTCGAGGAAGCTACCGCGGTAAGTGCCGACGCGGCTGACGCCAGGTATGCGCGCAAGACGTTCCGAGTCGAATGGAGCGAAGGTGATCGTGCCCAGCAGGCTTGAGCTGCCGCGCGGGGTGATCCAAATGTCTGCGCTTGAGTCCAGGTCGCGGGCGGACGCGTCGAGCCCGCGCTGCAGGTTCGTCGCGACGCCGTGGAACTCGACGACCCCGAAAACCGCTACGGCTCCGAGGAGCGCGACCGCGAGTGAGCGGACTCGCGTCTGCGGCGCGCGGAGCTCGTCGACCGCCATTTCCGCGGCGACGCCGCCCACGCGCATCACGGCCGGCGCAAGCAGCCTCAGCAGGAGCCTGTAGAGGAGCGGCAGCAGACAGGCAAGCGCGACGATCAGCGTGGCGTTGCCGAACACCGCGGCTCCCGTGTCGGCGAGCAGGACAGCCGTCGTGATCGCCAGACACACGACTCCGAGGATCAGCAGTGCGATCTGTGTTCCGTGGGTGAGCGTGAGCCTCTGAGCCGTCCGCAGCCGGCGGGCGAGGATATGTCGTACGGGCCACAGCACCCCGAAGACGGACGCGAGCATCCCGACTACGACGGCGAGTGCGACGCTCTGCCACGTCACGACCCGCGCGTTGCCGACCGGGAACGCGAACGAGAGGTAGCCGGGCTGTGTGCGAAAGACGAGGATCGAGAGGGCGTCTCCCACCGCCAGCCCGAGCACGCACGCAAGCACGCCGATCACTGAAGCGTCGAATAGCAGCACCTGAACTGTGCGTTTGCGGGTCGCGCCTTGCTCGCGGAGATCTTCGATCAACTTGCGACGCGCCGGGATCGTTATCAGCATCGCGTTCAGGGCGAACATGAACCCGACCAACGCAGCGATGCTGCTGAAGAGCAGCTCGCTCTCGCTCTCCGGCGAGACAGCTACGCCGAACACCTGCGCGTCGAAGCCGGCCGGGTTCAGGTTGATGTTCGAGCGCGCCGCGAGCCGGGCCAGCGCACTGCGGGTCGCCGCGGCGTCCGCGGGCCGATAGCGGACGAAGATGCGGTTGAGCCGGCCCTGGGCGTTGGCGACCTTCTGCGCATAGTCGATCGAGGTGACGGCGACAGGGCTGTGGACGAGCCGGCCGATGTCTGCCGGCGTGAGCGTCGTGCCGACCAGCGTATTCACGAATCGCGCGCCGATCTGCAACCGGACTATGGCGCCAGCGTTGATTTCGTTCGAGAGCGGCTCGGGCAGAGCGATCCCGTGGGCGTGACGCAGCAGGTTCGCGGAGAATTGCCGCAGCAGCGGGATCGTCGCGCGCAGCGCGGTCGGTTCGACGCCGATCAAATCGACAGAGCGTTCCCCAGAGCTGCCGATCACGTTGACCTGGCGCTCGAGCACCGGGAAGGTGCTCTGCACTCCTGGCTGGCGACGGACTTCTTCGAGCACGTGTTCGCTGAAGCCTTCTGGTCCCCGCGCGTCCAGCTGCACCTGCGATGTGCCGACGAGTTGCGTGGTGCTTAGCTCGGCGGCGGAGTGCGTCAGACTGGTGCTTGAGATTTGCGATCCAAACAGAAGCGCCACACCGACCGCAACACCGAAGATCGCAAACGCGAGCTGGACGAGCACTGACCGGGCTTTGATGTGCGCCCCGTAGAGGAAGCGGGTGCTCTTGAGGCTCACGAGGCTGCCTTCCCTTCGCGGATGCCATCGACGAGCGCCGGCCGCGGATCGGCTGCGTACGGCCGGAGTTTTCCGTCGTGCAATTCGAGAACCTCGTCAGCGAACGCCGCGACTTCGCGGTCGTGGGTGGCGAGTAGCAGCGCGACGCCGCGTTCGCGGCAGAGCTCCCGAAGCAGCGTAAGGACGAGGCGGGTGTTCTCACTGTCGAGGCGCCCGGTTGGCTCGTCGGCGAGCACCAGCTGCGGGTCGGTGGAAAGCGCGAGCGCAATCACGACGCGTTGGCGCTCGCCCATCGAAAGCTGCTCTACACGATGCTTCAGCCTACCGCCGAGCCCCAGGCTAACCAGCAGCGGCGCGACCCTCTTTTCGGCGCGACGCGCGTCGTCCATCGCCACGCGAATGGCCGCTGCTCTGACGGCGGTCGCTCCCTGCTGGAGTACACCGGACTCGCCGATGATGCCGAGCTTGTGTAGCCGGTACTCGTCTGCTTCCTTGTTGGACATCCCGGCGACCTCGCGGCCGTCGACACGTATGCTGCCGCTGTCCGGCGTGCTGCGCAGGCCGACGATCAGGTCCAACAGCGTAGTCTTGCCGGAACCGCTCGGACCGTAGACCGCAACGAACTGGCCTCGCGCGACGGTCATCGTTATTCCATCCAGTGCCCGGACCGCCACACGATCGAGCTGGTGATGCTTCGCGAGATCACGTATTTCGAGCACCTACGCGTAACCAGTGCCTCGTGATCCTCGCTTCTCGGCTGTTGGGAAGTTGACGATCACGTCGTCGAGGTCTTCGTCGTGGTCCTCGTCTGCGTCGGGCGGCCCGGAGGCGCGCGTGAGCTTTCCGCCTGACACCTCCCATACCTCGTCGGCGAGCACGACCGCGGAGTCGAAGTAGCCGGCGCTCAACAGCACCCCGCAGCGAGGCTCGGATTCTTCAACGAGCGAGTGCAGCAGGTCAGACGCCACATCGGTGTCCTGGCTTGTGTGCCCGTCCAGGAGGTCGTCGATGATGACGAGCTGCGGGGTGCCCGCAAACCCGCGCGCAAGCCCAACCAGCAACCGCTGCCAATTCGAGAGCTCCCCCCACTGTCGACTAATGCAGTCCTGCGCCCCGACCCGCTCCAGCGCGGCAGCCGCGAGCGTCCGAACGTCGGAGCGCCCATGCACCGCCAACGGCCAGCCAACATACTTGGAGACCTCAAGCTCTTGACGCGGCCCATCGCGCGTGACCCATACCAGGTCGTGCCCGAGCTTCGGCGCGGTAGCGCGCTCACGGCGGGCGGCCCACCAGCCACGCAACCCTGGCTGCCTCGCACTCTCAAGCGGCCGGCCAGCCAGCGTGACGGTGCCCGCGTCGGGCCTCTGCATCCCAGCCGCGATTTCAAGCAGCGTCGTCTTTCCGCCCAGCCGCTGACTGATGACCCCAACAACCTGCCCCCGCTCGATCTCCAGCCCGACATCCTTCAACACACCAAGCCAAGACCGGCCCCGCCAAAACCCCTTGCACACCCCATCAAGCACAAGCAACTCACCCACCCGCAACCTCGCCGATCTCGATGTTGTAGGCGTCGAGTATCTGCTGGAGATCCGCACGCAGCTCCTTGAGCCTCTTAGTCAGCATGCCGCCGAGTTTCACGGCGTCTTTCGCTTTCGCGATACGCAGCTCTAGGCGCCAGTCCGTCGGCAGGCCCCGCCTTCGTCTTTCCCGACGGGCGCGTTTCTCTTCCTGCAGACGCTCGTGCGCGATGTCAGTAGCGACGCCAAACGCCTCTTGTTGCTCGCCCAACGACTCGATGGCTTCGGGGAGTTCAGCCATTTCGTAGAACTCCAGCTTGCATTGCGTCGCGTCGCGCACCGTCGGCGGCAGTTCGGTCTGGCGCAGCCATTCGTAAAAGAGCTCTTCGCCCTTCGGCGTGGCCCGGTAGCGATCCAGTGGCTGCGCCGTGCCTTCTTCTACGAGCTCGAGAAATCCATCTTCCGCCAAGCTCGGCAGACTTTTGTGTGCAATGCCGCGCGTGAAGCGCTCCGAGGAGAAGCGCCGTTTCATGCGGCGATCCACTCCCTGCGCGGTGTCCTCGTGCTGGATCACGAACCCGAGACACAGGATCTTCTGGCTTGTTTCCCCTACCTTGGTCGTGGACATCCTCGGATCGTAAGCAAAATGCTCACTAGGCGGAATATGGCCAGCCTATAGGACTTTTGTAGACAAGAGCGCTTCTGCCTTATCACAACGACAACCGTCGGAGCCCGGCTCGTAGCGGCTGTCTGCAACTGCCCGGCGCCCCATCTCCCGCCCGAACCTCGGTCTCGGATCCTGGGTGTCCTAAGCGCTCTCGGAATCGGCGCGCTTTGGGAAGTTGACGATCACGTCGTCGAGGTCTTCGTCGTGGTCCTCGTCTGCGTCGGGCGGCCCGGAGGCGCGCGTGAGCTTTCCGCCTGACACCTCCCATACCTCGTCGGCGAGCACGACCGCGGAGTCGAAGTAGCCGGCGCTCAACAGCACCCCGCAGCGAGGCTCGGATTCTTCAACGAGCGAGTGCAGCAGGTCAGACGCCACATCGGTGTCCTGGCTTGTGTGCCCGTCCAGGAGGTCGTCGATGATGACGAGCTGCGGGGTGCCCGCAAACCCGCGCGCAAGCCCAACCAGCAACCGCTGCCAATTCGAGAGCTCCCCCCACTGTCGACTAATGCAGTCCTGCGCCCCGACCCGCTCCAGCGCGGCAGCCGCGAGCGTCCGAACGTCGGAGCGCCCATGCACCGCCAACGGCCAGCCAACATACTTGGAGACCTCAAGCTCTTGACGCGGCCCATCGCGCGTGACCCATACCAGGTCGTGCCCGAGCTTCGGCGCGGTAGCGCGCTCACGGCGGGCGGCCCACCAGCCACGCAACCCTGGCTGCCTCGCACTCTCAAGCGGCCGGCCAGCCAGCGTGACGGTGCCCGCGTCGGGCCTCTGCATCCCAGCCGCGATTTCAAGCAGCGTCGTCTTTCCGCCCAGCCGCTGACTGATGACCCCAACAACCTGCCCCCGCTCGATCTCCAGCCCGACATCCTTCAACACACCAAGCCAAGACCGGCCCCGCCAAAACCCCTTGCACACCCCATCAAGCACAAGCAACTCACCCACCCGCAACCTCCTAAATTTGAGGGGCGCATGAGAGCGTAGCGGCCACGCGACGTACAAGGCCAGCAAAGCGCGCTTTGCTCGGATTCCGGCCAACGCCACCGAGGAATCACACGAACTCGGCACCGTTCGGCAAAGCCCTAGAGAGCAGGAGCCGGTACTGCACTGGTACTGCACATCCGTGTCCGATTGGCCCGCTATTGTTCGTATTCGGTCGCGTCCTTCCCGGCCAAGGTTGGAGCGCGAAAGCGCCTCCCCGGAGCCAAATATCGCTCTGGCGCTGTAAGCGGCGGACGGGCTTCGAACCCGCGACCTTAAGCTTGGGAAAACTGCCGCTACCGTCGCGGCTGCTCGGCGAGCCACTCATCGAGCATGGGGCGCGTGAAGCGGATGTGCCGCCCGACCCGATGGCACGGCAAACGCCCGGTCCGCACAGCCTCGTAGACCCAACTCGTCTTGACGTTGAGATACCACGCGGCCTGATCGGGGCGAAGCAGCCGGTCCTGCTGCAGTGGAGCCTGTGATGTTGTCGTTGCTTCCATGCGGATATAGACCCCAACCCGCCCGAACCGGCCCACAGGTTCGCTGCCGAAGGCTCGGCGCCTCACGGGCGTGCCAGCACTGCCGACGCAGGCGCCTAAACAAGCCTTGGCGACCGGGCGACGCCCGCTAGATGAGTAGTGCCATGGTTTCAGGCGGTGTAGTTGGCGAGGGATCGGCTGGGGCGGCCGAGGTGGTGGTTGAGTGCGATGCTGGCGGCGAGTGCCGCGAAGCGGCTGGCTAGGCGGACTCG
>Ga0302326_10007639_pt1 | contig 23991 bp, 17 predicted proteins | sample Palsa_T0_3_FD_202264 | JGI IMG/M metagenome (GOLD analysis project Ga0302326, IMG submission 202264) | Peat permafrost microbial communities from Stordalen Mire near Abisko, Sweden - Palsa_T0_3 | ecosystem: Environmental > Terrestrial > Soil > Palsa > Peat permafrost | place: Sweden: Abisko... | reverse complement strand
AGATTCTATCGGCGGGCACCTCCAACTACAACGGGCTGACTACAAGCCTCCGACGCACCGTCTCGGCGGGGCTTACTTTCAATCTGAACTACACCTGGAGCCACGCGCTCGACGATGTTTCGAACGGGGGCCTACTGCCGATTTCGCTGCAGACCGACGGCAGCCTTCTCAATCCCCAAAACCCTTTTAACATCAGGGGCAACTACGGTAACTCGGATCTGGACGTGCGGCACTATGTGAGCTTCGGCTGGGTATATACAGACATATTTCGGCACAGCGGATTCCACTGGGGTCCGAACGCCATCTTCGGCGGCTGGACGCTGTCGGGCAACGACTTCTATCGCACGGGCCTGCCCTATACCGTCATCGACGGGAATGCCACCACCACGCTCGCGGGCTTCAACTATGGCGGCACCATCTTCAGCACGCCGCTCACCAATACCTTCGCAAGCTGTGGCGCGAACGCCGTCAATGTTCCGTGCCTGACGACTTCTGCGTTCGCCCCGAGCACCGCGAGTCCCACGGGCTTTGGCCAGCAGGCACGCAACGACTTCCGCGGTCCCGGATTCTTCGACATGGATCTCTCTCTGACCAGAGAATTCGCAATTAGGGACCGCTTCAAAGTATCCGTTGGAGCTGAGGCATTCAACTTGGTGAATCACCCGAACTTCGATCAGCCGGTAAACGATGTCGCCAATTCGCAGTTCGGATCGATCACCAGGCTTGTCGGGCCACCCACGAGCATCCTGGGCTCGTTCGTGGCCGGCAACGACTCGCCCCGGTTCGTCGAGTTGAAAGCCGTGTTTCACTTTTAGCGGAAAGGTGCAACAACCGTTCCGATAGTCGCGGCTCAGTAGGCGCTGAACCTACTGAGCCGGAAGCGGCGGCTCCGGCGCTGAAGCAGCCGACGACGCAAGCGAGGCAGTAGGGTTTCTTGTTTAGCAAAGAGGTTTCGTGACTTACGACTTAATAATGTTTTGTTTTTACTGGCTATATTGGTTGGATTGCTGGCGCAGGGGCAGACTGCGAGCGGTAGCGGGTTGCTGAGTGGGACTTACGTGTTCCGCGAGTTTGATATGTCCATTTCTCAAATGGCCGCGTCCGCGCCTACGTACGCACTCTCCTGTACGATTGTGTTCAATAGCGGAAATGGATCGTACACGGTGACGGGCACAAAGACGACCAGCACTTTGACTACGATCCAGACTGTGCCCTTTAGCGCGTCGAATAGCTGGTCCTATGGGGATGGCTCTATTAGTATTATTGATCCGCTATCTGGTGACACGATAGAAGGCGCAGTCTCGCAGGGCGTGATCGTGGCTAGTACGCCAGACCCGGTGGTCTCCGGTTCCGATCTCAACATTTTTATCGCGATTCCCATGGGATCCCTGAACAGCGAGAGCTTCACATCGATTTATCAGACGGCGGTGCTGGATTTTTCAGGTGAAATCAAGAATGCGTTCCTTAACTTAAGCCCAGATGGAAAGGCGGGTTGGGGACGATTACGCTGAATGGGCAAGAGACCAACGCACCGGGTTTGTGCCGGCGAATGTGACGCAATCCGTTAGCGGGGCGAGTTACAGCTTCAATGGGGACGGGAGCGCTACGCTGACGGTGCCGTGAATCCTTTATTCACGGGAACGAAGACGGTTTTCGCGTCGCCGGATGGGAATTTTATTTTAGGATGGACGCCGGGCGGGTTGGATATTTTCTTCGGCGTGAAGGCGCTGGCCGCCGGGACGGGAACGAACGGCATCAGCCAAGGCCTATATTTTACGGCGGGGTTCGATGTTGCTGGAATGCTTCAGAAGCGGCCCTTGGTTTCGCCGGATTTTTACTTCGGGACTTATCATATGACGGGCAACGCAAATGGGGACTCGCTGGTGCAACAAGTGACAAATCTGCCGCTCGGCGGAGTTACTGCGATTACCTGGGACTTTTCTACCGACGACCAGATCGTTGTAAACCCCGACGGAACCGCCGGGCCAGACGCTTTGGAGTATCGCTACGCATTCGGAGCGGAAGGGCAAGGGTTTGTGGCGATCGGGACGCAGGGAATGTTCGGGCTGGTGGTGGGGGTGCGGGCCGAGGCGCCGCCGGCGGTTGCGGGCTTTTATCTCGATCGAGCATCGGTGGCTAATGCGGCGAGTTATCAACCGGTGATTGCGGGGGTCGCGCCAGGGGAGTTGATTACGTTATTCGGGAGCGGTCTGGCTTCAATGACGATGGCAGTGGCGGGGGGCGAGCCTGTGCCGCTGCGTTTGGGCGGGGTTTCAGCGACGCTTAACGGGATTCCGTGGCCGGTTTTCGCGGTGAGTCCAAACCAGATTTCGATTCTGGTGCCGTATGGAGTGGCGCCTTACGGTGCGGTCAATCTTCAGGTCACCAATAACGGTGTGGCATCGAATGTGGTTTCGGTTGGTCCTGGCGTAAATTTCTCGCAACCTGGAATGTTCTCGCAGAGCCAGGATGGGATTGGATTTGCGGCGGCGCGGCATGCGGCGACGGAGGAGTTGGTGGACCAAGCGAATCCGGCACAACCGGTCGAGTACATTTCGATCTACATGACGGGGTTGGGCACGGTGACGCCTGCGATCGCAGACGGGGCGCTGGGGCCGAGCAATCCGCTGAGTACGGCGGATTGCTGGACGAATGGCTCGATGTCCGTGGTCTTCAACGACTACGGTCCGGGCGCACCCTCGGAATCCGACGTCTTGGGCACGATTCAGTTTGCGGGGCTCGCGCCGGGGCTGGCGGGGCTGTACCAGGTGAATGTGCAGGTTCCGACAAACGGGCTCACGCTGGGCGATTTGGTGGAGATCGAATTCCAGATCGACCACGAACGGTTTCAGCCGGCGGACATTAAGCAGGTCTATATTCGTATGGACCGGGAGCCGCAGTTCCGCGCTGATGCACCTTGCTGATGTTACACGTTGCTGATATCACACCTTAGCAGGGACCAGGACTGGGGCGTTGGCCAATAGTTGGTCTTCGAAGGTGTAGTCGGGAGCGAAGGATGTATTCGCGGGGGATGCGAACGAATTTCACCGTTTTCTTGCAGACCTTAGCGAAGGCTCACGTGGCCCTCGGCTGCAACGAAGGGCGGTCCGAAGCATTGCGTCAGGGCATGGCACCGCCGTGTCCACCTCCGTTCAGCGATGATTTAAACGAGTGTTTACAAGTTTACTGGAATAAAGATTCGGGTTTCTAAGTCGACTCACACAGAGAACACAACTTATGAGCTTACTTTCTCCGAAAAGTCTTTTCCTTAGCGTGTCGCTGGTCCTATTGCCAGCCGCGCGCGCGCAATCCGGATGCACCGCCCCGGACGGCAGTCGATTCAACCTGGAGCCTCGTCCTAACGCGGTGGTACAGTCAGCGTTATCCGTCGCCATGCTCCCCAACCGTGTGGGTCCCGATATGGATTTGGTGGTGGCCACCGCCTATGATGCCCGGGGTCTCGGTGGTAGCAACGATGGCTTTTACGTGCAGAGGTCCGGCGTCAACTGCCAGCCCGCCTTTCAAGGCGGACTGCCGGTCATCGACAACGTATTTGGTCCCAATGGCACGCCTACGGCGGTCGCCGATCCGGCACGCGACGCGTTCTTCATCGTGGATCTGAGATTCAGTATCGACGATCAAAACGCGGTGGGCATTCTAAGGACGACGTCTGCGAATCTTCTGAGTTCGACGGCGTGCCCCAGCGGAACGCAAACCGACGCTGGCAGTGCGTCTTGCTGGCCCGCCGGCACAGTCGCCAACGTTACGGGGCTGGACCAATTTCTAGAGTCACCGCACATGGCCGTCGACCCCCGCAAGACCGGTTCGGCGACCGGCGCGGGCGATCTGTACACAGTGGTGACGAAGCGAATCGGGACGGGTCTAGATACCAGCATCTTCCTTACGGCATGCACCAATCCCAATCTCAAATGCGGTGAATCGATCGTTATTAGCGGCGGCGACCTCATTGCGAACTTCAGTTTCGTGCAGGTTCGCCCGGATGGACTGATCACCGTATCGTACTTGAACACCGGTGTGAGCCCGGAAACCATTATGTTCGTGACTTGCACGCCGAATGGAGCACCCGCTGCGCCGACATGCGGTTCCCCGCAGGTGGTGACGGCCGAGAACAATCCCGCCGCCGGCACGATCGGCGACCTGCCGATGTCGGACCAGCTTTACCCGCGCCATGTGAACCGGCTGGAGAGCGACGGAACGACGTTCACCACTTTCCTGGTCTACGATCGCTGTGACGTGGCACTGATTGAGCAATTCGGCGCGGGGGGCACCTTCTGTCCCAAGACCGATGTCGTGGTAACAACCTCCACCGACGGCGGAGCTAATTGGAATCCGATAGCGAAAGTGAGCGCGAGCGCCGGACAACAGTTCTTCGGCACGGTGGCGTTGGACACGTCCACGAATACCGTCAACCTGGGCTACTATTCGACGGAAAACGACCCGTTTCAATTGCGTCCGCAGGTATTTCTAGCGCAGATCGCGGCTGGATCCACAACGGTTGCAGAACCTCACCTGTTGATTTCGGACTTTGGGGACGTGCAGGCAAAGCCGCCAATCTTTATCCTGGATCAACCGGTTGGGTTTGGCGACCGGCTGGGCATGGCGGCGAATGGCACGGGTGAGTCCGGGCAGAGCCGGGCGTATGTGAGCTTTACGTGGGACAGCGTGTTTGGCACTTATGGCGGCGTTGCCACAGCGGATGTCAACAACCATCTAACCGATCTGCAGTACTAAGAGGAAAACGAACATGAAACGACTTACTTACACTTTTGCAAGCCTTCTTATTTCTTCCCCGTTCGGCGCGCAGCAGCCCGGAGTGCCGAAGGCGTTTCAGAATTTCCGCGTCCCGCCTTCCGCAACACTCCGGTTCCTTGCGTCGGAAGAGGGCCGCGCCTTTCTAAAGGCCACCGGAAACCCACTGGCGGGCCCGGCCATACGCGCGTTCGGCGAACCTTCAAAGGGCGCCATGGTCCCAGCGGCTTGGCTCGCGGACTTTCACGGCGAAGCAACATCTCCTGCGCCCGCGGCCTCGGCCTGCGCTGGACCCCAGGGCGCGCGGTTTAATCTGGAGCCACGCGCCAACGCCGTTCCGCAGAATCAGGCTTCGGCGGACTTTCTGCTAAACCGCGTAGGTTCCAACGAGGATCTCATCGTGCAAGCCGCGAACGATTGGCGCGGCAATCTGACATCGGACAAGCAATGGGATCAGAGCGTTAGCGGATACTACGTGCACCGCGCTGCAACGGCCGATTGCAGCGTGCAATTCGAAGGCGGGTTACCGGCATTTTCGGCGCAAGACAGCAACTTAATTACAGATTCGCTACCCTGATGGTTGAACGGAGACGCCGGTACGCTCCGCTGGATCCAGCGTATGGACACACATCAGGGCACCGTTGGAGGATTTCTTAATCCGATCAACAGTCTGCCCCGAAGTAGTCCTTGCGCGACGGGAAGGGCCGGACGGCACTCTCCGCTTGCTTTCGCCGAGCGATGCGGCCAGTCTTCGCACCGATGCCACAGCGGACCAGCAATACTGTTAACCACCCAGTCACGTTGATGTCCAGCCACCTGGACACCCTGGTTGCGGCGGCCAAGGTCGCTCCTGCAGTAACTCCCATTTCCATATTTTCGTTGGTACGGAAATCACTCTATTTTATTCGGTGAGCAGCGACGCGAGGGGCTGACCACAAAGCAATAAAGATCGGGTCCTTGCTTTTCGGCGACGGCCGGCGCTGCAACTAGGGAAGCTCGAAACCCATACATACTGCGCTTTCCTCGCTGATCTCAGTGTAGTACGGCTCGTCATTCTGCAGGGCTTTCCGGAGGGCCGCGAGGATATGGGCATCCAGAGCCCTGGCAGCGCTGACGCAATGACAGAGGTTTTCGAGAGTTGGATAGGAGTGATCGGATATGGGGGTCCGACTCAACCCGGAACTGGAATCCGGGGTCGAGCCTATGACCCCTATCGCAAGCATGTACTTATTGCCCACAGGAGAGCTATCCAGCTTTCTAGCCATCAGTAAGACGGTTTTCATAGGTGCCCCCAGGATATCACGCGGGGGGAGCCTAGCGTAGAGCCGGGGCGAGGCGGACTCAGTGCGAAACGCAAAAGCCCACTTGGAATCACGGCGCTTCCCCGGGCCTGTGCTGTGCCGAGGCCAGCGACGCCGATTCCAGGTCCGCTTCTGGGACCCACGGGCCACCCGGGAGTCACCTTGCCGGGCTGAAGCTGAGCGCATGATGGAAATCTTTGCCTGCGGCGCAGGCAGCGCTCGGTCGCCTGAACGTCTCGATCGGCGAGAGTCCGAGGTCGCGACGTCAAGTCCAAGTGGCACTTTCTGCGATAATGTCTGCGTAGGGCGCGTACACAAGCGGCTGCTCTTGGACAATCGAGCAGAAGGAATGATTCAAGCGAAGCGAGAGTTGAATGGGCCAAGGCAGCGACAATCGGAAGTCAATAGTCCTGGAACTTGAGCGGCTCGCGCGGGTAAAGGCGGCAGAAGACATCAATCGGGAGACGCGCCGCGCCGAAGAGGGCGTGGTCAGGGACTGTGAAGATCGGGGCATACTTCACTCGGGGATATTCTGTGGCCGAATCGCCGATGTCCACCGGGAACGAGCGAAGCGGATCGTCGACAAGCACATCGAATTGCGCCGTGCAACGCTCGAAAAGGCGCCAGAGGTCGCCTCGGAAGAGGACTTCAAGGAACTGCTTGAAGGCGCCTTCGCGACCATAGACGGGGTCCTTCGTGCGATTCCGGAACATCTCAAACGGTACGGCTTTCAGGCGCCAGCCGAAACGGCGCGCCAGGACGATGGGCTTGAGGCGGCCAATCTGAAGGCGCGCACGCGCCGGGAGATCGAGATGCTGAAGCGCGAACATGCGCTTCGGGTGATCGAGAAAGAGAAGGAGGGACACTTGCCTAACTCAGAAGCAAGAGATAAGAGAAAGATTTGGGTCGCTCATGGACGCAATTTGAAAGCCCGCGATGCGATCTTCACATTCCTACGATCAATCGGACTGGAACCGATGGAGTGGGGCGAGGCCCTCGCGCTAACTGGCAAGGGCACGCCATACACTGAAGAAGTTCTCGATCTCGCATTTGCGGAGGCCCAGGCCGTGGTTGTTCTCATCACCGGCGACGACTTGGCTCGGCTTGGGACTCGGTTCGCAGACGCAAATGACCCTCCATCAGAAACCGATCCGACTCCGCAGGCCAGGCCCAACGTACTATTTGAAGCTGGCATGGCATTCGGCAAATACCCCGAGCGCACGGTCCTGGTTCACCTCGGCAAAACGCGATCGTTCAGCGATGTCGCTGGCAGGAATATCCTCCACATCTCCAATGACATCAAGCAGCGACAAGCGCTAGCTGACCGATTGAGGATCTCAAGGGCTGCCGTGAAGACCGAGAATCGAACTGGTTGGCACACCGCCGGGGATTTCGACAGCGCGAACGAACCTCCAGATTTTTCCTCCTCGGACCCCAATGCCACCTCTTCAGCCAGTCTGGCTACCTCCGGCAAAGCCCCTGAACCTCAGCCAGTCCCGCTTCCTTTCGGAGGGAGCGCGCGACCTTCTTATCGAGGCCGCTCAGGACAGGAACGGGATGATAGTGAGCCTACCGACCATGGGAGGCCGCATAATTCAGACCAATGATCGGGGCTTCGTCGAGCCTGGCGACCCCAAGTCCGAAGCGCGCTGGAGAGGCGCCGTCGCTGAGCTTCGCCGGCTAAACCTGATTGAAGATCGCGGTCACAAGGGAGAGGCATTCGCCCTTACCGACGACGGTTATCAGGCCGCAGAGCGTGCTAGACAGGAGTGAGCAGCACCTTTGGTGGGCCCCGTCGCTCCCTCGGTTCGGGACAGGCCGCCTCACATTGACGGGAACCCCATTCAGCGAAAGTGAAAAGCCCAAAGGCCCCCGGCTGTGGGAGGTCTAGCCGCGCCAGCCCCACAATGGGATTCCCCCCGGTGAAACTCCCGCCACGTCCCGGGCGACGGGCCACCCAGCCCGGGGGCGGTTCATTGACGAGAGCCGCACCTGACGACACCCCGCAAGCCTCCCAGGCGGAGCTCACTTTCAAAGAAGTGGGAGAATTTTCGACGGTCCCCGACACTGCACTATTGCAGTGCTCACCGCGCGGCCCAGCAACCCGAACGGTGGCGCCGGAAATCGAGGACGGGCGTGCAATTCGGCTGACCCTCATCGCGCCAACGAGCTCCTATGGACGCCTTCTCCGTCCGTCCGGTACAATGAAGGCAGATGCAAAACATGTCTACGGAACAACGCGTGAAGCTTCTCGAAGAGGCGGGAACAGACGTTTGGGTCGCCGTCGATGAAGCCAAAGGCCAAATCGTGGGCAAAGGCGAAACATACTCAGCCGCCGTCGCGATGGCTGCAGAAGCCGGGAATTCCGATCCCCTTGTGATAAAGACACCTCCCACTTGGGCGCCCATGGTTCTCTAGTGCGCATCCCATACGCATCCTTCCCAGCCAGCCCAGCAGAGCCTGGATTTGGGGGAGCCAGCGTCACATGGGTACCGGTCTTACAGGTTCAGCTCATTGTGAACCAGGCAACTAGCATTCGCTTTGAAGCCCTTGCTGACTCCGGCTAGTTTACGACCCTGTTTCACTCCAGCATCGGGACCGCGCTCGGACTAAAGATTTGAGGACGGACAAAAGAGCGTGTTGTCGGGCGTCGTCGCCGGAGCCCAAGGCGCCGTTTACTACCACAAAGTCAAACTTAAAGTTGCCGACAGCATTATCGAGATAAATGCCGGATTCTATGACAACCTCTCGCTCGCGGGCATCCTGGGAAGACACGGTTTCTTTGATCGTTTTACGATCACGTTCGATCCCGCCAACCAGCCGCCTGGGATGGAAATCACGCGGCTCTACCGCGCCTAAGCTCCCTCAACCCGGAACCTCGCCCGTTGCCTATCTCGCGGGAGCGCCCGCCCGCAAACGACGCGAAAATCGCTTCCAACTAACTGATTCTAATAATATTAGGCGCAAATTGGATTCGTCTGTCCAAAAAGGATTCGAGCCGCCAAAATCCACATCCCCCGCACAAGGCTGCACAAAGTGCACAGTACGCCTTTGGCGCAAGCACTCTTTTGGCCGTGGCTTTGGCCCGGACCTCCGCCCGTAGACCGGCGTCCTATCGGCGTTCATCGGTTTTTCGCGAATCCAGCGAGCGCCCTTCAGACTAACCAGGCCGCTGAAAATCGTCGAACCACGCAAAGTATCTGAGGTTGGCCTGCGTCCGATTTCGCGAGTCACAAGCTTCACCTCCCCTCCAAGCCCCTGATTCAAAAGCCAAACGTCCGTCCTTAAGCCCTTTCCCCCACCACCCGCCGCGTACAATGAGCATCGGGATGTCCATGTCATGGCAAACTATCTTCGCCAAGCCGAGCCCTAACCCGCAGCGCATGCCCGTCGACCCTTTCTTCGCCCTCTCCCTCGACCTGCTCTGCATCACCACTCTCGATGGCCGTCTCCGCCGCGCCAATCCCGCCTTCCTCGCCACCTTAGGCCATCCCGAACCCAACCTGCTGGCCGCTAACATCCTCGACTTCGTCCATCCCGCCGACCTCCCCGCCGCCACGGAAGCCATCGCCGGATTGGCCCGCGGAATTCCCATCGCCGGCCTCGAAACCCGCTTCCGTTCCGCCGGCGGCGATTACAAGCCGCTCGCCTGGAACTGCACGCCCTTCCTCGCCACCCGGCTGGCCTACATCGTCGCTCGCGACACTGCCCGGCGGGAGGTGGAAGCCCGCTGCGGGAGCGCGCTCGACCCCGGCTGGCATCCGATCCGCATCGACCGGCCCGCCGGGCGCCTTTGGATGTGCGATCGCGACCATGTCCTGACTCGCAACTTCTGGGAACTGTTCCCCGAAGCCGCCGGCGGGCCTTTTCATCGCATGTACGAACAGGTCGTGTCCACCGGCACGCCCGCGCAACTGGAGGAATTCCACCCTGCCCCGTTCGACCGCTGGTTTCAGGTCCGCGCCTACCCGTCCGCCGAGGGTTTGGCCGTCTACTTCCGCGATGTTACCGCGCACCGTCTCGCGGAGGAAGAGACCAAGCGCGCCCTGCAGGAAAAGGAAGTGCTCCTGCGCGAAGTCCATCACCGTGTCAAGAACAATTTGCAGGTGATTTGCAGTATGCTCCGCCTGCAGGCGCGCAACTTCCAGGATCCAACGCTCTTGCAGGCGTTAAAGGAGTGCCGCGAGCGCGTCATGGCCATGGCCATGCTCCACGATCAATTGCACCGCGCCAAGGATTTCTCCAACATTAACTTGGGCGAGTATATCCGCAATCTGGCCGCCAGCCTCTTCTCATCCTACGGCGTGAATTCGGCGGATATCGGCCTGCGCCTCGATGTCGAAGATATCTCCGTGGCTGTCGATACCGCGATTCCCTGCGGCCTGATCGTCAATGAACTCGTCTCCAACTCCCTCCGCCACGCCTTTCCTGATGGAAGCCAAGGTACCATTTCCTTGGACCTTCACGCGCGGCCCGGCGGGTGGGTCGAGCTGGCCCTGGCCGACGACGGCCGGGGCTTCGCCGATGCCGCGCACACCGCGCATCCCCGTTCGCTGGGGCTGTGGCTGGTGGAGCTTTTGGCCAGCCAGATCGGAGCGGCCGTGGAGCGTTCCAGCAGCCCCGGAACGCGCTACCGGTTCCAATTTCAAAACGCAGGACAGGCATCCTTGCCCGACCACTAATCAATTCGGAGGAGTAACTCAAATGCACAAGCCTCGCATCATGTTAGTCGAGGACGAGAAGATAGTTGCGGCCGACATACAGGAGTGTGTCAAGGGCCTGGGATACGAAGTGGCGGGATCCGCCGCCACGGGCACCGAAGCTCTCCGGCTGGCCGTCGACACCATGCCGGATCTGGTCTTGATGGATATCAAGCTCAAAGGCGTCGTGGACGGCATCGATGTCGCCGGCGCACTCCACGACCAGCTCAAAATTCCCGTCGTTTACCTCACCGCCCACGCCGATGCCGAAATCCTGGAGCGCGCCAAGCTGACCGCGCCCTCCGGCTATGTCCTCAAACCGTTCGACGACCGTACCCTGCGCACCGCCATCGAGATGGCCTTCGACCGCTACCGTCGCGAGCGCCAGTTGATCGAAAGCGGACAGCGTCTGGCCGCCGCCATCGGCCATATCGATGAAGCCGTAATCCTGACGCAGGAGAACGGGCGCGTCGCGCTCATGAACCGCGTCGCTGAAGCGCTCACCGGTTGGAAACAGGAGGACGCTCTCGGCAAACCCGTCGATGAAGTCTTCACCATTCTGAACACCCGCACCGGCGCGCCGCAACGGTCTCCGGTCGGCCGCGTATTCCGCGAGGGCGTGGCCATCGGTTTAGGAGAAGACGTCTTACTGCTCGGCCGGCATGGCGCGCGCGAGATCATCCAAGGCAGCGCCACCCCCGTCCGGGACGATGGCGCCGAAGCCGTGGGTGTCTGTCTGTTGTTCCGCGCGGCCAGCCTGCGCGCCGCCGACGAGCCTTGGGGAGCGCCCGATCACGGCTCTGCCAGCCGTATGCAGATTCTCGGCAGCTTGACCGCGGCCGTCGCTCACAAATTTACACACCTGCTGGAAGCGGGCCGCGGACGCGCGCACGCTGTGCGCCTGGCCAACCGTCTGCTCGAATTCGGCCGGCGCCAGCCCGCGCCGCCCGCTTACCTGGATCTCAATGAGATGGTGTCCGGTCTCGACGATTTGCTGCAATGCGCCCTCGGCGATGAGATCTCGCTGCAACTCGTGTTAGCGCCGGGCGCCGCCGGCGTCAAGGCCGATCCCGGCCGCATCGAGTTGATCTTGATGCTTCTCGCCGTCTCCGCCCGCGACGCCGATTTCCCAGGAGAATTCTCCATAGAGACCTCCGCCGTCTCGAGCGCAGACGCCGGCGCGGGCTACGCCATCCTCACCGTGACCCCGCCGGCCGCCGGGCGGGATCTTCCGGCCCTCGATGAGATCGTCCGCCAGTCCGAAGGCGAAATCCGCTTCTCCGCCGAAAACGGAGCCGTCCAAATCTACCTTCCCGCCGCAGGCGATTAGTAGGGCGGCGCCATGCGCTACTCCACGCGCAATGCTTCCACCGGCTCGATGGTCGTCGCCCGGCGGGCGGGAACATAGCTGGCCAGCAACGCGGCGGCGGCCAGGACCAGAGACACGGCGCAGTAGGTCACAGGGTCCAGCGGACTCACTTCGAACAACAGCGTCTTCATCAGGCGCGTCAGTCCCGCGGCGGCCGCGAGACCGCACACTACGCCGATGGCCGTCAGCAGCAACCCTTGGCGCAGGAACATCTGGCGCACCGATTGTTGCGGCGCACCGAGCGCCATGCGGATGCCGATTTCGCGCGTGCGCTGCGACACCGTGTACGAGACGACTCCGTAGATCCCCACGACGCCCAGCAACAGCGCCATGCCCGCCGCGATGCTCAGCATCACCAGCGTAAAGGCGGTTCGCGCCATCGACCGGCCGTAGATTTCCTGCATCGTGAGCACGCCGGCGATGGGCAGGTCCGGATTCACGGACCATACGGCTTGCCGGACTTCGTTCAGGAAGCTCGCGGAACCGGTGCGGCTGCTGCGTATGGCGAAAGCCTGGCCCCGCTGGGTGGTGAGCGGTTGCGTCCAGAAATCGCGCACCATCATGGGCCAGTAGACCGTGGCGGTGGCTTTCTGGTCCGCGCCGTCGTCGCGCTCATTGCCTACTACGCCGACGATCTCGCGCCAGGTCCCTTTGGGGTTCTCGCGAATCCGCTGGCTCAGGGCGGAGGCCGGATCGCGCCAGAGTTCGCGCGCCAGGGCTTCGGAAACCACCACGACGGGGCGCGTCTGGTAGATGTCCGTCCAGGTGAGGTCCCGGCCGGCCAGCAAAGGGTTTCCCATGGCTTTGAAGTAACCGGGCGAGATGAATTTGTATCGCCGCATGGGCGGGATTTGCCCATCCGCGTAGGATTTATCCGCCGCGAAGATCGGGTCGTTGTCGTTATTGCCATCCATGGTGACGGAGTTCGTGAGGCCCACCGCGGAGACGCCGGGGATGGCTGCGACCTTCTCCAAAATGTTGTTGTAAGTGCGGGCGGCATCCTCGGCCTTGGGCACTTCCGCGTCGGGAATGGAGACATGCAGGGTCAGGATCTGTTCGGGTTGCGTGAACCCGGGCGCCACGTTCTTCAGCGCGCGGACAGTACGAATCATGAGCCCCGAACCTACCAGCAGGACCAGCGCCAGCGCCACCTGCACCACCACCAGCACACTGCGCGCGCGGTGGCGTTCGCGGCCGTCGCTCGAATTGCGCCCGCCCTGGCGGAGGGCGGCGTTCAGGCGCGGGCCCGCATATTTGAATACGGGTATCAGGCCGAACATAAGGCCCGCCAGCAGGGAGATGGCCAGCGTGAAAAGCAGAACGGTGGGATCGATGGAGATCGCGTCGAGCCGCGGAAGGTTGGCCGGACCGATCGACACCAGGACCCGCAGCGCGCCGTAGGCCAGCCCCGCCCCGAGCAACCCTCCGGCGGCTCCCAGCGCGACGCTTTCGAGCAGCAACTCGCGGGCGATGCGCGACCAGCCCGCGCCCAGAGCGGCGCGGATGGCGAGTTCCTGCTGGCGCCCCTCCGCGCGCACCAGCATCAAGTTGGCGACGTTGGCACAGGCGATGAAGAGCACCCCGGCTATTGTGGCCATCAAGACCCACAACACGCTGCCGATGTTGCCGATCACGTCGGCCTTGAGGGGCCGGACGCTCGGTCCGAAGTGCGCCTCCTGCACCATCTTGAGGCTGATGCCGGGCGGCATGGGGAATTTGTCGAGCATCATGGGGAGCATGCGCGCCACATCCGCGTTGGCTTGGGCGAGCGTGACTCCGGGTCTGAGACGCGCCAGGGCCTGGTAACTGAATTGGCCGACGAAGATTTTGGCGCGGTCGAGTTGCAGAGGCTGGATCAGAGCGGCGCGGGAATTCAGGAAGCGGAAGCCGGCGGGCAGGATGCCGACCACTTCGCTGGCCGCGCCGTCAACCATGATGCGCCGCCCGATGACGGATGAATCGCCGCCGAATTTGCGCTGCCAATAGCCGTAGGACAGGATCGCGGTATGGGGGTTGCCGGGCGAATCGTCTTTGCGGGTGAACCAGCGGCCGCGAATGGGCTGTACGCCGAGGATGGGAAGCACTCCATCGGTGACGTCCAGCGCGTCGATCTGCTCGGGTTCTCCGGCGCCGGTGATGTTGACGGAATCGTTGCGCCACACGCCGATGTCCTCGAACGTGCGGCCTTCTTCACGGAAAGTGAAGTAGGTGGAGGGCGAGGCGTTGATTACCGGCAGGCCCGGCAAGCGGGACGTTTCCCAAACGGCCACGAGGCGATCGGAATCGGGATAGGGGAGCGGCTTGAGCAGCACTCCGTTCAGAACGCTGAATATGGCGGTATTGGCGCCGATACCGATGGCCAGGGTGATCAGGGTGATGACGGCGAACATCGGCGAGCGGGCGAGCCGGCGAAAAATGGGCTTCATGTAAGGTAATACGATGAAGCGGGCGAAAGGTTCGGTTTCGTTAACGGGTCTTATGGCAGGTCGACGTCCAGCGCGAACAGGTCTCCATTGCTGCGCAATACGGTAGCGATGGGCGCATCGCCGGGAGTCATGCCAGTCAGCGTATAACCGCTAAAACCGGATTGCGGGAGTTCCTGCGAGCTCATCGTCCGCTCCACCGCGCGCGTAGCCACGTTCACGCGAAAGATGGGCTGGTTCACGTCTCCCAGCATTTCCTGGAAATAGAAGTAACGGCTGTCCCGCGTCCAGAATGGAATCCCGTAGGCTGCGCGGTCGGCCACGCTGTCCCACCGATGGGTTGACACGTCATAAACCACAACCTGAGTGCCCCCCTCGCGCAACGCGGCAACATACCTGCCATCGGGCGACCACCTCGGCCGCAACAGACCCTGCGATCCTGGCAGCACCGTAGTCTGCCGCGTTTTCCAGTCGACCACGCAGACGGCGATCGTCACGACATCGTTGTCCGACTGCCAGCAGCTAACCATCAAAGACTGGCCGTCCGGCGACCAGGTGGGGCTGGCGGAATGCTTGTACGGTTGTGCGGAAATCGCTTCCATAGTTCCTCCGCTCGACGGTATCGCGTACACCTTGTAGCCCTCGACACCGAGGCGTCCGCCGGTGAACGCAATGCGCCGCCCATCCGGCGACCACTGCGGCTCGCTAACGCGCAGCGGGGGAGAGGTAAGTTGCAGCCTCTCGCCCCCGTCGGCCCCGCTGCGCCACAGAGTGGCCTCGGGAATGGTCTCATAAGCGACCCACTGGCTATCTTTCGAAAAGTCGACGGCACGCACGGGGGCGCCGGATAGGAACGGCAGAAACTGGCTCCGCTTGGCGTCGTAGGCTACCAATTCCCGTCTCTCCTGGCCGGCCGCGAAAAACAGTTTCTTGCCGTCCGCGCCGGGCACCAATCGCCCCACGTCGGTTGGCACGGCATAGATCTGGAACGGACGCCGGTCGAATGGGTGGAACAAGTCGCGCGCCTCGCGGACCGCCCAAAAACCGGTGCCGCGGTCGTTCGCGGACACGAACAGATAGTACCTTCCATCGGGAGTCCAGCCGGCCCCGAATGCGCCCCGCACGGCTTCCGCCCAAGGCTTGGAAGTGGGCGGGAACGGGCGCATTCCCGAGCCGTCGGGCGCACATTCCCAGAGCGAGGCTACCGGGCCCATAACCGAAAACCGCAGCAGGTCGGGCAGCCCGGGCGGCGACCAACGGATGAAGTAGGGCTCGCCAGGCGTGTCCACCAGTTTGCGGGGATCGGACCCGTCGCTGTTCATGCGATAGAGCGCGCGGCCGAATCCGTAAACGATGCTGTGCCCATCCCGCGACCAGGTGGCGAAGTGCGCCAGCACGTTGCCCAACCGGCGGGGCGATCCCGCCACCGTGGGGATGACCCAAAGCGGCGCCTCGTCCTCGTTGTTCGCCGCGATCTTCACGAGCAACTCGGACTGGTTTGGCGAAATCGCTTGCAACTCGGGTAGTCCGGGCGGCGTCTTGATCGGCGACGGAATCCCGCCCTCCACGGAAACCTGCGCCAAGGACCATTGGCCGCCGGTCCGCTCGTCGAAGTAGAGGCGCGATCCGTCGGTCAATATGACGCTGAATGGTTCCACGCGCCCGGTGTGTGTGAGCTGGACCGTCCGCAGTATGCCGGGAGAACGGGGAGGCATGAGCAGCCGGAACGCCAGCACACCGAGCACAATCACAGCCGCCAGCGCGATCGCCCACCGGCGGTAGGGAAAGTGCGCCGGCCGTTCCGGCGCGGCGGGCGGGGGACCGGGGAGGACAGCCTGGGCAACCGGCGGTTCTACCGCCTGCAAGGCTTCTACGGCCCCAATGAAGCGATAGCCCCGGCGCGGCAGCGTCTCGATGAAGCGCGGTGTTTCGGCATCGTCGCCCAATGCCAGGCGCAGCTTCTTGGCCGCCGTATTCAAGCCATTGTCGACGTCAATAGCGGCATGCTCGGACCAAAGCCTGCGCACCAGTTCGTCGCGCGTGACCACTTGGCCGGGGCGTTCCAGCAGCACCGTCAGAAACTGGAAGGGGAGATCCTGCAATCGGATCTTGCGGCCCTGTTTGCGCAGTTCACCGGCACGGAAATCGACTTCAAATGTGCCAAACCGTAACAGTTCCGGGGAGGGTTTGGGGGCCACTGAGGATCTTCTCTCCTGTTATTCCTTCTGCGAGTTTAGCACTGGCAAACCGAGCGGCTTCATCGGCAGTGCCTAAGGCAGGACCACATCCAACTCGTATAGGTCTCCATTCTCGCGTAGCACGTTGGCGATGGGTGCGTCGCCGGGCGTCAGGCCGGTTAGCAGATACCCGCTGAAACCCGATTGCGGGAGTTGCCGCGAGCTCATCGTCCGCTCCACCGCACGCGTAGCGGCGTTGACGCGAAAGATGGGCTGTTCGGTATCCCCCAGCACCTCTTGGAAATAGAAATAGCGGCCGTCCCGCGTCCAGAATGGGACGCCGTAGTTGGCACCGTCCGCCAAGGCCGTCCACTGGTGCGAACGCATGTCGAAAAGCACAACCTGAGCTCCGCTGTCGCGCAGCGCCGCCACATACTGTCCGTCGGGCGACCACCTGGGCCGCAAGAGGTTCTCCGATCCTGGCAGAACCGTGCCCTGCCGCGTTCTCCAGTCCAATACGCAGATGGCCATCGTTTCCGCGCGCGCGCCCGGGCGCCAACAGTTCATCATCAAAGACTGGCCGTCCGGCGACCAGGACGGATTACTCGATCGGTATGGTTCCATCGGGACGGCTTCCATGGATCCTCCGTTCGAAGGCACCACATACACCCTGGACTCCTCTTCGCTGCGGCCCATTTGCTGTCCGCCGAAGGCAATACGCCGCCCATCCGGCGACCACTGCGGCTCGTAGACGCAAAGGGGCGGAGACGTGAGTTGCAGCCGGTCGCTGCCGTCGGCCCGGCTGCGCCACAAAGTGCACTCCGGGACCGTTGCATAAGACGCCCACTGGACATCTTGGGAAAAGGAGACGCTGCGCACGGCGTCGCCGGACAGAAAAGGCAGAAACTGGTTCCGTTTTGCGTCGTAACTGACCAAGTCCCGGCTGCCCTGGCCTGCCGCGAAGAAGAATCTCTTGCCGTCCAGGCCGGGAACCAAAGCTCCCATATCCGTTGGTGTCGAATAGATTTGAATGGGCTGCCTATCGAACGGACCGAACAGCCTTCCGGCTTCGGGGACCACCCAAAAACTCGTGCCGTGCTCGTCCCGCGACTCGAACACGTAATACTTTCCATCGGATGTCCAGCCGGCGCCGAAGACACCCCGCGCCGTCTTGGCCCACGGAGCGGATGGCGCGAAGGCGCGCATGCCGGAGCCGTCCGGCGAACATTCCCAGATCGAAAATAATGGGCCTATGAGCGTAAACCGGAGCAGGTCGGGCGGCCCCGGCGACCAACTGATGTAAAAGGGCGGGGTGGGCGTGTTGGCCAGCTTGCGGATATCCGTCCCGTCGCTGTTCATGCGGTACAGCGCGCGGTCGAACCCGTAAACGATGCCGCTTCCATCCCGCGACCAGGCGCCCGCGTGTCCCATCACGTTGCCTAACCGGCGGGGCGATCCGGACACGGTGGGGACGATCCAAAGGGGTGCGTCGTCGCGGTTCTCCCGGGCCGAGATTTTCACCAGTAATTCGGATCGGTTCGGCGAAATCGCCAACAGTTCCGGAATTCCCGGCGGCGTCTGAATCGGCGACGGAGTCCCGCCTTCCACCGAGACTTGAGCCAGCGACCATTGACCGCCGGTCCGCTCATTGAAGTAAATGCGCGAGCCGTCGGTCAATATGGAATCGAATTGTTCGACGCGCCCGGTGTGCGTAAGCTGGACCGTGCGCAGCATGCTGGGAGAACGGGCGGGCATGAGCAGCCGGAAAGTCGGCAGACCGAGCACGATCACTGCCGCCAGCGCGATGACCCAGCGGCGGTAGGGAAAGTGCGCCGGCCGTTCAGGTGCGGCGGGCGCGAGAACCGCATCGGGGATTTCGAGCACCGGAGCCGCCGCGGCGGGGAGGACTGCCTGCGCGTCCAGCGGTTTTGCCGCCTGCAAGGCTTCCACGGCCCCAATAAAGCGATAACCCCGGCGCGGCAGCGTCTCTATGAAGCGCGGCGTTTCGGCATCGTCCCCCAAGGCCAGGCGCAGCTTCTTGGCCGCGGTATTCAAGCCATTCTCGACATCGATGGCGGCATACTCGGACCAAAGCCGGCGCACCAGTTCGTCGCGCGTGACCACTTGGCCGGGATGTTCCAGCAGCACTGTCAGAAGCTGGAAGGGGAGATCCTGCAATCGAATCTTGCGGCCCTGTTTGCGCAGCTCACCGGCACGGAAATCGACTTCAAAGGTGCCAAACCGCAACAGCTCCGGGGAGGGTTTGGGGGCCACTGAGGATTTTCTCTCCTGTTATTCCTTCTGCGAGTGTACCACCCCAGGGGCGACAGTTGTACAGGTGTCCGAATATCTCACGCGTTTGCAATAGCTTAGCTGTACAGGCAGACTACAGCCGCATCTCGACCGCTGGTGGGGCGGGCGATTTCACGCGGCCTTCCCGCCCGCCTGTAACTTGCGTTACGCGGACATCGCGGCACAGGACAGGTGATCCAGTATCTTGCTTGTTTTCAGAGGCTTCCTTGTGAATTTCGATTACAGCCGGAATATATTGCGACGGTCGCCTCGTTAGCGCCACTATAAGCATGGAGGTGGCTACGATGCGTAACAGACATTCGTTCGGAGTGAACTTGCGGCGGCGGGTCCGTTGGGCTTTGCGGTTGGCAGCCGTGCGGCTGCGGCAACAGCACAGCTAGGCTGGCAGGGCGCGCCTAAGGAGAACACGCTCGATGGAATTGTTTCAGATGGAACCCAATCGCGTGGAGCGGTACCGGGACAGCCGGCTTGAGGTGGACTTCCATTCCGATGCCGTGCTTGTGGACGGCGAACCCGTCCGCCTGACCCGGATGGAATTCGCCCTGCTGGCGCAACTGGCCCGGAAGCCGGGTGAGATCGTGTCGCGGGAAGCGCTGATGCTGAATGTGTGGGGGTACGGTCCGGAGATCCATTCGCGCACCATGGACGTGCATCTGCGCCGCCTGCGGGTGAAGTTGGGGACGTACAGCAAGCAGCACCTCGAAACCGTTTTCGGGCTGGGATACCGGCTGCAGCCGTGCAGCATTCCGGGGACGCTGACGCACGCGGCGGGGGCGTAAACCGCTCCTTGACGGTCGCGGCTCGGAAGTACATCCACCGCAATCGGGCTGCCCGGATTGTGTCATTTGAAGGTCCAACTGCGCGGCCCGCGGGCTAGCGGGGCCTAACCTTCTGGTTTTACTTAAACGTGGTCGTCGTGGGGGACATTGATTGCCATTATCGGTAGCAGCCTGGGCATCTGGCGCCGCTCTTGGGCGGGTCGGCCTGTCACGGCGCGCCCCGAACCCGCGCCCAGCGCAACCGACGTGCGCCTGGAGTACCCCTTGCGTTGACATCTCCGGCAGGCCGTCGCAAGATACAAGGAGCGCAATGCCGTCCATCCCCGTGGTAACACGCATTCTGTGGATCGCGTGGGGCGCGATCCTGCCTCTGGCCGGACAAACCTCGCCCACCGAAATCGTCCTGCACAGTTTCGCCGCCTACGGACCCAAAGGCGCCACTCCGGACGGCCCGCTGACCCGCGATGCCGCCGGCAACCTCTATGGAACCGCCGAATGGGGCGGACCTTCGAATTTCGGCGTCGTGTTCAAAATCGATCCCAGCGGCCGCGAGACCGTGCTCTACAGCTTCACCGGCGGTAATGATGGCGGCAATCCCATCGATGGCGTGGTTCTCGACGAGGCCGGCAATGTCTACGGCACCGCCAATTACGGCGCGGAACGGTGCGGCGTGGTGTATAAGGTAACTCCGCAAGGCGTCGAGTCCGTGCTATACACCTTCGATTGTCGAGCCGATGGTGCTAATCCCTGTGGCTTAGTTCGCGACTCACAGGGCAACTTCTACGGCGCCGCTGGTAGTGGCGGCAGTTACCTTGGAGGCGTTGTTTATCGGCTCGAGCCGTCCGGCCGGGAGACAGTACTCTACGCGTTCACCGGCGGCCCGGACGGCGGCGATCCCATTAGCCCTGTAATCCGCGACGAAACCGGCAATCTCTACGGCACCACCTTTCTAGGCGGCGTGTCGAATTGCGGGAATCCACCCGCTGCCTGCGGCGTAGTCTTCAAAGTCGATCCATCGGGCAATGAGACCGTGCTCTACGCTTTCCCCGGCGGAACCGACGGATCTTGGCCGAGAAGCGGTCTGATCCGCGACTCGGCCGGCAATCTCTACGGCGCCGATTATTACGGCGGCGCCTCGGGCTTCGGCATGGTATACCGAATCGATCCGGCGGGCCAGGAGGAGATTCTTTACAGCTTCACCGGAGGAGCCGATGGCGGCCAACCCGTAGGCAGCTTGATTCGCGATGCGGATGGCAGCTTATATGGCGCCACGAACGTCGGCGGCGTAGGCTCTGGTGTGATTTATAAGTTGGACCCGTCCGGCAATGAAACCGTGCTGCACAGCTTTACCGGCGGCGCGGACGGCGCATTTCCGGACGCCGGGTTAATCCAGGATGCGGCGGGAGATTTATATGGCACTGCCAGCCAGGGCGGCACGGGGAACGAGGGCATGGTCTTCGAGGTGGATAAGGCGGGCGACGAAAGCGTTTTATACACCTTCCGTAACACGGTGGGCGGCACCTCTCCCCAATCCGGCGTGATCCGCGATTCGGCCGGCAATGTATACGGCACAACGGTGGAGGGCGGGGTAGCGGGTTTCGGCACTCTGTTCAGGATCGATGCTTCTGGGGAAACTATTCTGCATAGCTTCAATGGCCTCACCGACGGCGAAGATCCCGTCGGCAGCCTCATCCGCGATGCAGCCGGTAACTTTTATGGAACCGTTGCTTTTCGCGGGCCAACCATAGCTGGTAATGTTTTTAAGCTCGACACGATGGGCAATTACATCGTGATATACGGCTTCACGGGCGCGGCGGATGGCGGAACTCCGTATGCGGGTGTCGTTATGGATTCCGCGGGCAATCTGTACGGCACGACCGAGCACGGCGGCGATCCAAATTGCAACTGCGGCGTCGTCTTTAAGGTGTCTTCCTCCGGTCTGGAAACCGTTCTCCACACCTTCCAGTTCGTGGATGGAGAATCTCCCGCGACCGGCTTAACCCTCGATCCCGAAGGCAACCTATATGGCACCACTCAAAACGGCGGACAGAATGATGACGGCGTCGTGTACGAGATAAGCGCCACCGGCCAGTTCACCGTGCTATATAACTTCCTCGAAAGGGATGGCGGCGGCCAGCCGGCTGCCGGAGTCATTCGCGACGCAGCAGGTAACTTATACGGAACTACCCTCTACGGCGGCAAAAAGGATTGCAATTGCGGGGTCATCTACCGGCTCGATCCGGCGGGCAACGAAAATGAGCTTTACGCCTTCTCGGGCGGTGCAGACGGCTCGTACCCATCATCGGGCCTGATAGCCGATGCGGCGGGTAATCTCTACGGAAGCACGGCATCGGGCGGAACTGGAACCTGCGATTCGTATTTTGGCGGCTGCGGAGTCGTATATAGGTTGCATGGGCCCCGCAATTATACCGTTCTGTATAACTTGAAAGGCGGTTCCGCGGGCTGGGGGCCGATCGGCAACTTGTTCCTCGATCCGAATGGCGACTTATTCGGAGCGACAATCCAGGGCGGCGACGGCCTCGGCGGCGTCGTATACGAATTAACCGGCGTCACTTCCCCGTCGAATTGATTGACAACCACGCCGTGCTCTGATAGTTCGCGTCACCAGACACCCTTCATCGCCAGTACCAATACGCCCTTCGCGATATTGCCTTCGATTGCCGGCTGCGTGTCGTTGTCCACCATCAACCGTTGCAGCCGGCTGACGCGGCCGACACATCCACGGCAATCGCGTCGTGATCGGACAGCGGCACGGGGCGGCCTTCCCGCACATCGTGAATCACCGCCGGATTCCGGCAACTTACTCCGCGCGTAGCGAACCAATCCAGCTTGACCGGGCAGCGGCCGCCGTGATTGCGCAGCGCCCAGCGGATGAAGTGGAAACACCAGCCGGGCACCCAGTCGCGCAGGGCTTTTGTGGCGCGCAAGTCCTCCACATCGTAAGACACTGTGTGCTTACCCAGGCGGTTGCAGGCGCGATAGTCGAAGCCGCGCTCCTCCAACAGACGGAATAAGTCGCGCTCGAAATGGCGGTAAGGGTGCAGATAGTGGTTGCGGATCACGTTATCCACGCCCATCAGGACGCGCAGCCAGAAGCCTAAGATGGCGTGCAAGGCGCGGGATGAGTTGTAAGTGCTGGTATTCCAGTCGCCACCGATGACCACTCTCCTACGGTCGTGGCTCGGTAGGGTGTCTATGTTGTCGAGTATGTCGCGCAGTTGCAGGTAACGGTGGCGTTGCGTGGATTGCGCATCCAGGTGTACCGAGACCGCCGTTATTGTGGCATTGGGAAATAAAATATCGGCCGCTATCGCCGCCTGCCGGCCGATGCGTTTCTCGCGCGAAGCCATAATATCCACGCCATTTTCCAGAAATATGGGTCGCACGTGCGATATGGGATAGCGGCTCAGCAGCGCGTTGCCGTGCAGGCCCAGGTCGTTCGCGCCGGGCAGATCCTGCTCGATTCCGGATCCGTTGGTCAGATTGAGGTAGCAGGGCACGAAGGCGTAGTGCATGCCCAGCGCGCACGCCAGGTCGCGGGCCACGTTGCGATTGCCGGAGCGGACCATGCCGGTGTCGGTTTCCGTCAGCAGCAGGACGTCGGCGTCGCGGAGGGAGGGGTGCGTGCGCAGGGCTTCCACCAGGCCGTCGAATTGGGCGCCGCGTTCCACGTTCCAGGCTAGGAAGCGATAGTGCGGGCGGGACGGGGAGGCGGCGCATGGCGCCACCCTACTGCACTCCGGAGTGTCCAGGACGCGGCGGATATCCGGCTCCAGGGCGCGGTACAGGTCCGACCCCCATAGCTCGGCGCTGTTCCGGTAGGCGGCCAACGCCGGCAGGTGTGGAGCGATCCGTTCGCGCACGATTTCGTGCAGGTCTTGGGTTTCGATGGGATGCACTGCTACGATTGTAACGGTTCGCATGCGCAGCTCGATATTTCAAAAACTGCTGTGGGGCGTAGGGCTGCTGGCGGCGGCGGATCTGGCGCTGCTGAACCTGGCGGCGCCGGAACTGGGATGGCGCATCGCGGGAGCCACGCTGGCGACCACGCTGGCAGGCGCTGTTTTAGCGTTCCTGTTCTCGCGGCGCCTGAAACGCCGCATCGGACGGCTGAAGGTCTTCGCGGAGGGCCTGGTGG
>Ga0302326_10007638_pt1 | contig 23993 bp, 15 predicted proteins | sample Palsa_T0_3_FD_202264 | JGI IMG/M metagenome (GOLD analysis project Ga0302326, IMG submission 202264) | Peat permafrost microbial communities from Stordalen Mire near Abisko, Sweden - Palsa_T0_3 | ecosystem: Environmental > Terrestrial > Soil > Palsa > Peat permafrost | place: Sweden: Abisko... | reverse complement strand
GAACTGATGGTAATTGCCGCCGAGGAGCCGTTGGTAAGCGTGGCCGGGCCGCTGGTGGCGGAGGTTCCCACCGCCGAGGAATAGATGCTCAGCGAGACAGGAGAAACGCTGATGGTGCCCGTGCCCGACTGCGGACTGATTTTTGTGAGGAAGGCGTCGTCGAGCCCGCCGATGCCGGCCTGAAGAGCATTGGCGATGGGGAAATTGGACGAGCCGGTGGTGCCGTCCACGTAGATGGCATTGTTGGAATCCAGCGCAATGCCCCATCCGGTGTCGCCGTTGTTGGCGCTGTTGCTGCCGCCGCCGCTACCGCCCAGGTAGGTCGAAAACACCAGCAAATCGCCGCCGGTGCTCAACTCGGAAACGAAGGCGTTCGATTGGTTATTGGAATAAGCATTGTTGGCGGCCTGTATGGGATCCGCCGTGGGGAAGTTTGACGAATAGGTTTGCCCGGTAATGTAGGCGTCGTCCGCGGAATCCAGAGCAATGCCGAAAGCGATGTCGCCCGCGGCGAAGACGTTGACGTTGGTATTGCCCGATCCGCCGAGATAGGTCGAGTAGACCAAGGCGGTTGCCGTCGGATTGAGTTCGGTGACGAACACATTGCTCACTTTATTGTTCGCACCGTTGTTCACGGACTGGTATGCATTCTTGACGGGAAAATTCGACGAGAAGGTGTCTCCCGCCAAAAAGGCATTGCCGCTGGAATCTATGGCCACGTGGTCTGCCTGATCGCCGGCGCCATTCGAGTTTCCCGAGCCGCCCAGATAGGTCAGATAAGTGTAGCCCGGCGCAGACGTAGTATTCACCTTGGCCGCGAATGCGTTATAGGTCGCGCCGCTCACCAAAGTCGGCTGGAACACCCCCGGAGTCACCGGCAAATCCGACGAAGATGTGTGCCCCGCGGCATACGCATTGCCTAACCCGTCCGTGGTCACGCCGAAAACTTCATCGCCGTCCCCGGCGCTGGAATTGCCGGTCCCGCCGATGTAAGTGGAAAATACCAGGTTGGTTGAGTTAGTTGGGAAGACATTGAGCTTGGAAAGGAAGCCTTCGAATGTGGACGAAACATACGTGGGCTGCGGGGCGTTGGCCGTCGTCGGAAAATTACTCGAGGAGGTAGCGCCGCCAACATAGGCAAATGTCTGGCCGTTCTCGACGGCGGCGGCCACGCCGAAAACCGTGTCTCCATTGCTGCCGCCTAGATAAGTGGAATAAAGCAAACCCGACCCCTGCGGATTTAGAACCGACAGAAACCCGGTTTGAGCGCCAATCAGGCCTCCGCCATTAATGGTCTGATAGGCATTAGAGGTCAGCGGGAAATCGGTCGAGAAGGTCTGTCCCGCCACGTAAACATCATTGGTGGCGTCCAGGGCGATGCCCAGCCCTTCATCGCCCGTCATGTTGCCGCCTTCGTCGTTGATGGGGCTGCCGGTGCCGCCCAGATAGGTGGAAAAGACAAGATTATTTCCCGCGGCGGCAAGTTCGCTGATAAAGACGTTGGAGTTCCCATTCGCCGCACCGAGATTCGTGGAGACAATGGCGTTGGCGAGAGGAAAATCAGTGGAGACGGTAAATCCCGTGGCATAAAAATCTCCCGCCGGATCAACCACACCGGCCAGGCCCTGATCTTCCTCGCTACCGCCCAGAAAGGTGGAGTAAATCAGCGTGGGATCGATGACCAACGGTTGGGAACGATCATAGGCATCCACGCGAAAGCGAATTTGCTTTGCGTTGGTGACGACATAATGACCGCCAATCAATTTCCGCGCGCCGCCGGATTGCTGATAAATCAGCGGAGCGCGCATTTCCATCGAGCCGTCGCTCACGGCAAGCTTCAGCGAACCATCCGGCTCGGGAGTGATTCTGCTTGCGCCGCTGATTTGCATCGCTATGCGCGCAGGATCGGCGCCGGACGCTACGACGAAATCGTATTCGAACTGCCGGTGATTGCCGTAGAACACTTCGTCCACGCCGGGATAAACGCCGCGGTAGGCGACTCGGGCATAGCCGGGAACGCCGGCGTGCCATCTGGATGGATCGTTGCCGATGAAATAATTGCTGCGGCCTGGAAGCGAGTTTTCCCCGGCGATTTCGGGATTTTTATTGGCTCCCAGGAGCGCCATGCGCAGCACGGCCCGGCGCGCGGCCAAATTTCCTTCTCCGCGCTGCGCGGCAGCGGAGGAATTCGCCTGGAGCGACAGCACGGCCTCATCCCGCGTGAGAAAAAGCGTGGAACCGGGGCCTCGCGAGAGAAACTTTACGCGCGCATCGGACTGTCCGACATTGGATTCGAAGCGCATCGGGAGATGACCGAATGAGGCGTTCAGCACGCGCCTGTCCGCGGGCTGTACATGCGTTGGAGATACTGCCGACGGCGGTGTCCGCGCTGAGACGCGCGGCGTCGGTCCCACACCGGGAGCGGGACGCAGGAGCGTCCCCATGCCGGACGCGAGCGCCAGCAAGCTGACCGCGAAAGCACCCTTCTTCCAAGTCCTCATGCGAATACGTTCCCCGATTACGGCGATCTTCATTTCATTCTCTCCCCCAACGATTGGACCTGCGGTGGAGCGCGCCGAATATATGAACCCCAACGACGAAGCGGAGTTGTACGGCGCTCTTCCACGCCGAGCGCAATATTTAAGAACGCAGCCCCGACAGTGAGTTTCGCACAAAACAGTTCGCGCGGCCACATGGGGCGCGGGAACGGGCACGCAATCCGCATAAATGGCTCGGTGCTTCTGTCTCTACGTGGGCTGCGTCCTGTGTGTTAGAATCCCGCAATATTCGGCAAGGAGAGGGATCGGTGCGCAAATTGTTTTGGAGTCGACGGCTGCAAATGCGGCTGGTTTTCCTTTCACTCGTGCTGGCCCTCGCTGCGGGCGCTGCGCGATCGCAGTCGTCCAGTTCGACTGCGGGGACGCAGGCGCCCGCACCGGCGGGATTGTCGGCGGCAACTCGCGCGAGTATTGACCACGCTGCCGCAAAGGCGTTGACCGACACGGGCGTTCCCAGCGCCTCGCTAGCCGTTGTGAAGAATGACGAGATTGCCTACGCCCAGGCCTATGGTGATGCGAGGATCGATCCACCGCTCTTGGCGCGGCGGGACATGCGCTACAGCATCGGGTCCATCAGCAAGCAGTTCACGGCGACCGCCGTATTGATGCTGGTGGAAGAGGGCAAGCTCTCGCTGGACGATCACGTCTCGCGCTTTCTGCCTGACCTGACGCGCGCGAACGAAGTCACTGTGCGGGAGTTGCTGTCGCATACCTCCGGCTATTCGGATTATTGGCCGCAGGACTACGTGCCTCCTATGATGTTGCGGCCCATCAGCGCGGACGAGATTCTGAAGCTGTGGGCGGATAAACCGCTGGATTTCGATCCGGGAACGAAATGGCAGTACAGCAACACAAATTACGTGATTGCCGGGGTGATTATCGAGAAGGTGAGCGGGATGCCGTTGCTGCAATTCCTGCAAACGCGGATTTTCGCGCCACTGGGAATGCAGAGCGTGTCGGACGTGGACCGCAGCCGCCTGGGCGATACCGACGCGACGGGTTACCTGCGCTATGCGCTGGGGCCGCCGCGTCCTGCGCCCAAGGAAGGCGCGGGCTGGCTTTTCGCCATGGGCGAACTGGCCATGACCGCATCCGATCTGGCGAAATGGGACATTTCCATCATCAACCAAAGTCTGCTGAAGCCGTCGTCCTATAAGGAAATGGAAACCGAAGTCAAACTTAAGAACGACGAAGGCACTTCTTATGGGCTGGGCGTTTTCATCGGCAAGATGTCGGGGCACCGCATTATTGCCCATAGCGGCGAAGTGTCCGGCTTTGTTTCCGACAACATCGTCTTCCCCGACGACCGCGCTGCCGTGGCGGTGCTCACCAACGAGGACGCCAGCGGAGCGGCGTCGATGATCGCGCATCAAATCGGCCCTCTATTGATCGCGGGCGAGGATGCATCGGCGTCACGCGACAAGGAACAGGCGATGAGCATCTTCAAAGGATTGCAGCACGGCACGATTGATCGCTCGCTTTTCACCGACAATGCCAACAGCTATTTCACCGCGCTGGCGGTTAGCGATTTCGCGGCGAGCCTGGGGCCGCTGGGAGAGCCACAGGACTTCACTCAGTCCGGGGACGATAATCGCGGCGGGATGACGTACCTGCGTTATGTGGCAAAGTTCCCGAACAAAACGCTGGCTGTCTCGATTTACAAAATGCCCGACGGAAAAATCGAACAATACCTGGTGATGCCGCAGGAGTAGATAGCCGCCGTCCGACAGGCTAAGAGTTGCGAGACCACCCGGGGCCTGGGGAGATAACTTCGCGGGTCGAGAAGCCCAAGGTAACGGAGTCCTCATCGCGCACGGAGGAATTCTGACTCTCAGCGGGAGCCCGTCGCGCTGACGTGCCTACGGCAACTTCCGCAGGCTGTCCCGGTAAGACGCCCACGGCGTGATTTCTGCCGCGCTCCTTAGCACGATAGAGTGCCCGGTCGGCCAGTTTCAACACCTCGTCCACGGTCAGAGAAGGAATCCCCGGCTCCCAAGGATAAGGCGCCCAGCCGACGGAACAAGTACGCTGCACTTGCTTCGCGACGGCAATGGAGAATGGCTTTTCCGCCACCGCGGCTAGTATTTTCTCCGCGAAAATGGCGGCATCCTTGCGCTCGGCCGCGCGGCAAACTACGAGGAACTCTTCCCCGCCCCAGCGAATCAGGAAATCAGATTTGCGCACAATCTGGGAAAGGCGGCCGGTCACTTCCATGAGCAATTCGTCGCCGGCATCGTGGCCAAACTGGTCGTTGACGTCCTTAAACAGATCGAGGTCAATCAGGTAAAAAATCAGGTCGCGGTGATCCTGGCTGTAGCCTTGCTGATCGGGAAAGTAGGCGCGACTGGATTGATTGGCGTCGGCCGCAATCGTCGAGTAGAAAAAACGGCGGTTGCGGCAGCCGGTAAGCGGATCGGTAAGCGACGCTTCCTGCAATTCGGTGTTGAGGCGGGCCAGCTCGCTGCTGCGCTCGGCCACGGCGGCCTCCAGCCGCTTACGCTCCGTCTCGAGGTGCCGGGTGCGAAGCCGCGTAAGAATCAGAATGAGCGAGCCTATCGCCAGGACAGCTCCGATGGCGGCCCATGGGCTGCGCCACCAGGGCGGCAGCACGGTGAAGGCATACAGTGCGGGCCGCGCGCTCCATCCCATTTCCGCCGAACCGCAGGACAGCTCAAACGTGTAGTCTCCGGGAGGCAATGCCGAATATCGCGCCTCGCGCAGCGATGTTTCCGTGTAGGAAGATTCCAATCCGTCGAGGCGGTACCGGCAAAGAACGCGGTAGGGATCGCGAAGAGTTACGGCGGCATATTGCGCGAAAAAGGATCCCTGATCGTAAGGCATCCGGGGATGTGCCTGCGCCAGACGGTTCTTGCCCGCAAATGCAGCGAGCGTCAGCACTACGGTGGGAGGCGTTCTGGGCACATCTTCCTGGGCGGGATCGTAACGCGCCAAGCCGTGGCTGGTGCCGATGAGAATGGTGTCATCAGTTTCCTGCCAGAAAGCGCCGCAGTTGGTATCGTCCCACAGCAAGCCGTCGCTTTGCGTAAAGACGCGCAGAGCACCGGTAGGCGAAACGCGGGCCGTGCCATTGTCCATTTCCAGCCATGCGTTGCCGCTGTGGTCAATTCCCAGCAGGCAATCCCCTTTCGCCACGTGTTGTACCTGAAGTTTTCCGGTGGGGTCCAACTTCGCCCGCGTGGCACGGTCTTCATCGGTATAGCCGAGCCATACTTCATCGTCATTCACTGCCGCGACGGAACGAATATCATTCCCGAGCAGTCCGTCGGACACGCCGAACTGCCGCCACGCCGTGCCATCAAACCGTGAGAGTCCCTTCGGGCCGCCCATCCACAGGGCGCGTTGCGGAGAGTAGGAGACGACCGCAGCGGTTCCCTGCGCAGAAGGAGGCAGCGGCAATTCACCAAAGGTGAAGCCCACGCGAGAGCGGCGAACGAAGTGCAAAAATTTATCTGCGTTCCACCACAATGCTCCATCGGGAGCGAGCGTCACGCTGGCAATGGAAGATGCCCGTTTTCCCGTGGCGACAGGCACGGGAACCGGCTGCGCAGCCGAAGTGTCAAACCAGGTGAGGGCGGCGCCGGGGGAAAGCGCCCACAGGCCACCATCTTTCCCCAATAGAAGGGACCTGATGCCGCCGCCGATGTTGCCGTCGTCCTTGTTCCAGACCTGCCAATGGTGACGCTCGTCGTCCCACATCGAGAGGCCGGTGTTCGTTCCCACCCAAAGCCGCCGGCGCTTGTCGCGCACGATGCTGAGTACAAGCGGGTCAAGCAAGCCACCATCGTCTATCCAACCGGACCACTGGCCGGAACCGGTCCAGCGATCCAGTCCGGCACCGGCCAAGCCCACCCAAATGGTGCCTTCGCGGTCTTCCAGCGCGGAGAATACGGCGCTGGAGGTGAGCCCATTGCTGCGATCCACAACCTGCCAATGCCCGCTAACAAAGCGATAAAGCCCTGAGGAGGTGGGAAGCATTATGTTGCCATGACGGTCAATGGCCGGAGCGCCTGCAAAGCCGGCCACGGGGACATCACTATCGTGGAAGATTAGGTCTTGCGGAAACGGCTTCACGGTGTCCACGGTTGCCAGGTGGTGAGCCGTGCGCACCCATAGCAGGCCGTGGCCATCGGCCGTCAGAGTGGTCACAGGTTCCGGGAGTTGCGGCGCGGACATCACGGAGGGCTGCACAAAGCCGGAAGGAATCTTGGCCAGATGTCCGCCGGCGGCAAACCAGATGCTGCCGTCTGGAGCGCGTGTGATGGCCTCGACATGGCCGCCCGGGATACCCGCCCAAGCGCCGAGCACGTAGGGCTTTCCGTCTTTGTCCACCACCAGGAGGCCATTCTCGACCGATACGAACAGCCTTCCATCACCGTCCAGGGCGAACGACTGCATGTCTTCGGTCAAATTGCCGGCTTGCGCGGGAATTTCCAGAGGCACAAACTTGGCACCGTCGAAATGAACCAGTCCCTTGCGCATGCGCGCCCAGAGCACGCCATCCGGCGCAATCAGAAGTTGCGTGGCATGCAGACCGGGCAAGCCCTCGGATAATCCGAACGATGTGACGCCAAGTCCGTCATAGCGATAAACACCCGTCTGACTCCCGATCCAGAGAAATCCACGGCCATCCTGCGCGAGTGAAACAGGCGTGATGGAGGCGAGATCATATCGCTCGCCAAAATGCTCAATGGCGTAGTGCGGCCGGTCCGGCAGCGGCAAGTGGTCAAGGGAAGATGGAGCAGTGGGCAGCGGCGAGTCCGAGCCGGCCAGAGCTGTCAAGCCCGGCATGAGCGCGGAGCTGCAAACAATCATCCACAAAATACGAAACGCATTTCTTAGAGCAACCACGGAACACCCATTCCCAAGTTTATAATACACAAAATAGTAATGCCTATTCTGCCCGAATTGTACAGCGCTATCCAATGAATGCGCTTAACTTCCAACCCCCGCTGCGGAGGATTACCTTCTCCCGAGTGCCTGATTTGCGTGACAGCAAAGCGCGGCGGCGCCATTCACGGTATAATTAAAATTCCTTGATTACCCTGAACGCGATCACGATGCGCTACGGCGCCAAAATACTGTTCGAAGACGTGACCACCACGTTCTTTCCCGGGCGGCGCTACGCCGTCACGGGGCCGAACGGAGCCGGCAAGACCACGTTCATGAGGATTGTGACTGGCGAAATCGAACCCACGCAGGGTTCGGTGACCCGGCCCAAGAAGCTCGGCGTTTTGCGGCAGGACCAGTTCGCTTTCGATGAGTTTCGCGTGATTGACACGGTCATCATGGGCAATGCCGCGCTGTGGAGCGCGCTGGAAGAACGTGAAACGCTCTACGCCAAGCCGCACGAATCCATGACCGACGCGGACGGCATGCGTCTGGGTGAGCTGGAAGGAATCGTCGGCGAAGAGGGAGGCTATTCCGCCGAAGCCGACGCGGCAATACTGCTCGACGGGCTGGGGCTGGACGAACCGCTCCATGAGCGCAAAATGGGCCAATTGCAGGGGGGGCAGAAAGTGCGTGTGCTACTGGCACAGGCGCTTTTCGGCTCTCCCCCCGCGCTGCTGCTGGACGAACCCACCAACCACCTGGACTTGGACTCGGTGCATTGGCTGCAGGATTATCTATGCAAGTACGAAGGCACCCTAATCGTGATCTCGCACGACAGGCACTTTCTCAACCAGGTGAGCACGCATACCGCGGACATCGATTACCAGACGATCATCATGTACAACGGCGGCTACGACGACATGGTGCTCGCCAAAACATCCATTCGTTCGCGCATCGACTCCCAGAACGCGCAGCGGGAAAAGAAAATCGCGCAACTGAATGAATTCATCGCGCGTTTTTCGGCGGGCACGCGTTCCGCGCAGGCCACTTCGCGCCGGAAGGAAGTGGAGCGGCTGCAAACCTCCGAACTGGCGCGTTCCAATATCGCGCGGCCCTACATTCGCTTTCAGATCGAGCAGCATTCGGGCCGGCATCCGGTGGAAATTCGGAGCGTCGCAAAATCCTACGATGGCTTAAAGGTGATCCTGCCGTTCACGGCGGCAGTGGCGCGCGGAGAAAAGATTGCGCTCATTGGCCGAAACGGCTCCGGCAAGACCACGCTGCTGAGGTCCATCCTGCGCAATGCGACGGGATTCATTGACGACGAGGAGCGCCTCTTCGAAATTGACGGCGGCAATACGGTGTGGGGACACAACGCGGCGGTGGGCTATTTCGCGCAGGACCACGGCGATTCCATCACCAAGAACACAACGGCCATTGAGTGGCTGCATCAGTTCAAGCCGCAGGCGTCACAGGAAGAGTTGCGCGGGCTGTTGGGCCAGATGCTGTTCAGCGGCGACGATGCGTTGAAACCCACCCGCGCGCTTTCCGGCGGCGAGGCAGCGCGCATGATCATGTGCCGTCTGATGCTGCAGAAGCCGAATGTGCTGGTGCTCGATGAGCCAACCAACCATTTGGATCTGGAATCCATCAACGCGCTCAACATCGCCCTGCAAAAATACGATGGCACGGTCCTTTTTGTGACGCACGACCACGACGTGATCGACGAAGTGGCCACGCGCATCTGGCATTTCGAAAACGGCCGCATCGAAGATTTCAAGGGTCCTTATGAAGAATATCTCGCCGACGCCGAGGAGAAGGCGTCGCAGAGCTTATCGCTGAAGCGTTAGCAAGCGTTATTTTTCCGCGAAGCCTTATTCGCCGGTGTCTTCTGTCGCGTCACTTCTTTAATTCGTGGGCACGCTACCGGAATCATGACTTGACCCTGTGCGCCGTTCCCCCCCATGATATTCCCCATTGGAAACGAGCTCTGGAACACTTCGTTCATGCCGGCGAACGAGGACCTTGCCGGTGCATGCTACGATCCCACGCCGCCAAAGGGAAAATTCTGCTCGAAGGATTCCAGCGCCCCGGGCGTGCCGAATAATTAGGAGCGGTTCCTAATCGTCCGCCAGGTTCGCCTGAACTGCTGGTGCCTTTTCGTGTTTTCGCTATCGCGCGCGCCTGGTTGGGTGTATATTGCTGGGGCTTGGAATCCCGATACGGGCAATTCGGCTTACGGAGGGAAGATGAAAACGAGAACGATAGCGTTGGCTCTGGCGTTGTGCTTTGTGTGCGCGGCTGTGTGTTTCGCCAGTCCGCAGATGGGCACGTGGAAACTAAACGAGGCTAAATCGAAGCTCGCCCCCGGAACGGGGAAGAACAACACCGTTGTCTATGAGGCCGCTGGTGACAACGTGAAAGTCACCATCGATGGTACCGGCGCGGACGGCCAGCCGGCACACAGCGAGTGGACGGGCAAGTTCGACGGAAAAGACTACGCCGTCACCGGAGATCCGAATTCAGACATGCGGTCTTACCGTCAGGTAAACGCCCACACGCTGGACCTGACCATGAAGAAGGACGGAAAGGTCACCACCACCGGTCGAATTGTCGTGTCGGCCGATGGCAAGACCCGCACCGTCACCACCAGCGGGACGAGTCCGCAAGGGAAGAAGTTCAAAAGCATAGCGGTGTACGACAAGCAGTAGCGGGATATCGCCCGAGAACTGCCACTAACGCGACTCCAAGCGCCATTCGGACGTAAGTGCGGGCGGAACGGTAAGCCGGATTCTCTAGCCGTTCGGTCGCAACCTTCTTGTCTCCTGAATCTTGCTGTAAACGCCGTTATTCAGGCATCGCGAAGAATGTCAATGGCGTCAATTTTTTCAAGGACGGCAGGATTCGTAGCACAGTTTCAGCACACTCGGCCAGCGAGGTGTGTGGGAGGATCACCTACTGCGTGACATGATGTGCACTTATTCGGACACGCAGACGAATAAACTTGGCCTTGGGACTGCGGGAAGTTAACAGTCCAGTGTGCGATGGCTGCAAGGTTGGAGTTTGAATTGATTGATTGCCGCACTGAAAACGAGAGATTCGCTTGTTCATTATCGGCGGGCCTTTTCGTTTTGAAATCTTCGAAATGTGACACAAGCAAAGACGTGATTACCCGGAATTCTTCCGTGGAAGCAACTGCCAGGCGTCTCGGTAGTCACGGTAGCCGTGATGATCTTTGTGGTTGCCCCAGCGCGGCGTCGGGTCATATGCGAACATGGTTTGGCGGGGCCGCGCCTTCAGATAGGCTTTTGAAAATACGTAAAACAGCTTGTTCTGCAGATAGAAGATCGTGAAATCAGGGCTGGGGTCTCGCGCCATGACGAGCCTTAGATAGCGTTTCCGTTTCACTGCCGTTTCATATATTGGACGCCAGGCCACCACTGCACCGTTGATGCTTACTCGGTCATGGTAATAGCCCAGGAATGCGGTCGCGCACGGCACCGGCTCGGCGATAAATCCATGCTGGTTCAACCGGATGATAGCGGGTTCATTCATGTGTCTCGCCCACCATGCCTCTAAACAGCGGCCAACATCGAGAGCAACGTCCTGTTCAGTTAAAGGTGGCCCGAGCGGCTCTGCTTGCGCCGTCGGAGTTTCTGCGCACCTGCCCTTTTTGCTTGGAATCAGAGACCAAGCCTCTCGGAAATCGCGGCAATCGTTGCGGTAGCGCCGTCCTCGCTGGTAGGCGGGGTCATCAGCGAAAGCGATTCTAGGGCGCAGCTTCTGCAATTGCTTGCTTGGGAAAATGTAAAACCGTTCATCGCGAAGGTGATAGATGGCGAAATCGATGTCTCGGCTGTCCGGCCCGTGCGGCACAGACATTCCCAGATATTCGCGGCCGCCATTGTGGATTTCCGAGAACCTGCGCCAAGCGACGACTTTGCCGTTGATAACTGCTTTGTGTCGGTGATAGCCGCGAATGTTTCCGTTCGGATCGCGGCTGGGTATAGGTTCGGCCCTATACCCGCGTTCCGTCAGATGCGCTAGCACGGGAGAGTTCTTGTTCCGTTTCCACCAGGCACTCAAATGGCGGTTTACGGTGCAGCTGATCCTTCGCTCGACGCCACGCGGCTTCGGCGAGAAAGTGCGCATGTCAATCTGGCGAATGGTCTCCGCCGTCAACCCAACTCTGCGTCCAATCTCCGCATACGAAAGGCAGGCTTGACGAAGCAGCGCTCGGATGCGGCGCGCCTGCAAGTGCCGGCTGGATTTCAGATGTCGGATCCTGGCTTTTCCTTTTGGCCCCGCAGGAACCTTGCGCCGGCAGAGTCTGCAGGTCCAGAAGCGATGGTTCAAGCCGCCGCGGTGGGCGAGTGGGTCGAGGCGCAAGGCAAACTGGCGAATCGTCTCTGGCATCAAGCCGGTCTTCGCGGCAATTTCGTTATAGGTCACACCGGGCTGGCGAAGCAGCGCACGAATGCGGGGCGCCTTTCGGTGCCTGGCGGATTTCATATGCCGCCGTTTCGCCTGGCCTATTCCGCCAAGAGGCACTTTCGATCGGCAAGCCTTGCAAAACCACCAGAGTTGCATCGAACTAATTCTACTCCAGGGCTTACAGAGTCAGTGCGGGAGTGGATTGAACTGTCAGGCCAAGTCGTCCTCTTGTTTCGATGCTGCACCGTTGATAGGCGTGAACGGCCCAATTCAGGCGTGTCCGGGACTGTTTTGGGCAAAGAAATGGGCAATGATTTTTGGTCCTGGTTTTTTCTGAAGAATCGGAACAATTTTTCGCCTTGCGTCGGTATCGCTTAGCAAGAATTTGGCCTCGAGTTTTGCCCCTCAATTTGTCCCGCTAATTGTCCCGGTTGAAACGAGAGACCAGCTTGTCCATTATCGGCGAGTTCTTCGTTCTTAGCCTTGCGGATTTTGGTTCGTAAGACGGGCAAGAACGAGCTACTGGAATGCCGCTGATCTCGCCGCATCCTGCTCAGGCAGCAAATTCTTAGCATCGACGGCAGGAAAAGAGTACGATATGTGAGTCAGAAGTCCAAATTGAAATTGTGGACTAGATGAAATGGCGCGGACCGTCTTTGTTGTCCACCTGGCATTCAGGCGGCCTTCCGTTATTGTGAATTAAGGGCTCGGCATTTCCAAAACGCGATGAAAGACCCGAGAGAGGAACGAGAAATGAGCACGATCAAGGAAAATCAATTTGCCAAACTAAGGAGTTATCGATGAAGAATAAGTTTGTTGTTCTCGCAGCCACCTTAACCTTCGCTTTGCCGATGTTCGGTCAGAGCAAAGAGGATAATCGTTTGGCCAATTCGGCAACGGTGATGCAGATGCTCAGCCAGAACGACGGTCTGCCCACGAGCATTCTTGACAAGGCCGATTGTGTCGTCATCTTTCCCAGCGTCAAGAAAGTGGCTATCGGCATCGGCAGCAGTTACGGACGCGGCGCGCTCGTGTGTCGCACGGGCGCCCAGATGGACGGGGATTGGGGAGCCCCGGCGATGTACAAGCTCGACCAAGGGAGCATCGGCTTGCAGCTCGGGTCCACAGCGACCGATTTTGTACTGGTGGTCATGAGCAAAAAGGGCGTTGACCAGATCCTGAATGGCAAGACAAAACTTGGTGGCAATGCCGCCGCAGCTGCCGGTCCAACCGGTACTCAGGCAACTGGGTACAATGCGGATGCGATGAAGGCGGACGTTCTGACGTACTCGCGGTCCAAGGGACTGTTTGCCGGTGTCTCTTTGGAAGGTGCTTCGATGGACACGGACGACGATGCCAATAAAACTCTATATGGCAAGCAGATCAGCGCAAAGGATATCGTCTTGGGCGGCCAATCAGTTATTCCAGCGGCCAAACCGTTGGTCGACACTCTCGACAAGATGTCTCCATCCCGCAAGTAGCCCGCGTGTGCGGAAGCATGTTCGGGAGTGCCGCGCGCTCAGTTGCGTCGAGCGCGAGGCAACAGGCAGGCGCGATTTTTCATTCCTGTTAATTACCGCGCCTGTTAGTAACAGGAAGCAAGGTTAGGATTGGTACCCGAATAAGACCATCGAGCCATCGCATAGCAAGACGACGCACAGCGACGCAGCTTAACAGAAGGCTGAAAGATAAGTGCCCGATTCTCTGCAAGGGGGATCGGGCACTTTTTTATTTGACTTCAGAAGCGGCGAATCCAGTCCGCCGAGCGCGAGGGGAACACCTCCGATCTCTGGCCAGAACTGCAACGACTGCTTCCAGAGGCGACGTTTGCAAGGCTATCCGGTATTGCGGGATACACTGAAAAACCTGAGGACCCACCTCCGGCCACGTGGCAGGATCTGTTTCGTTCCTTCCAAGCCGAGTGCTCGCAGCGCGTCGCGATTGGAAAATTCCGCAGTACCACTTGGCTGCGGTACAAGCAGACGCTCAATACGTTTGTAGTATTCCTCGCGGAAAGCGGCACCTTTGGCCTGACCCAGATCACGAAGCGGCTGATCGAGAAATTCAAAGTTTGGGGGATGCATCAGATTCTGAAGCGGAAGAGTTCTCGCGGCGGGCGTGGCTTGGCGCTTGATGTGGCAATCCTGCATCGCATCTTTGCACACGCAGTGGATTGTGAGTTGATGCTGAAAAACCCGGTGCGGTTGGAAGGCCGGCCCGGCGAAAGTCCGGAAAGCGGTGCTCAGCCCTTCTCGGCTGGTGAGCTTGAAAAACTTCGCGAAGCGGCCGGGGCCGACCGTTTGATGTTCCTGTTGCTTCGTTACACTGGCCTGCGTGGGTCCGATGCTGTTTCGCTGCGCTGGAGCGAAATACATTGGGAAGGGCGCGAGATTAATCGGGTGACACAAAAGCGATTGATGCGAGTCATTGTGCCGATCCATTCGGAATTGCTCTTCGCGCTTGAAGCTGAATATCAGAAGCGCCGTCCTGAGGGTGAAGAGCTGGTTCTCTTCAATCCAGGAATCAGCAAAATTCTCACCTGGCCCCGCCTATACCACCGTATGCTTGCGTTGGGGCAACGGGGGGGGATGTGTCGAACGCGCGACCGCACAGATTCCGGGACACTTTCGCTGTCGATATGCTCCTGAAGGGTGCGAGTCCTTACGATGTGGCGAAGCTGTTGGGCGACACGATCGCACGGTCGAGACTCACTATGCGCTGTTCGTTCGCGAACCGCGAGAGCGGGCGAGGAGATTCATGGAGAGCGGCGGTGGCCTTGAAATCGGCGCGGGGAATGGCACAGTCTTAGCACACTTGACACCTAAGAGCTTGTTGATTTAATCCCTCCGGCCGCCCAATGGGGCAATGGCGCTCGGAGAAAACGTCATATTTGTTGGCCTTTTGTGAACAATCGATTCCTGGTTTTTCCCGGAATGATGCCCGGAGGATCTTTTTGGGAATTATAGCTTTAACTACCCTATGAAAATAAAGGAGATGCCATGATGAAAAATGAAGAACGGAGGGTACTGACAAGCGGAAACTTCGTTCGTATGCCTGATATTGTTTGCCTTTGCGGCTCAACTCGATTCACTGAGCAAATGCTTGTGAAGCAATGGGAACTGACAAAGCAGGGAAAAATTGTTGTAACGTGGTGCGCTGTTCCAGATTCATATTTTAAGGGGCCGCATGTTGGTGACGCTGAGGGAGTCAAGGAAATTGTGGACGAGGTACACAAGCGCAAGATTGACATTGCCGACTATGTGTTTGTTATGAATGTCGGTGGCTATATCGGGGAGTCAACACGAAGCGAAATAGCTTATGCGGAGTCTTTGGGGACGCGCGTGGATTACCTGGAGCCGCTGGGTAGTTAAATATATAAATCCCATCTTTTTCAACAAGCTCCTAATGCAAAACGTGCCAACTGAAAACAAAAGGCTTAAGTGCGGGCGGAACTGTAAGCCGGATTTTGTCCTGGCGCTGAACGCCATCGCTCGCATGATGACGCGCGGCGCCGGGGCGATCATTCCTCTGGGCGAGCCATTGCTGGCGCGCTCATGCAGCCTACCCGAGAGTCACAGGACCGGGCCGGTCCTTGCATGTTGCCCGACTCTCCTATTTGGCCTTGCTCCGCGCGGGGTTTGCCGTGCCCCGAATGTCGCCATCCGGGCGGTGAGCTTTTACCTCGCCGTTTCACCCTTACCCGCTGCCGTTGCCTTCAACCGCGGCGGAAAGGTTTCCCTTCCCTCCGCCACCGAGGCGCTCGTCAGCCGGCGGTCTGTTTTCTGTGGCACTTTCCGTAGCCCGGCGATTCTTTCCCGTTTTACCAGGATAAACCGCCGAATCCCCTGGCGTTACCAGGCGCGCTGCCCTGCGGAGTCCGGACTTTCCTCCCGCCGCGCTCGCCTGCCGGTTTTCACCGGCCGCTGCGCGGCGCGCGATCACCCGCTCCGCCCGCAGATTTAATTATACGCTCATGCCCGTTGTCGCAAGCTGAACAGGCACGTTATGATGACCAAGCCGCTCTCGAGCGGCCGTAGAAATGGAAGCGAACCCAATTCTGTTCCGCGATTTGACGTACATATTCGTCGCCGCCGTCGTGGGAGGCCTGGTGGCGTGGCGGCTGGGACTGCCGCTGATCATAGGCTTCATTCTGGGCGGCCTGGTGGTCAGCCCGTTCACGCCGGGGCCGCAGCTTTCCAACGTGCATACCTTCGAAGTATTCGCCGAAGTCGGAGTGGTTCTGCTGATGTTCTCGATCGGTGTCGAGTTCTCGATCCCGGATTTAATGCGAGTGAAATGGGTGGCACTGATCGGCGCGCCGATTGGAATCCTGCTGCTGGTGGGGACTTCGATCGGGACGGCGGCGCTCCTGGGATGGAATCTGATCGAAGGCGCCGTCATCGGCGCAACGATTTCGGTAGCCAGCACGATGGTGCTGGCGCGCCTGCTGAAGGACGCCGGAAAACTCACCACAACCTACGGCCGCGTAATGATTGGGATAACTCTGGTGGAAGACCTGGCGGTCATCTGCATGACGGTGGTGCTACCGATACTGGGCGGCTCCGGCGAAGGCCGCTTCGCAAGGGCCGCGTGGACTCTGGGCAAAGCCGCGATTCTCCTGGTTCCGTTGGTCTTCCTCGCGGTGAAGGTGATTCCGCGCCTCCTCCGGCGAGTGAAGTCCACCAAGGATTCGGAACTTTTTCTGCTGGTGGCGATTGCGGTCTGCCTGGGAACCGCCGCGCTGGCGCAGGCAGTGGGATTTTCGGTGGCGCTGGGCGCGTTCCTCGCGGGACTCTCCATCAGCAGCGCCGTGGACCTTCACGACGCCAATACTCAGCTTGTGCCTCTGCGCGATGCGTTCGTGGCGCTCTTCTTCGTTTCGCTGGGCACTCTGATTGAACCGAAGGTGCTCCTCGAAAATCTGCCGCTGCTCGGCGTGATGCTGCTGCTGATTCTGGTGGGGAAATTCATCGTCTGGACGGCGGTTGTGTGGCTCTTCCGCTATCCCCTCCGCGCCGCCATCGCCGTCGCCGCCGGGCTGACGCAGATCGGCGAGCTGTCGTTCGTCGTCGTCCAGGTGGCGAAATCCTCGGGCATGGTCGGCGAAAATGTCTTCAGCGCGGTCATCGCCGCCTCGCTGATTTCGATCCTGCTGAACGTCTTCATCGTCCGCATAGCATTTAAGCTCACGGCGTAGCGGCGTCACTCACTGCTGGTTTTCACCCAGCCGCCGCACGGCACCTGAGTACTAGGCTACCTACTGCACACGCCGCGATTCGTGTCTCACGTCCACATAATTCATAATTCGCTTATTGAATTGGGACAAATCGAGGCGTATGCTTTGCGCAGCAATCGCGCGAGCCTCGTCCCCGGCCCACCTGGTTACTCAAACAGCGAGATCAAGGAGTCACGCAAACAATGAAAATTAGGCTTATGGCAGTTTTGCTTCTGGTGGCAATCGCGGCGGCGGGTGCTTCAGCGCAGGTCAAAGAAACAGTCCTTCACTATTTTACTGGCGAACCCGATGGCACCTTTCCCTATGCTGGGTTGATTTTTGACAAGGCCGGAAATCTTTATGGCACAGCCGAGCATGGCGGAAACTCTACGGGTAGGTATGGAGCGGGAATCGCGTTTGAGCTATCGCCCCACGGAAATGGGAGTTGGAATGAGTCAGTGCTGACTACTTTTGGAGACGATGGGGGCTATCCGGAAGGGACACTGACGTTCGATAGCGCCGGAAACCTTTATGGTACTACCCTGTCGGGCGGTACATTCGGCGGAGGTGTAGTCTTTGAGTTATCTCCCAATGGAAGCGGCGGGTGGAACGACACGGCGCTGCATAACTTCCAAGGGGGGACCAACGACGGTTACTCGCCCTTGGCCGGAATTGTGCTTGATGCGGCAGGCAATATTTATGGCACCACGATTCAGGGGGGTGGTACCCAGTGCGAAGAGGGATGCGGAACCGCCTTTGAGCTGTCCCCCAACGGAAGCGGTGGTTGGAACGAATCGGTTCTGTACAGATTCTGCTCACAGACCAATTGCACGGACGGATATTCCCCCTACAGTCAACTGGTCTTTGATAATTCGGGAAATCTCTACGGAACAACGGGGGGCGGCGGCTCGGATGACACCGGAACTGTTTTTGAGCTCTTACCAAACGGGAATGGCGGCTGGAATCATTCGATCTTATGCGGAAGCGGGCTAGGGTATCCAGAAGCAGGTGTTATATTGGATAAAGTCGGTAACATCTATGGGACGAGCTATAGTACGGTTTTCGAGTTATCTCCAAATGGAAATGGAGGCTGGAATAAGATCACCCTGCATAGCTTCCGGGGTGGAACCGACGGCGACACAGTCTATTCCGGCGTGATAATGGACGATGCAGGAAACCTCTACGGCACGACCGAACTTGGGGGAAGTACAGGCTGCGGCAAGTTTCACCCTGGTTGCGGGACGGTATACGAGTTGACGCCAGGTTCCCAAGGTGTGTGGGTCGAACATGTGCTTTCCTTCGGTGACGGCAGGCGTGGCGCGGAGCCGTATGCGGCACTCGTACTAGATGGCGCCGGCAATCTTTATGGAACCACATACGTGGAAAATAACAATCTGTGCCGCCACAACAACGAGCTCGAGCAAAACTGCGGCACTGTTTTCGAGATCAAGAAGTAGTGGCAGCGATCCAGTCATTGCCGCAGCAGCTTGGGGTTAGTCCTTCAGCAGCTTTTCGAATTCGGAGGGGGAGAGGATGGGGACGGCGAGAGCACGGGCTTTCTCGAGTTTTGAGCCGGGGTCGGCGCCGGCGACGACGTAGCTGGTCATTTTGCTGACGGAGTTGGCGACTTTGCCGCCGTGGGCGGCGACCAACTCGGCGGCCTGCTCGCGGCTGAATTTTTCGAGCGCGCCGGTGAAGACGAAAATCTTCCCGGCGAACTTCGCGCTTTTCGGCTTGGCGCGCTCCTCGCGAAGATTCAGCCCGGCCTTGCGCAGCCGCCCGACCACCTTGCGATTGGCGGCTTCGGACAAAAACTCGGCGACGGCGGCGGCCACCTTGGGTCCCACTTCGCCGACTTCCTCGAGCTGCTCCGTGCCCGCGTCTTCGATAGCTTCGAGCGAGCCGAAATGCGCGGCCAGCAACTGCCCAGTGCGTTCGCCCACCATACGAATGCCCAGCGCGTAGATGAGCCGCGCGAGGCTGGCTTTCTTGCTGGCTTCGATTTCTTCGAGCAGATTCTGCGCCGATTTTTCCGCCATGCGTTCCAGTCCGGAAAGCGTTTCCATGTCCAGGCGGTATAAATCCGAAAAATCCTTGACGATGCCGCGCTCGACAAGCTGGTCCACCAGCTTTTCGCCCAGGCCGTCAATATTCATGGCATGGCGTCCGGCGAAGTGGATGAGCTGCTCCTTGCGCTTGGCGGGACACGCGGCGTTGACGCAGCGATAGGCGACTTCGTCCTCGACCTTGTGAATCGCGCTGCCGCATTCGGGGCATTTCCGGGGCATGATGAAAGGCTTTTCCTCCGCGCCGTGCTTCACGACGGAAAGAACGTGGGGAATCACTTCGCCGGCGCGTTCGACGAGGACGGTATCGCCCGCGTGGACGTTCAAGCGGCCGACTTCGTCCATATTGTGCAGCGTCGAGCGGCTGACGGTGACCCCGCCAATCTGCACCGGCTCGAAAAGCGCCCAGGGCGTGAGGACTCCCGTGCGGCCCACGCTGATATTGATTTCCTTCACCAGCGTTTCGGCCTGGTGCGCGGCGTATTTGTAGGCGATGGCCCAGCGCGGCGCTTTGGCGGTGTAGCCAAGCTCGTCCCACAGGGCGATGTCGTCCACCTTGATCACCACACCGTCAACATCAAACGGCAATTTGTCGCGGAGCTTATCCCAGCGCTCGATGAATTTTTCCACTTCGCCGATGCCGTCGCAGAGCCGCGCGTGCGGCTCGGCCTTGAAATGCAACTGGCGAAGAATGTCAAGCGCCTGCGATTGCTTGCGTGGAATGCCCTTTCCGGTGGCGAAGAGATTGTAAGGATAAAAATCGAGTTTGCGGGCGGCGGTGATGGCAGGGTCCAGCACGCGCACGGAACCCGCGGCGGAACTGCGGGGATTGGCGAAAACTTTTCCGCCGGATTCCTCCTGGCGGCGGTTCAATTCGTCGAAGGCTTTGCGCGTCATGATGACTTCACCGCGAACCTCGAAATCGGGCGCGATGCCGATTTTCTTGAGAACGGCCTGGTCCACATGCAGCGGAATCGAGCGAATGGCGCGGACGTTGGGAGTGACGTCCTCGCCGGTGGTGCCATCGCCCCGAGTGGCTGCGCGCACCAACGCGCCATCTTCGTAGAGCAGCGAAAGGCTGAAACCGTCGAACTTCGGTTCAGCAAAATAGGTAATGGCTTCGCGGCCACTGAGATCGCGCACGCGGCGGTCAAATTCATGCAATTCCTCGGCGGAATAGGCGTTGTCCAGGCTGCGCATCGGCGTCCGATGATGAACCGTGGTAAACCCTTCGCGCGGGGCGCCTCCCACGCGCTGAGTGGGCGAATCCGCCGAGCGCAGCTCCGGATGCGCCGCTTCGAGTTGCTTCAGTTCATTCATACGTTTGTCGAACGCGGTGTCCGATATTTTCGGATCGTCCAGGACGTAGTAAAGGTATTCGTGCTTGCGAAGTTCTTCGCGGAGCTTTTCGGCGCGGCTGGCTGGGTTCGCTTTGGACGGCATCGGAGCGCTCTGCGAGGCAATGCGCAACGCGGCTTATTATACAATGAGCAGCCGGAGCGCCCCGAAGGCTCTGCCAGCGACCGCATGACACCAGATTTGCAGCGCACCATCCGCCGGGCAATCATTATCTACAATCCCGCCAGCGGACGCCGCAAGGGGGGCCGCCAACGCGAAATCGAGCTGGCCCGTGACGAGCTGCGAGACGCAGGAATCCAAACCGAATTGGCTGCCACGTCATGTGCGGGCAATGGAATTGAACTGGCGCGGCAAGCAAGCGCAACCACGGACCTGGTGATTGTCTGCGGCGGCGACGGCACGATCAACGAAGTGGCCAATGGGCTGGCGCTTAGTCAAACACCCATGGCGATCTTGCCGGCGGGCACTGCCAATGTGCTCGCGAAGGAACTCGGCGTGCCGCGAAATATTCGCGCTGCCGCGCACATGATTCCCGGAGCGCGGTACAGACGGATTGCGCTGGGTGCGATTGATTACCTTGCTCCGGTCAATGCCTCCGAAGCAGCAGCGAGTTCCAGTGCGGGCGCGGAATTTGACGACGATTCGGACGTTGCCGTGCCGACTGTACGGTATTTTGTTTGCGTCGCGGGCGCCGGGCCGGATGGAGCGCTGGTGCGCGGCGTTCATGCCGGCGTGAAGCATCGAACCGGGCAGGCGGCCTATTGGCTGGAAGGATTCCGGCAACTTGCCCTGTATCGCTTTCCGGCGTTCCAAGTAGACGACGGAAGCGGCACCAGGCAGGCACGGCTGCTGGTAATCGGCCGGACGAAACACTACGGGGGGCCGTTCCGCATAACCACTGAAGCCGGCCTTGACCAAGATTCCTTTGAGTTAATGGCGATCAACTCCCGCAATCCGCTGCGTTATCTGATGTGGTTGGCGAGCCTCTATCTGGAGCGTTTACGAAGCGATCCGCGGATTCGGTTCTGGAAAGCCAGGGAATTCACGTGCATCGCGGAGAATGGCGTGGCCGTCCACGCGCAGGCGGACGGCGAACCGATTGGCGGGCTGCCACTGCGATTCCGTGTGGTCTCGGATGCGCTGACGCTATGCGTGCCGACAACAACGGAGAATACCTAGACCGCAATGGACCCGCTGACCCATGCCGCATTTTCATGGACGCTCTCCCGCGCCGGATGCAATCGCATATCGGCGCGCGCCACGCCGGTGCTGATTGCGGCCGGGCTGGTGGCAGATTTGGATTTGTTCAGCTTTTTGGGCGGCCCGGAAGCGTACCTGCGGTGGAACCATGCGCTGACCCACTCGATCCTCGGTGCAGTGCTGCTGGCGTTTGTGGTGGCGCTACTTTTCTGGATGGCGGGAAGGCGTCCGGGTGGCAAAGCAATTCCCTTCCGGCAAGTACTGGTGCTGAGCGCCATCGGCATGGCCGGTCATCTCCTATTGGATATTTGCGGCACGGATGGCGTGCGCCTGCTTTGGCCCTTCAGCCAAAGTTTCATCGCTTTGGATCTTCTTGGCCCAATCGACCCGTGGATTTTATTCATCCTGCTGGCGGGCGTGGCGCTGCCCAGCCTTTTCCGAATGGTGGGCGACGAAATCGGCTCGCGGCGCAAAGGCCCCGCCCCCGTTCGCGGCGCTGTGATTGCGCTCGTGCTCGTTGCCGCCTATATCGGCGTACGCGTAGATTTCCACGGTCGCGCCGTTAATATTTTGGTGTCGCATGATTATCACGGCGCTGTGCCGATTCTGGCGGGCGCGTATCCCACGGGCAGTTTGCCGTTCGACTGGCGCGGAGTGGTTTCCACGGAGAATACGATGGAAGTGCTGGACGTGCCCGTCGGTCCCGGCGGCGACTTCAACGCGTTGCTCGCCGAAGAGCAATTCAAGCCGGGAGCATCTCCAGCGCTGGCGGCGGCACAGGACGCGCGTATCACGCGATTGTTCCTGGCGGGGGCGCGCTTTCCGCTGGCCACCATGGAACACACCGATACGGGCTACACTTTTATCGCGCGGGATTTGCGGTTCGAAGAAGATTCGCGGAATCCGGCGAACGTGGAGGCAGTGGTCACCCTGGACTTTGAAGCGCGCGTGACTTCGCAAACGCTCCGTTGGACCACATCGCCATTGCCCTGGCTGTGAGGGACTTGCGCCCGCATGAATTTCTAGCGGAGGCGTGGCGTGTTATGCGTCGGGCGATCCTTACGTTTCTTGGCGGGATCCGTGGCTCATCCAGCGGCTGAGGAGCGCGCCGACCGCAACTGCCACCAGGCCAGAGGCTATCAATCCCCACTTGTGCACAAGTATGAAGTCCATGGCCTGCATGCCATAGCGAATCGCCAGCCAGCCTTCCAATAGGTAACGCAAACCTCGGCCCGCCAATAGGGCCAGGACGAAAGTTCGCATTCGCACTTGCGTAACGCCCGCGACGAGGACGAAGGGCTTGAACGGCATGGGCGGCGGCAGCAACGACGCGGCGAAAACGCAGGCGAAGGCGTTGCGATCCATCCAATGACGGAATTTCCCTGAAGATTTTCCGGCGCGGCGGCGGTAATATCCTTCCCCTCCCTTTTTCGCCAGAAGGTAGAGCCAGATGCAGCCCGCCAGCGATCCCGCAACGGCCATGGCGGCAAGATAGAGCATTCGCGAAGGGCTGCGCATGGCCTGTTGCATGATGAGCAGGTCCGTCACCACGGGAAAGGAAAGGACGGAGGAATCCAGGAACGCCAGCAGAAAAATCCCCGGCCCACCGAGAAAAGCGAGGGCGGCGGCGAGGCGAGCCGTCCATCCTGGAGTATTCAAGCGGAGGCACGATGTAATGCTTGCCATGTTCATGAAAGTCGAGATTGTAGCAGAGGCGCGCGAATAAGGGTGGCGGCGCATTGCAGTAAAGGGCAAAAACCACTTGCGCGGCTTGGCTGCATGCGATACAAGTCCACCATGGGTATTTTCGTTCGAGGGAGGAGCTTATATGCATAAGAAATGGCAGATCCTTTTTGCTTTGGTGGCGTTGGTGCTGCTATTGCCGGTGACGGCGGCGGCGAAGGTGATTCACGTACCGGCGGATCAGCCAACCATCCAGGACGCGATCAATGCGGCCAATAATGGCGACACGGCCCTGGTGTCAGCGGGGAGGTACACGGAAAATATCAATTTCATGGGCAAGGCCATCACGGTGACCAGCTCGGCGGGGCCGAAAACAACGATTATTGACGGCGGAGAGGTCGCCCCGGTGGCGACATTTGCAACCGGAGAAACCACAACATCGGTATTGAGCGGATTTACGCTGCAGAACGGTATGGCAACGTTCAATTCAGAATACGATGGCGGCGGAGTTTACATCAGCGGCGCGTCACCCACGATCCAGAGGAACATCATTCAAAACAACACCGCCTGCAATGGCGGTGGAGGAATTGCCGTGGAATTCGGCTCTCCCGTGATTCAAGGGAATAG
>Ga0302326_10007637_pt1 | contig 23994 bp, 11 predicted proteins | sample Palsa_T0_3_FD_202264 | JGI IMG/M metagenome (GOLD analysis project Ga0302326, IMG submission 202264) | Peat permafrost microbial communities from Stordalen Mire near Abisko, Sweden - Palsa_T0_3 | ecosystem: Environmental > Terrestrial > Soil > Palsa > Peat permafrost | place: Sweden: Abisko... | reverse complement strand
ATTGGACAGCTGGAGCGGGAACTCCGGGCCGAGACCGCCAATCACGCAGAGGCGGGACGAAGAGCCTCTCAGGCCATTGACAGTTTTCGTCGCGACGGGGCACTCTCCGATGCAGATTTCTCCGCGATCAACGACGTCTTCAATTTGCCTCCCTCACAGCTGGAAGAGCTACGCAAGAGCCGGATTCAGACCGGCTGGTTTGACATTGATGCCGTGCGAAACCGCATTTCGGTATGTGTGTACCTCCGTCGGCGTGATCTGGAGGCGACCCAGATGTCGCTACAACTGGAAGTGAAGGACGGACTTGTAAACGCCGAGGAACTGGAGGTACTGAAATCTATCCTTGAGCCGCATCTCGGCAAGGAAGCCCTGCGGGATGTGCGGAGCGTGAACGATCTAATGCGGCGCGTCAAGGACCTTCCCCTTCCGCCAGAAGTCTTGCGCGAGATCGCCGGGCGGTTTGACGACAAGCAGATGACCGATAACCTCCGCACGAAGATCAACAATCTCGGAATTCTACTGGCGCAGAGGGGTCTCTTCAACACGAACGAAGAGGGGTGGGTCCCGATCGAATACCTGCCGGGATCGATGAGTAAGGAGCACTGAACTTGGGATCATCGAGGAACAGGAACGTGAAAAAACAGCAGCCTCGGATACAGACTAGCCGGCCGGTGGCACGGCCCACCGTTGACCATCCCGGTATCCCGCCTGAGAAACAGCAGACAGAAATTAGGACGGTGCTTCGCGGAGCACAGCCCCCTGTTCATGCTGCCCGTACTCCCATGGTGCGTATCCAGAACCTTAAAAAGACCTACAGGGAGGGTGTCGACGAGCAAGGAAAGCCGCTCCAAGTGCAAGCGCTTCGCGGCCTTTCCTTTGACATCTACCCAGGCGAATTCGTCGCCGTGACGGGGGCAAACGGATCGGGCAAGTCGACGCTTCTCAACTGCCTTGGCGCTCTTGATGTGGCCGACAACGCAGCGGATGATCCCATTCAGTATGACGATGAAGGAACACTGCGCAGCGTGTGGGAGAACCCCGAATGGTATCGGCAGAACTTTGTCGGAATCGTCTTTCAGGACTTTCATCTGCTTCCCACACTAAACGTGAACCAGAATGTGGATTTCCCGCTCCGGCTGCGTCAGTGCAGACTTTATCAACCGACCGACGGCGGACGCGCCAAGCTGGTGGAGCAAGCTCTCATGCGGGTTGGCGCACAGAAGCACCGGAACAAGAAAGTATTGCAGATTTCCGGCGGGGAACGTCAGCGGGTCGCGATCGCGCGAGCGCTCGTGAAAGAACCCCGGCTGCTGCTGGCCGACGAACCAACCGGAAATCTAGACAGGGAACACAAAATTAGCATCGTCAAGACACTGAGAGATCTGGCGCAAGGCAACCTCTCGGTACTCATGGTCACTCACGATCACGAACTCGTGAAAGACATCGTCGACCGAACCATTCACTTGGCCGATGGCTTGATTGATGGCAATCCTTCGGGCGGGTATGTGCTATCGTTGGCATCTCAGCATGACTCCCGATCACCGATCCCGCCGGCGTTAGAGGAAGCTGCTGGGTTGAGCCCAGCGGCTTTCTCTGCGATTCCGGAAAACGAGGAAACCCTGAGTCAACATCCCGGAGCGCCCGTGTTGACCGACAGCTCGGAAGCCGGCAACACCCTCGCTGCACCACTAAGTGGGGAGGATGAAACGTCGGGCAGAGCAACCGAAGCAGTTGTGATTCAAGTGGTCCGACCTCCCAGTACCGATGAACCACCTACTCCCGAATTGGTGCAGAGTCTAGATTCGGGCGAGAGTGACCGGAAACAACTTCCTGCTATCGCTTCTCCACGAAAACGTGCGAAGGGCAGGAGGCCGTTCACGATTCTAGGGTGTAGTATGGGCACTGCTGATCTCCTCCTCTACAGCCTCCGGGATACCCGCCAGAGTCGGTTATCGCTAGGCACGAATGTGTTCGCTATCCTTCTCGGAACGTTCCTGACGGCCATGCTGCTGGCGTTGCTCGGCGGTACCGGGGAATATATTGCTTATCTGTTTCGCACCGTGCCCGGAATCGACTCCGTTCAGGTGTGGGTGGATTACAGCGTCGACAAGCCTTTTTCAGCCGACGAAGTGTCGCGCCTGTCGCACTGGCCCGGTGCGGTCGCCACGGTGACGAGCGTCAATCAGTTTGTTCCATTGTTTCAGAAGCCCACGCGCGAAGTGATAGCATCGCTCTTCTCGACGCAGCCAGGGGACCCCGAATTAAGGAGGATGCCGTTAGAAGCCGGTTCCCGGAACGTCGATCCCGAGGGCTGGGACATCGTTCTACCGATGCGAGTCGCCACGGAGATCAACAACTTCAATCCGCAGGGCCTCGTCGGCGCGCTTATTACCCTGCAACTCCGCCGGTATGAGCGAAGCGAAAAAATAGAGGATACGAAGCCCACTGAGACGCTAGACTACCCCGTGCATGTGGTCGGAATTCTGAAAGACCCGGTTCCACAGGACCGCGTTTACGGCTCGATCAACATGGTACGATTTGTGCGGGACTTCTCGACCAGCCGATCTTCTTATGTCGCTGAACCCGTTGGCCGCGTCGATCTCAGCCGGATTTCCGCGCGCACCCTCAACGAGAACCTCCGCATTTACTTCAGGAACCCGGCCGCCGCGGAAAGGGCTTTTTACGAGATGAAACACGGCGTAAAACAGCGTTTCGAGGCGAGATGGCCTGGGGAAGGCATGTTGTATCTACGCGACGTCCAGACGATTTCTACAATCGTGCTTATTGGCATTGGGCTGCTGGCCATAGTCGCCGGTGCTGTTAGTATCTTCAACACTCTTCTGGCATCGGTCACCCGAAAGAGTCGGGAAATCGGAATCATGCGGGCCATGGGAGTGGCCCGCGCCGATGTTTTTCTGATCTTTGTGTTCCAGTCGATCATCGTTGGTGTCGTGGCATCGATGATTGGCATTCTCGTGGCAGCTTCAGTCGTCGTTCCGCTGAATACTTATATCGCAAGCCGATGGGAGCAGCTCGCAATAGCGATCCACGACATCGGAGGCATCTTCCAGTTCGGGTTCGGGATGTCAGTGATTCTGATTGCGGCGATTATCGGGATTTGTTTCGTCGCCGCGTTCATCCCGTCGCTGCACGCGGCCAGCAAGACTCCCATGGATGCTCTGCGGGATTCGTGAGATCGTATGACGAACGAATTCAAGCTCCGAGTCGCACTGGTGATTGTAGTCGGCATTGTCGCGTCCGCAGTCTGGTGGAACTGGATAACCACGAAGCAAGGCAAGACGCTGTTTTCGGAGGAAAAGGGGTTTTGGCGTGGCGAAGTAAGGCATTGGCCGGACGAGAAGGCCAAGGACGATTACCTTGTCACTCAGAATCTCATACCCCTCCGTGCTATCGCGCGGCGCCCCAACGTCCCGCTATTCGCAGACCCCAAACAGGGCGCTGCCGAAAGCTTCCGCCAGATCATGAGGCCGTGGAAGCCCTATTACGTGTTCGAGTACGACGCTGAAAGGGCTGCACTTCGCGTAGCTGAACAGGCACGAGTCCGGGAAGGTAACGCATTTTGGGTGCTCGAGAGCGACGTCTACTGCTGGACCACTCGCGAGGCGCTGGATATCGAGCAACCTCTCCCCTTATACAGCAGCCTCGATGACGCCAAGGCCGACCGGAATCGACTCGACGGCGCCTACACCTATCGGTATTTAGAGCACGCTGGCACCGAAGGTCGGGAGGGGCGAAAACTCTTGATGGACGGACTGCCGGTTCTTCGCCGAGAAGAAGGAAAGTACTGGTCGTTCATTCAACCCGATCCTAGGCCCGACCCGGTTGACGCCTCACTTAACCGGCCCTATCAGGTGCGTTGGATCCACTGGGAGGCCAATGACGATTCCGCCGTGATCCGTTTGCGGGTGACCCGTCCGGAGTTCGAAGAGTACACCGTCGGTTTGCGGAAGCTGTTGTACGACTGGGAATACGGTAGTTCCGCAGACAAGTCCGATGCGCAGACCGAAATGCTCCGGACCACCCAGCGCAACATCACGGGCGAGAAGAAGCAAGATCGGAACGCCGACTTCACGATTACGCAAATCAACACCCGCACCGCGGGAATTCCCCACCCGAGCGGGTTACTGATCAGCGGGATTCTGAATCCCTTGCAGGCTGAAAATATCAAAGAACGCCTAAAGAACTGCTTTATGATGGGAAACGATCGTTCACTTTGGGGTACCAGAGATATCGCATATATTGAAGTCGATCGAATGCCCTGAACGATGACCGGAGATTATTTGATGACGCTTACTGACGCATGGCTGCGGAGAGTGTCGAGGGCGGTGTGCGACGGTTGGATGGTGCTGTTTCTCGTGCTGGCAATCGGTTGCGGACTGGCCTGCTTTCCGCTCCATGCCCAAACCGGCTCCAGAAAATTCACCAGAACAGCCGACGGCTGGTGGGTGATTGACTCCGGTGCTGACGTCAACGGCGTCGGCGGTGCCGTGGCCCGGCTGAACGTGCAGAGCGTCTGGCCCGACCAAGTCCGGCAATCTCCTGGCGGATTCCTCAGCACGGCCGACGGCTCGCCGATCCGCGTTCTGCCCGCTGGTTATTTTAGTCCGCTTTTCGAAGATCCAGACGGGACGTTCCCCGGAGGAGTTGCGGACGTGATGAAGCCGTTCCGCGCCTATTACGTTGTCTCCCGTTTCCCCGCTACAGGCACACCACTGGTGGTCCAAGTCCGGGCTAGCGAGCCTCCCTTTTTAGCGCAGTCCCCTAAGTACTGGGTCAGGCTCTCGGATTGCTTTTTGTGGGTGACCGGGCTGAGCGCGGAAATTCGGAAGTCGACACCAGTGTATTCGACGCGGGAGGACGCGCTCAGCGCGAGCCATCCACAAGAGCCAAATGCTAAACTTACCAATCCCGGACAGCATCCTGAGATTGCTGCGGTCGGACCTCCGCCGCCTCTTTCCCGTCTGCCCGTGCTGCAGCGGACGCCGGAAGCGGTAGAACTTGTCTGTCCCGGCTACGGAGGAGAGCTCTGCTGGGTGAATATCTCGAAGTCCGGCGCGAATCTCGTGATCACGAAGGAGCAGTGAGGAGAAGATGTCGGCAAGCCGTCCTGTAGGAATTGACCTTGGAACGACACGCTCGGCGGTAGCGTGTGTGGATGAAAACGGGCGCTCCCGTATACTGTCGGACGGAGCGGGCATGTCCCTCGTCCCTTCAGTCGTGCTGTTCGAAGGCTCGGAGACATTGGTCGGAGACATCGCCCGCGACCAAGCGGCGGCATCGCCTGAGCTTGTCTGCGAATGCGTCAAACGCCACATCGGTGATCGCGCCTGGCGGTTCATGGCAGGCGACAAGGAGTACAGCGCTGTCCAGATTTCTGCCTTCATCCTTCAGGAAATCAGGCGTATTGCGGAAGAGGCTCTGGGCGGGAGTGTGACTGAAGCTGTGGTCACAGTTCCCGCTTATTTCCACGACGCCGAACGCGCGGGCACCATTGAAGCGGCTGAGTTGGCCGGCTTAAAAGTGCTGCGAATTGTCAACGAGCCAACGGCTGCCGCCATCTACCACGGGTTCAGCGAAAGCAGTCAGGGCGCAGCCATGAGCCCCTCGCCCTTCTTGGTCTATGATTTGGGCGGCGGAACGTTCGATATTACAATCATGCGCCAGCCCGCACCCGGTTCGCTGGAGACCGTTTGCACTCGCGGCAACCACTTTCTTGGGGGTAAGAACTGGGACGAGCGTCTGATCGATCACGTAGCCAGCGCCTTCACAGCGGCGCACTCGAACGATCCGCGACTCGATCCATCGGCTCAGTACGATCTCGGTCTTCGCTGTGAACGAGCAAAGATCGCTCTTACAGAGAGAATCCGGACGCAGGTCGTATGCCAGCATGCGGGCAGGTCCGTTTCAGTTGACATCACCCGGGGGGTCTTCGAGCAACTCACTGCGGACCTTCTCAGTCTCACTGAGAACGAGGTTGATCGCGCGATTAAGGAAGTTGGTCTCAATTCGTCCGACCTGAGCATTGCACTACTCGTCGGCGGGTCGTCAAAGATGCCGATGGTTCGCGGAGTGATGGAGCGCAAGGCTCCGGCGGTCAGGATGAGTCGTGATCCGGACCATTGTGTGGCCCTCGGTGCGGCGCTTGAGGCTGCGCGCTTGTCTGCGGGAACGGGCCTCTACAAACCGGCGGCGCGGCGCTATCTCAAAAGCAGCAGCGTGACGGACCGGACCCCGCACGGTCTCGGTACGATTGCGATTGAAGGCAACTCGCTGGTCAACGCCATAATTATCCCTAAGAACACAAGAATCCCTTGCGCGTTGAGCCGTAGTGACTTTACGACGACCTACGACAACCAAGCTTCGTTTTCCGTGCACGTCGTACAGGGGGAGGACAAAGACCCTCAGTTGTGCGTGCCGGTTGCCACCTACGAATTCATTGGGATACCGCCGCGACCAGCCGGCAGGACTACATTGCGTGTCACGTTCAGCTACGACGAGAACAACGTAGTGGACGTCGGTGCAAGCGATACTGGTACCGGCATGGAACTTGCGAAGACCACCCGGCCCCTCGTGGATCTGGTGGCGCTGCAACGGCTGGTATCGGAAGGGGGACCCGTTAAGACCATTCACCAACGAAAGGTCGTTCTCCTCATCGACGCTTCCGGCAGCATGTCGTCGCGCATGGACAAGGCAAAGGATGCCTGCCATGAGTTCATCAAAGATACTGATTTCGCTTCGACTGAGGTCGGGCTGATCCAGTTCGGAATCGATTCATCTGCCTCGATCATGCATGAGCTTTCGCGCGACGCCGCTTCGCTACTCAGTAAAGTGGATTCTCTAGTGTCCAGCGGGACGACCCCAATGCATGAGGCTTTCGTGCTGGGTCTCGAGATGCTGGCCCCGAAGGACGACCACGTGGAACGATTCCTCGTGCTGTTCACCGACGGGCAACCCGACGACCGGAGCCTGGCACTGCGGTCCTCACTTGAAGTGCGGCGTCGCGGGATCAGCATCCTTTGTATCGGCGTAGGGGCTGCTGACCGGGACTTATTGGATGAAATGGCTAGTGTGCCTGGGCAGGTCGAGTTTTCCCGCTCCAGTGAAGAACTGGTGACAAGTTTCGGCAATGTGGCCCGGCTAATCTCCGGGCGGAGCGTTTGAAATTGATGGAGATAGGGAGGTACCAATTGGAACAAACACCGCAATCAACTGGCGACACTGCGCCAGAAACGATCAATGACGATTCGCAATCGGCTGATAAAGTCGCGCCTATTCACGAGGAAGCTCCCGATCAACCTGATGTTGTACCGGCAGATCGACCTCAGGATGATCTGGGAGCGAAGATTCCAGAATCTATCAAAACAAGTGCGGGCGAAGCGTCCGACATGCCTTTCATGAGTCTGCTTGTAGACCAGAAACGATTGGTAAGTGAACAACTTGAGCGATTCGCGGGACAGCTTAACGAGCATTTGCGCTCCACTACGTCCTGCTCCCGAGTTGCGTTTGACCGCCTCTATGAGGAGATGCAGTCCTATAAGCGCAACTTCCTGCTGGAGGCTCAAAGGCCCCTGCTGATGGACCTTATGATGCTCTACGACAGCATTGACACACTGCGCAGGAACTACAGCGGCGCCGCTCCGGTGGACCCCGCCGTGTTGTGCCAGAACCTGGACAGCTTGCAGGTGGAAGCGGAGGAAATCCTTCAGCGTGTCGGTATTGAGAGAATGACTGCAACACCGGAAAGGCTCGACGTGAATCTACAGAAGACGGTCAAGGCCATTCCGACCGCGCATGCTGAGGAGCATCTGCAAGTAGTCGAACGATTGAGATCGGGATTCCTGAGCGGAGAAAAGCCTTTCCGCAAAGAGCAAGTGATTATCCGCACCTACGATTCAACCGCTCGGCAGCAGAGCCCGGCCGCCGCGAGCGTTTCTGAAAGCTAGGGAAAGCCGGGAAGAATGTCGCCTTTCACAAATCTTCAAGAAATGGGAGTTATGACGATGTCAAAGATTATCGGTATCGACCTAGGCACCACCTTTTCGGTTGTCTGTTTTATAGATGAGCACGGCCAGCCCGATGTCGTCCTGAACAGTGAGACCGAGCCGCTCACCGCGTCCGCGCTGTGGATTGATGACGATGACAACATGGTTGTTGGCCAGTTGGCCCTTGACAATGTCATCGCGTTTCCCCATGACGTCATTACCATGGCGAAGCGAAGCATGGGTCTGGACGTTCGGCTAAGAGCGCATGGCAAAGAGTTCACGCCGCCGGAGGTGTCCGCCGTCATTCTGAGAAAACTTAAGCAGGATGCGGAGCGGCATTTTGGCAACGAGGTGACCGAGGCTGTGATCACCTGCCCCGCCTATTTCGGTGCCGCCGAAACGCAGGCCACGGAGCAGGCCGGACAGATGGCCGGTTTCAATGTCCGGCGTATTTTCCCTGAACCAGCAGCCGCAGCTCTCGCCTTTGGTTACGATAACCCCGGCTTGGAACAGACGCTGCTGGTGTATGACCTGGGCGGCGGGACTTTTGATATCACCCTCTTCAAGGTCGGCCCGGGCGCCGCCGGCGAAGTCGCGCCTCGAATTGATATGATTTCCACCGACGGCAATCGCCAACTGGGCGGCGCCGACTGGAACGGGCGCGTTGTTGACTGGGTTTCCGCGACCTTCGTGGCCCAACAAGGCAAAAGCATCCTGTTAAATGCTCTCAAGGGTAGCTGCGGTTCTGAAGAGGAGGTACAAACGGCCCTCGACAGCTTTGGCGATTTACCGCCAACTCAGGAGGCCGTCGCCGGCCGGCTCGTGGAGCTCGGCTTCGACAGGGAGAAGGTAACGGCCGGCCTTCAGAATGTGGTCTTCGATCCGAGAATGGATCCGTCCGCCCACCAGGATCTGTACCTGCGGGTGGAGCGCGCAAAACTGTCGCTTTCTCGGGTGGGGAAGGCTGTTATCGTCTGCCAGCTTGCCGGTCTGTCTGTCAAGGTGGAGCTGACGCGTGAAAAGTTCAAGGAACTAACTCAGGATCTGTTGGACAGCACTGAACAAGCCATCGACCGGTTGCTCATTGCCAAGGGCTACAGCCACGATCAGATCGATCAGGTGCTCTGCGTGGGTGGCTCCACGCGTCTCGAGATGGTGCGAGATATGCTGCGCCGGAAGTTTCCCAATCGTGTCAATACGAATATCAAAGCCGATCTTTGTGTGGCTCAAGGGGCGGCGCGGATGGCGAGTCTGCTGCGCGGGCCGGGTCCGAGTCCGGTGCCGGATCCGGGGCCGTCCCTGATCAGCCCGCACGCTTACGGTGTCGGCGCGAAGGACGAGCATGACAGATACCGCGTCTATCCTGTGATTCTGAAGGATCAGAAGCTGCCGTGCGCCTCTGCTAGGCCTGATGAGCGGAGCCGGCCCGATTACGAGTACGGACAGTTCTTTACTTCGAGCAATAACATGACACAGGTTGTTCTTTCGGTGTATGAGTTCGATGTGCTGTCTCATGCCGATATTCAGGACCCCGAACTCTGCCGTAAGATCGGCAGCGTGGTAATCGATGAACTTCCCCCGAATCGCCCGCGAGGCCAGGAGATCTTCGCGACCTTCGAAATGGACGAGAGCCTGCAGTTGACGGTCTCCGCCCTCGATGTTTCATCGGGCACCGCAAAGTCAGTCCAGTTGACTCTTGGTGATGCCACGTCAGTGTCCAAGAAGCAAGCAGAGGGCCGCGTTAAGGCGATGTCGAAGCTGCTCGAGGGCACTGAGATCCAAAGCTGATCGAGATATCTGGGAGGTGTGCGACGATGCAGAATCCGATTCGGAACTACTTCACTTTTCTCCGTGTCGATGCCTCCGGAAACGATCCGACGGTCCCTTTCGACAATGAATTTTATCTTCTGGGTCTGGATGAGGGCGAGACCGACGATGAGATCGCCCAGAAAGCAAAGGCACTCGCGGACACCCGCTCTCAGTATGTCGACAAGATCGGGCAAGTGCATGCGGGGAAGCGCTTGGATATTCTGCTTCGGGACAAAATCAGCCAGGCTGGGTCTCGCTTCAATGGCCAGCCCGTCAATGTCCGGAGTCATCGCGACGATTTACAAAGGATTCGCGACCGCCGCCTGAAGGAGTTTGCGAAAGCACTTGGCGACTCAGGGAAATGGACCGAGCAGCAGGGGGCCGACATCCTGGAACCGATCACCGCTTTAATCCGAATTCCGGCGAGTAGTGTACGCCAATCGGTGGCGGATGCTTTGCAAGGTGCTGGCCAGTGGCCGCCGGATAACCGCCTGAAAGAGTTTGCGAGTGCGCTTTGTAAATCGGGTAAATGGACCGCGGAACAGGGCGGCGATATCCTCGAACCGATCGCTCACCAGATCGGAACTCCGGCCGCTAGTGTGGGCCAATCCGTGGCGGACGCTTTACGGAGCGCTGGCCACTGGCGGCCAGACACCCGCCTGAAAGAGTTGGCGAGCGCACTTCGCAAATCGGGGAAATGGACGGAGCAGCAGGGTGCGGACATCCTGGAGACGATAGCACACCAGATCGGGGTTCAGCCTAGCCAAGTGGGCCAATCCGTGGCGGATGCTTTGACGAGCGCGGGCCAGTGGCCAGCGCCCCCTCTCCCGCCAACTCCGCCAGCGCCGCCTGTTTTGTCACAGCCGAAGCACCCACAGTTCCTGACAGACAGTATCGCCGTTGCAACGTGGCGTTTCCCGATCTGGTACGCGATTGTATTCCTTGGACTCGTTCTCGAAGCGATCAACCGCTGGGCAGGCCTCGCGTACGGTCTGACGTTTGCTCTGCTCGCGGTCGGGAATGGAATCGCCGAGCGTCATATAGATGCAGGAGCGTTTCGGAGAAATTTGCTTTGGGGAGGGCTGAACGCCGGGCTAGCCGGGGCTCTGGGCCTCGTCGGACTGATCGCGATTCTGATTGCGCCCGGAGGCTCGGCCCCAACGCCCGCGTGGGCGGGTGAGTGGGACACGGACTGGGGAAAGATGCTCATTAGTGATGGGGCGGGAGGGATCACCGCCACTTACGAATCCAGAACCGCCTCGGGGAGAGCTGAACTGCGACAGGGAAAGGACAAAGACAACCAGCCGGTTCTCGACGGGAAGTGGTGTCTCGGAACATCCTGCGACACAGCAACGCAAAAGGGCCTGCTGTTGTTGGTCATGGGCAAGGATGGCCGAACCTTCGACGGCTATTTCACTTATAGCCTAGACGGAAAGGTTGAAGCGAATGACAGTTCCGGAAATTTGATCGTCGGCCGACGTAGAGGAGCGCAGTAATCTTTCCTGACGGGAAGGGTTCGCTTCAAACAGCAAGGCTTGTCAGACCGAGAATTTGTTCATGACAAACTCATTTCTCACCAAAGTCTTTGGGACCGACAGCCACCGCGAGATCAAGGCGCTGCGGCCCGTGGTTGCTGCTATCAACGATCTCGAGCCTGGGATGCAAAAGCTCAGCGATCTGAGCTTGGCTGCCAAGAGCGTCGAGTTTAAGCAGCGACTCGCCAAAGGTTCGACACTAGACGATCTCCTGGTGGAGGCTTTTGCGGTGGTTCGCGAAGCGGGGCGCCGCGTCTTGAACATGCGGCACTACGATGTTCAACTTATCGGCGGCATCCTATTGCACCGCTGCCGGGTCGTCGAAATCGCTACCGGCGAAGGCAGGACTCTCGTCGCTAGCGCTCCCGCATATCTGAACGCGCTTTCCGGCAAGGGCGTTCATGCCGTCACGCTGAACGACTATCTCGCGCAACGCGATGCGCTGTGGATGGGCCGCATCTACACGTTCCTGGGGCTTACCGTCGGATTCATCGCGCCCGATCACGATGCCGACGAGCGCCGCCAGTCTTATGGAGCCGACATCACCTACAGCACCAGCGCCCAACTCGCGTTCGACTATTTGCGAGACAACATGAAGTTCGACCTTGCGGACTGCGTGCAACGAGGCTCGAACTTTGCGGTCGTAGACGAGGTTGACTCTATTCTGATCGATGACGCCCGTACGCCGATCGTTATCAGTGGTGAAGGCGAAGAGTCCACCGATAAATACTGGAAAATCAACCGATGCATTCCCAAGCTCGTTCGGGGCGCTGTAATAGAGGGCAAGAAGCCGGAGCAGAGGAAAGCCACGGGCGACTACACTCTTGACGACAAGAATGAAACTGCGGAACTCACTGATGAAGGAGTGCTCAAAGTACAACGGCTGTTGGGGTTTGAGGACCTAACAAACGAATACAAACACCTAGTGCGCAATGCCCTGAGGGCTCATAACTTCTTCCGCCGCGACCGCGAGTATGTCGTTCGAGATGGCCATGAAGGTCCGGAGGTTGTGATCGTCGACAAGCCCAGCGGGCGCCTGATGGAGGGTAGCAAGTGGAGTAAGGGACTGCACCAAGCTATCGAGGCGAAAGAGGGCGTCCTCGTTCACCCAGAGTCCGCGACTCTTGCCGCAATCTCTGTTCAGAACTACTTCCGTTTGTATAAGGGACTAGCAGGGATGAGCGGCACCGTAGCACTCCTCGCCGGGGAGTTCCGCGAGGTTTACCGTCTCCCTGTGATCACCGTTCCCAGAAACTCGCCCTCCCTCCGACAAACTTCCAACGATGTTATCTATCGAACCGAAACCGAGAAGTGGCGCAATGCCGCAAAGGATATTCAGGAACGGAATAGGACCGGTCAGCCTGTACTGGCCGGGGTGACAGCAGCGGACAAACTTGGGGCGTTTTCCGCCGTTCTTAAGAAAATGGGCGTCAGGCACACCGTCCTTAGCACTGGAAGTGTTGAAGAGAGCAGGCGTGTTTTCGCTAGAGCCGGGCGCAGTAAAGAGGTTACGCTCTGTACTCTCACTGCGGCACGCGGACTCAATATCATCTGTGGTGGCGATCCCGAGTACATGGCCCAAGAGGAATGCCGGAGGCAGAATCTGGCTGAGGCACTGACAACAAGCGAAACGCCTCCCGACCCGCAAGCGTGGCACTACTTCGCTGACGGCAGTCTGAGCACCTATCGTGTGCCGGTCACGGTCTGGGGAGAGGTCTTTGCGCGACACGAAGCGGAATGCCGCCGCGAACGCGAAGATGTGGCACGCCTGGGGGGCCTGTGTGTCATTGCTCTGGATCGCCAATGGGAGAGACGGCTAGACGAGCGTTTTTCACAGCGTGGCGGTTTACAGGGCGATCCGGGAACTTACCGCTTCATACTGTGCCTCCAGGATGATCTGCTAACGGTCTTTGGCGGCCAACGTATGCAGAACCTTATGCTGAGCCTCGGCATGGAGGAGGACGTCCCGATTGAGAGTGGCTTGATTACGCGCCGGATTCGTCAGGCGCAGAAGGCTAACGAAGAACGGTTCTTCGGGCAACGCACCCATATGCTTAAGTATGATGACGTGCTGAACCAGCAGCGAGAAGCCGTCTATGGCATGCGCCGAGAACTCCTGGAAGGCCTCGATCAGAAGGAGGGCGTCAACGAGATGACCCGCAGCGCCGTTGATCGCTTCGTCGATGCCCGCTGCCCGCGGAACGCTCCGCCGAGCGCCTGGGACCTGACTGGCATACAGGCTGACATGCTTAGTCACTTCGGCGCCCATCTCAATGAACTCCAAATGGACGGTTTGCGAATAACAGCGCAAGTTGGTACTGCGCAGCTCAAGAACTCTCTTTTCGAAAACGCCCGACAGATCTATCGCGCCAAGGAAGATCTCTTTGGGGCGGACGTGATGCGCCAAACCGAGCGGGTCGTCATGCTGCAGGTCATCGACAACCATTGGAAGGAGCACCTGCGGGCAATGGATAATCTCGAGGGTGGCATCGACATGCGATCATTTGGCACCACACAAATGGTCGAGGAAGCCACGCAAGGAGTTGCGAGTCTTCTCGTAGGCGGGATTGCCGGGGCGCTCGTTCGCCGTAATAGACCGCTGGCAGACTTCCGGGAGAAAGCGACGGCGTTATTCGATGAAATGACACGCCAGATCAACGAGGAGACTGTGAGTCATCTTTTCCACCTGGAAGTCAATTCCCAGAGTGAGGAAGAGGACGAAGCAGAAAAAGAGGACGAGGACGAAGAGGACGAGGAAGAGGACGAAGACGACGAGGACGAAGAGGATGAAGAGAGCGTTAGCGAACGGCCCGGCTTTGTTAGCCAGGCCGCAACCGCATCCCCCGTGTTGCCCCAACCAGCCGCGCAGATCAATCCCGCGAACAAGCCACCTTATTTGTGCAGGGCGAATTCCGCTCCGGGCGAGCCGTCGGAGATGAGGGGTGATGAGCAATTACGGGGAAGGAAAGCCGGGTTCTTAGGCGGTCACCTCAAGCGCACTCTGTCTGGACATTCGGGTCGGGTGCGCTGGCTAATGATGAGTCCAGATTGCCGTCAGGTCTCCTCAGGAAGCGATGATCGTACCATCCGCGTCTGGGATATCGGCACTGGAAAGTGCACGCGAATTATTGATCCCCCCAACTTCTTGTCGGAACTTGCCATCAGCTCGGATGGCCATCGACTGATGGCAGAGTGCGGGAATTGCAACTTTTCCGACGAACACTGGCTTGCAGTCTGGGAAACGAGCACAGGAAAGCTCACCAAGTTTGTGAAGGCGTTCAAGAATGAGGACGTCATAGCGATGAGCGCCGACAGCCTTACCACCTTGTCCGCCGGAGTTTTCGAACCGATACGCCTATGGGACGTAATGGGCGGCAAGTGCCTCCAAACACTGGAAGGCAAGTGGTGTCATACCAACTACGGAGCGTTTGTTGCAGACGGTAGTTGGGTTATCACTGCGGACGACAAGATAAAGCTCTGGGAAGTGAAATCCGGGAAATGCCGCAAGGCCATAACGGGACATGGGCCGCTGTCGATAAGCACGGATGGCGCCTTGGTCGCTTTCACGGGTCAGGACTACAACACAATTCGCATTTGGAATATTGTCGAAGACGTACCCGTAAGTACACTTATGGGGCACACAGGACAAGTTATGTCGGTGGTGCTGAGCCTCGATCAGCGGTGGGTGCTTTCAGGAAGTGAGGAGCGCAACTCGGCAACCAAAGACGGCATGGTCCGCCTCTGGGAAGTGAGTAGTGGAGCATGCCTCGCGACATTTGAGGGGCGCATCGCTAACATGGGTGTGGTTGCGCTCAGCCCTGATGCTTGTTTGGCCTTAGCATCCGACGAAGACCATACGATTCGAGTTTGGGAATTGCGTTGGGACTGGGAGTTTCCTGCATCCGAGGATTGGGACGAGGGTGCACGACCGCACCTCGTCAACTTTCTCACGCTGCACACTCCTTTCGTTTCGACAGATCCGGATAGTCGAGAGTTTCTCGTCCGCCGGGGTCGCCCAAGTTGGCAGGAGAGCGAACAGCGCCTTTTGCTGCGCTCCCTCCAGTGCGCTGGATATGGCTGGTTGAAGCCAGAAGGCGTAATCCGTGAACTCGAGCAGATGGCTGCCGACTGGGAGGCCCCGCCTCCCAGTCCGTGGGAAGAGCGCAATTGACAGGCACTAGGCGTCTCTAGGATGAGTGGCCTACTCCGTGCCGAAAGAGCCAACTGCTTGCCGAGGGCAGTGGCCAACGCGGGCTCCAGTTGGTAGGTGCAGAGGTGAACCAAGAGAACTCGGAATGAGAGCAGTTCGCCAGACATTCGTTTTGGCGGGAATGTGCGGCCCGGTATCTGCGAAAAGCCATGTCCCTCAACGGCCCGTCAGCGTCCACTTCCCGGTTGCTCCTGCTCGCGGTAAAAGGTCAAGCAAACTCGATTACAAGCGAATCCGCTGGGCCGGCTGTAAGGCTTACGGGATTCCGCGAGGTTTTGGTTTTCACGGAACCCTTAATCTTTTCGGATGGGGCAAGCGGCTGTGTCGATGGCCTGGCCGGGGCAGCCGGGTCCTTGACGCCCGAGGATGAACCACGAGTGAAGCGGAGATAGCCGTCAGTGTCGAAATCGAACTTTCTGATCGTGCCACCGCGACCGCGAATATTGATCTGTTTGAGTACGTTACCGCTATAGATGATGTCGGCCCTGCTTCCTTGGTCGTCCTCAATGGACGACAGCCGGCCACCTTCCCATTTGCGGCGTATGCTGTTTCCAAAGGCAAGCTGCACGACATCGTCAGCGATGTCTGCGACTCCACTGGCAACGGTTTCGCAATTGTTCCTCGTTGAATCACGGATCTCCGCCAGTTCGCCATTCAGCCCGTAACAATAGCGTTGTTTGGCCAGTGACGTGCCGCCGGCCTGCTTGAGCCGCCCGGTTTCGTCATATGCGAACGTGATCCGCCCCTCGGCCCCCGCGCCGCGCATCTCAACGCGCGTTACGGCCCGACCACCCTCAGGTCCTCTGACGAATTCGTAGCCCTGTCCCGCCTCGTTGGTCAACCCGGCAATCCGACCCTCAGCATATGACACTTTCAGGACGCTCCGTTGGTCCGCGTGCACTTCGACGAGATGTCCTTCGAGATCGAACACATGGTCGGCACCCTGGCGGAATAGATGAAGCCGAGATCGCTTCAGGGCGATCACATCATCTGCGTCGTATTTGAAGCTAATTGAGCCCTTGGTTACCGTTTGCGACGTAACGCGGCCATACTCGGTCAGCGGCGCTCCTTGCGCCCTCGTCGGCCGATACAGTTCGGTGGCCCCTGTAGCGTTGTCACGCACGATTAGCAGACTGGGTAGCGTTTCAGACGTATCTTTCTCTTTCTCCTCATCGCTTAAGACCTCGACCTTCTTTCCGCTGCGGCGAAGGGCAATCATCGAATAGGGGAGGAAGACACTCCAGCCTAGGCCAAAATCTCCTTCACTGCCGCGACTCGAATCATAGATTCGCCGTAACTCTAGGGAATGTGCCCCCTGCGAATCCGCGAAACGATGTTCGGTCACGATTCGGCGGAACGCGGGCGAGGTCAATGGAATGGATCGTGCCTGAAGCGTCCTAACGCCGGCGGGCACGAGCCAGATCGTGGCCCCCGGTTTACGCGCGGCTGATGCCGCCCTGATAAGATGTTCCGTCTTGTCTTCCTGATCCGGTACGATCACAGGGTCAGCGTCCAGATCAACCCCCCCGGACATCTGACGCGTGTGGTTTTCGGTGGACGCCGTCCGCAGGATCGACGGGGTCGTTTCAGGCGTCGCGACCCATGTCGGTGGGACTTGGAATAGCGACCCCAAATCGAGTGGAACGTTTTGGGCAACGAGGAAGCGGGCGATGGCCGAGATTTTTGCAAGTTCTTTAAGGCGGGCGAGCACCGGGAACTCGGCGGCATAGGCGTCATAGTTGTTCGTCAGGTGATCAGCAAAGGCGCGATCATCCGGGTCGATCGCCTGCCCTTTGGGTGAGTGTGCTAGTTCGAGCTCTGTCAGAACCTTGATCCCAACCCCATCCACCACTACGCCATTATCATGCTCGGATTTCGAGAGCTTGACATGATCGATGACGAACCAAAAGCGGTGCCAGGACTGACCTGCCGCTGAGTTTCTGGCCTCCCCGAACAGATCGCGGTAGCCGCGGACGCGGGAACCGAACGGCTGCCGAGTCCGGTTTTCCAGGCCAACGCTCAGGCATTTCATGATCCGGTCTGATTCAAACATGATCGCCCCGTAAAGCGTGCCGGCCGTGTCGCCCAGATAGCTGACGACGAGGGGACTCCCTTCAGGCATCATCTCGTTGCTGTTGGCACCGTAGCGGTAGTTGGCGGGCGGATCAATGCTTACGCCTAGAGGCAGACCGGCGATGGCTGCTTTCAGAGCGACCTTGAGATGATCGTTATCGAGGCCGGGGATGCGCAGGCGTTGCAGGTTGCCGCCGGCATTTGGCTTGCCGATTAGAACCACAGACTGCGAAGCCTTGTCCCAATAGGCACCGACGATTTCTTCGATGCCGGTAAGGACGGTCTCGCATTGATCGAACAGAACGCCGCCGACTTGTGGTGCAAATGCGTGGGAGAGGGTATCCCCGGCGCTTGACAGGAATGATCCCACATTCAAGAGGTTTCCCGCTCCCGTGAATTTCCCAGCAACACTGGAAACCTGCGCTGCCGCGTTGGCCAGCGCTAGCTGCGCGGTTCCCTTGGCCTGAGTTGCTAAAGCGCCAAGGGAATTACCTATATCGGAATAGGCCGAGCCTCTAACTCCTAAGAAACCGCCAAGTTGGCCCGCCATCCCGGTCAACCACTGACCCATAGTCATGTGTTCAGTTCCACCGATTGAGGCGATCGCGCTTGTTGTCCCAAAGGCGCTCTGAGCAAGGCCTATCGTCTGAGCTGCCATACTCTCTCCCATGACGGGCAGCGAAAACCAAACCGACCAGAGAGCCTGTCCAGGAGATACGGGCGTGCCGCCCGTCGCGAGTTGTGTAATACCGCCGAGCGCATCCCACCCAGATGCGCCAACCCAACCCAACGCTCCCCCCGATTGAAACGCTTGATTCGCTTGCTGAGCATAGAACTGCTTGAGTTGGGCTGCGTTGGTGTTGAACTGTGCCAAAGATTGCTGCGCGGAAGAAAGACCATTCAGAATGGCATCTGTAATAGAGTTGTTCCAGAGCGTACCCCAAAAAGTACTCACATTGCCTCCGTTTCGAGCCTGAGTGTGCTTCTCATGGCAAACCAAGACCAGCAGAACATGACAATCGTCCGTGACAACGCAGCGCCTAATCCGGGTTGCCCTGTCGCTGTCATCGAAGACAACCGGGAGTCCGAGCCGTAATGAAATACGCAGGCTCCGCCCGTCGCAAAGTTCGCGGAGAGAAGCCGTCCCGTGGCGTCATGGGTCAGGGCCGTCTTCCCCAGCGGGGTTTCAATCTGCTGGATCCCGCTGGGTTTCCATCTGTAGGCGCTGTAATCGCCATCGGGACGGCGTGACTTTGACAGGCGTCTCTTGGCGTCATATTCGAATAGCACGACGGACTCGGGACCGATGAGTACGATCTTGCTGGTGTTAGGCACCGCGTGAAAGCAGAGACGCTGACCGTTTTCAGCAATCATCGATCGCAAGATATGTCCACCCCCGAAATCGAACCTCTGCATCCCGCGCAACCCACACGCGGCCAATGGCAGCCCCTGATCAGAGCGTCTGCAAAAGAGGCGGTCCCCCCAAGGTGCTAACAGCGCTTCGAGGTAGCCGTCCGCGGCAAACTGCCACACTCCGAAAGGATTCACGATACTCTGCGGTGAGGCGTCGGCTCGACCGGCAGCCGATGCAAAGTGGCACTCAAAACGCGCTTCGTTCGACACAAATCGGGCCCGGTCCGCACCGCCCTCGACGTCATATTCCCCGAGGGTTCCGTCGGAATTCCACCGACAGGCAGCGCTCGCCGTTCCGCAAACCACCTTGGCAAGTCGTCCATCCTTGCCAAACGAGCGCTGAAGGGTCGTTCCGTCGGGATATGTCAGGTTCTTGACGTTGCCATTGGGGGTGTAGTCGTACCGAAACCGCGCGTTGCCGTCGTAGAGGATGCTTTCGATCAAATCATCTGAGCGAAATTGAATCGTTGTTTCCTGGCCGTCGCTGGTCCAGATCTTTGTAGACCGAGACCGGTCGTCCCAGCCGTAGGTCACAACAACATCGTCCGGATACCTCGTTTCCTTTCGACGCCCGTCGGCGCCGTAGGAATGTTCTAACACGGGTTTCGACCCTATCGTGATTGCGCGAAGGCGTTTGATCTTCGCCGCTGCCAAACCGTTGAACAAAGGACTGGAGTCCGACAAGGCTGCACCACTAAACCAGTCAACTGCCTTGGCGGACTGGAAGAAGCCCGTACGGGGCAGCAACTCGGGCGCGTGTTGCATGAGCGCCTCGGCTGTGCGGCCGAGCGACTCGAGAACACTGAGGCGCGGCAGTGGCGCGTCCTCGTATTCGAACGCCACTTTCAATCCATCATGGCGGTTGGTTGTCGCCATAAGTAATAGAATTATATCCCGGACGGCCTCAAGCTTACCTCTGCACAAATTTCCGAAGCGCGAGGCATACGGATTCCGGCAGATTGAACTGTAAAGGGTATGCTCACGTCAATCGACCACGGAAGTTTAGCACACTTCGATCCGGCTTGGGTGAGAACTAAAGCCATATCGGGAAACCGCCGCGGAAGGCTGGAACGCGACGGCGCATTTGTTCCATCATCCAGTTGTAGGTCGGCCGAAAATTGGTGCCAGGTGTGACGCCCATCCGCCGCGCGGAAGCTGCGCGCGACGCAATGCGACAGCCAAGAAACGTGCCCTTGGCCGCCCGGGAGTGCCCCGTCCGCCGGCCGCGCTCGCCAATAAACACGGCCCTTCCGTGCAGGTACGTACCGGTCCCGCTGTCCCGTAAACGTGTCGCGCGCGCGGGACACCGGCGCGCAGCTATCCGCTTCGCTCCAGTGCGCAGGCCGCCGGGCCGGCGCCAGCCGGGTCCGCAGTCCCGAAAACGTCCCAATTCCGTCCGGTTTTGGAGCGATCTATCGCTATTTGTGGAGCTTGCGGAGATATCGGTCCGCCCGCCGCCGGGCTTTCTCGGCGGTCCGGACTGGCCCTCCTGCTAGCAGAGGTGAGCAGGAGGATCTTCCTCCGTTTCTTCGCCCCGCGAGACCGAGGGCGGGCTTCTGATTTTCTGGCCATTCTTGTCCCAACATGCTCGCATTTTGGGACACAACAATTCTTATCAACTCCTCGGCAGCAGTCGAGCACCGGGTCAGGGATCTGCAAGCACTTCACGCTGACGAAGCTGGTTGGCGGGCAGCGTGGCCGTGGGTCTATTCTAGCCGGAACAAGGCTTGATTGTGCAGGCAAATGTTCGCAGAATCGCGGATTCTCCAATTCAAAAATCGAGAAAGGTTCTCGTAAGCTGTCAGCTTCAGCTCTACCCGTCGGCGGCGATGAAGTCGAACGGAAGCTGATTCGCGGGCGTGAAGGGGCGACGGCGCGGCGGAATAACATGCTGGAGAACGGCGGGCAGAGGACGGGCAACAGGCGCAGGTTCGGCGGGGGTTGTCTCGCCGGGCGATTCGCTGGCTTGCCATGTCCAATTCACGATAAGAAAGCGGCAGTGATCGGACGGCTGGCGGTTGCAAAAGCCCCTGATCTCCTCAACAACCCAGCCACACCCAGCGGCGCGAATCGCAATAGTGAGCCTCTCTGGTTCCAGCATGCGATAGAAGTACAAGTTGCCGGCCACCACTCGGCGCGCGTAAGATCTGTCGCGGCCTGCGCAATGATGCATCACGTTGCTTTCGACGACGAGGTCCGGCTGGCTGCGAATCGCCAATATCTGGACCCCCTGGGCGGCGAGGTCGGGTATCGGTGGGGAAGGAAAAGCCAAAGATCCCGAACGGAGCTTTGGCCGTGGCTGGGCCGGGGGAACTCGTACTTGTGCAGCACACACTGGCCTGTCGAGATCGGCGAACGTGCGGATAGGGGGCGGCGGGGGAGTCCCAGGGACGGCGAGGTTGTGCAGCGATGGCGCTGGAAACGCAAAGGGCTCCGCGGGTTGAGTGGGATGGGGACGGGCGCGAGGCGCTCTCACGCGTGCGGCAAACACCTGCCGGTCGATATCGGCTATGGCGCGGATACGTAAATGCGGCAGCGCCTGGCCGTGAGCGTTCTCCCGCAAATCCCGAATCCTCGCGATTAGATCAGAATGGGAGACGGAAGACGGAAGGCGGCTCAGACGCGTGATGCAGTCCGGTGCTACGGAAGCGCGCAGTTCGGGATCTCGCGCCAGTTCCAGCGCGATGGGATTGATGCGCGCCAGGTGCGTTAGAACGGCTTCGGCATCGCGTTCGCACGTCATTGCCGTTCGCAGTTGCGCCAGAAACTCGCAGGAAACCCACGCGGTGGGTACCTTGCGGAGCAGGCGCACGGCATGTTCAGTTTCGGGAAAGCCGAAGAGGGCAGCCAATGAGCGGCGGCGGAGACGAATCTGGCCAGCCGCACCCGCTAGGGCGGCCAAATAGCCGAGTGCTGGATTCGAGTGCAGCAACTCAAGTGCCGGCGCGCCGCCCGCGTTCACGAACTGCAGCAACTGCCAATGCGCGGAAGGAAAGCTGCGAACGCCATTGCGAGCCTCTTCCGGCCAGTGCTCGACGAGAAAGCTGCATGCTGCGACACGGCGCCGCCAGCCGGGCCACCGCGTAGGGCCGGGGTGCCAAGCGTTTTCTTCGAGAGATGAGACGTCGACTTCCGGAATGAGGGGCTCCCACACACCCGCGGTCATTCGCCGCGCGTCCGCGTCAGGTCCCCAGGGGACGATTCTCTCCACTGCCCTTGAATGGTAACGATAGAGGGTATCGCCATCGATCCTGTAATCGACGGCAAGGATGCTTTCGTTCCCCAGCATGGCACCGTCCGCCATCCGGGAGTGTACCGCCGCATTTCGGAGCGGATTGAATTTCCACAGCCCAGGTGGCGTCGCCGACAAAGCTTCCGGGGCTTGACAGGTGGTCTGTGGAAATTCGCCGGTAATCTACGAAACCGAACTCGCGCTTCTGTGACAACGGGTGTGGGTTGGCAATCAGCCGGATCTTTGCCAGAAGAGCGGGAGTGTACCGCCAAGGCCGGGCCCTCCTGGTAGCAGCAGGCGAGCAGGAGCCCTGCGCGAACTCGCGGCGCGTTGACCCGCTAGCGGCCAAGCTCCTGATTGTTGACACGCTCGCGGAGATCCCGTACCGTGGCAAGATCGTTCGAATAAGCAATTGCGACGTTGTCGCCGGTGTGCGGAAGGTGTTCGAGCAGATGTTTCATGTGAGCCACGGCAGTCTGAGGAGACAGCCGCTGGACAACATGATGGGCGGTCTCTCCAATGATTCGCCCGCTGTACCTACCGCTTTCGGTCTGGGCCCGAAATGTTCGTCCGGAATCGCCAAGGGCATCCGCCGTTATTGTCTTGGCGGCAGCGAACGACGCATCCAAGTCCGCGGTGTTTGCCGCGGTGCGATTGGGATTTGCGTCAGTTTGGCCGGCTCTCTGCGCCAGGGTCATGGTGTGTAACGGAACGCGGTGGTCCGTTCCTGAATCCTGGCCGTGTGCGCCGACCATCCCGTTCCCCGGCTCGTCTCGCGCGACGAAACGGCTGTTCTCACCGGGCGCCTGCCGATGGGCGGCGTCGGCCACTGGCTGTCGATCGGGGTCGAAGGTTTCGATCCCTCCGAGCAGCCTCTCCTGAGACTGCGGCGAGCCGGCGGCACCCGAACCCGCCAATTCCAAGGTTTCCGCTCGGGAAACCTCCAGGTCCAGCGACAGAACAAAATCAGTGGCCGCTGACGCCTCGTGCGCCGCTCGGAAGATCTCATTCTTGTCTTCGCGCAAAGCTTTGATCCAGGAACCCACATACGCCGCGTGGTTTGCTGGATCGTGCGGAACCCCCAATTCCGCTGCCATGAAGACGCTGGCAAGTTCGGCCCGGAGTTCCTCCTTCGCGTAGTTGAGGTCGCCAAAACGGTATGAGTCCGAAAGCGTCGAGCGATTGAGGCGCGAGGGATGGCCGGTCCAGTGCGCGAGTTCGTGAAGAGCTGTTCCATAATATCCCGGCGCGTCTTTGAAAGCGTCCTTTGGGGGAAGATGGATGCTGTCGTTGCGTCGGTTATAAAAGGCGTCGTCGCGCTGATCGTGTTCTATTCGAGCACCGGAATTGGCCAGAATTCGCTCACCAGCTTGTACTGCCTCAAATGGGGTCCTTTGCTTCGGCTGATATTCCGGAATGCCGTCAATCTGCTTGGCGTTGAAGACGGTGTACACGCGGTGTATCAGCCGCTGGCCGTTTTCCTTGGCTGAAGACTCACCGCCATCCTGACCAGGTCCGGCTTCTTTCTCGTTTGAACGCTCCTTCATCTCCCAGAACTCGATATGAGTCCCTTTTTCGCCTCCGCGTACCTGCCAGCCCTGTTCCCCGGCCTGCTTGTAGGTCATCCATCGCGGATCTGCGTATTCCCGCCCCATTCCGGTTGCCAGGAGGTGCAGGGCGTTGCCGCCACGGTACGGCCTCTCGGTCGTTGGATTGAAT
>Ga0302326_10007636_pt1 | contig 23994 bp, 24 predicted proteins | sample Palsa_T0_3_FD_202264 | JGI IMG/M metagenome (GOLD analysis project Ga0302326, IMG submission 202264) | Peat permafrost microbial communities from Stordalen Mire near Abisko, Sweden - Palsa_T0_3 | ecosystem: Environmental > Terrestrial > Soil > Palsa > Peat permafrost | place: Sweden: Abisko... | reverse complement strand
ACCAATCCGACGGAGGTGACGACCAATCCGACGGAGGTGACGACCAATCCGACGGAGGTGACGACCAATCCGACGGAGGTGACGACCAATCCGACGGAGGTGACGACCAATCCGACGGAGGTGACGACCAATCCGACGAAGGAGACGACCAATTCGACGAAGGAGCGATCCAATCCTTCCTACAATCGTTCGTCTCCTTCGTATCAAGAAGAATTTGGGCTGTCGGAGCCGCGATTATGCTGCCCGAAGCGCTCGTCATTAGCCACGATGAGGAGTTCGTCTATGCTGGCAGAGTAGCTGTGGCGCGCTTGCTTCAACGCATCGTGGAGGATCCGCATCCGTGCGCCTACCTCCCAACGCGCACGGCGTCCCTCGAGGTGAAGGTGATGCTCGATGTGTCGCCCGAGGAGCTCGAGGCCATGCTCGAGCGCGGGTGGCGACGCTTCGGGCCGTGTTACTTCCGGCCGCGATGCACAGCGTGCACGGAATGCGTCACGCTCCGCATCGCGACGCGTGACTTTCATCCCACGCGAAGCCAGAGGCGGGCGCGCAATCGCGCGGCGCGGCTCCGGCGGGTCGTGGCACGCCCCACGGTGGATGACGCACGCCTCGAGCTCTACAAGCAGTGGCACGCCGATCGCGAGGCCATGCGCGGGTGGGAGCCGAGCATCCTCCGCGTCGACCGCTACGCACTCGACTTTGCGTTCCCGCATCCGAGCGCCCGTGAAGCGGCGTTCTACGACGGTGACCGTCTCGTCGGTATCGGCCTCTTCGACGAGACGCCGCACGCGCTCAGCGCCGTCTATTTCTACTACGATCCCGCCCTTCACCGCGATTCGCTCGGGATCGCGAACGTCATCGCGCTCGTGGAAGACGCGCGGGCCGCCAACAAACCGTACGTCTACCTCGGATACCGGGTGCTCGGGTGCGAGTCCCTCGCCTACAAAGCGGGCTTCGTCCCGCATGAGCTGCTGACGGCCCGCCCCGAAGAGGACGAGCATGCCGCGTGGCAACGCGGAGCGTGGTAAGGAAACCGCCCGTGCTCTCGCATTACAAGGTCACACCCACATCCCCCAGCCTGACGGCTGCCCAGCTGCGCAGCGCGCTGTCGTTTGCCGAGGCCATCATTCCAGGCTCGAAGCTCACGCCGGGGGCCGACGAGGCGACGATTGCGCGCGTCGAGGGGCTCATCAACACGCTCGCCGCCGAACCGTCGGCCCACGCCATCGCGCGCGGCTTCACGGGCGTTCTCTCGCTCCTCGATCAAGCGGTGCGCCTCCAGAAGGGCAAACCGTTTCACGCGCTCGACCGCTCCGCGCAGCAGGACGTGCTCACGAACTGGGAGAAGAGCCCCATCCTCCGCACGCCGCTGCACACGCTCGCGTACATGCTCAAGATCGCGCACTTCGACTCGCCGCGCACCTACGCGAAGATGGGCGGCGAGCTCCGCGTGCTCTCGAACGTCGAGACGCAGCGCTGGGAGCAGCAGATCGTCAGCGCGAAGGAGTGGAAGGAGTCGCGCGACGTCGAGTGCGAGATCGTCGTCATCGGCACGGGCGCGGGTGGCGCCGTCGTCGGACGTGAGCTCGCCGATCGCGGTTACGCCGTCGTCTATCTCGAGGAGGGTGCGTATCGGAAGCGCAACGACTTCGTCGGCAGCTTCATCCACGCTCACTCGACATACTACCGCAACACGTGGACCGTCGGTGCCTCCCCCATCACGCTGCTGATGGGCAAGCTCGTCGGCGGGTCGACGGCCGTCAACACCGGTACGAGCCTCCGTCCGCCACCGTGGGTGCTCGACGAGTGGAGCGAGCGGCTCGACTCGGACGACTTCTCGCCCGCGGGGCTCGAGCCTTACTTCGATCGCGTCGAGCGCATTCTCGAAGTGTCGCCTCCCGAGCGGAAGTACATCGGCCCCATCGCCGACGTGTTCGACCGCGGTTGCGCGAAGCTCGGGTGGAGCGCCCGTCCGATTCCGCGGAACGCCGTGGGGTGTGAAGGGCAAGGCTTCTGCGACTACGGCTGCGCAGCTGGTGCGAGGCGCAGCGTCGACATCTCCTACCTCCCGGGCGCGCTCGAGAAGGGGGCGATGGTCATCACGGACCTCCACGCCGACAGCATCATCATCGAGAACGGCCGCGCCGTCGGAGTGGCCGCGCAGGACGAGGCCGGCAAGTCATTTCGCATCCGGGGTAAGGCTGTCGTCCTCGCGGGCGGCGCCATCCCGTCACCGATGCTGCTCCTTCGTCAGGGCATCTCGAACTCGAGCGGCGAGATCGGGAAGAACCTCAGCCTCCACCCGAGCGGGGGCTTGAGCGCGCACTTCGACGAGCGCATCGACGGGGACAAGTACATCCCGCAGGGCTACATGATGGACGAGTTCCTCCGCGAGGGGATGCTCGTGCTCGCCGCGCAGCCCGACATGAACATCGCGCACATGGCGTTCCCGTTCACGGGGGCGCGCCTCATGCGGGCCATCGACTCGCTGCCGCACCTCGCGATGTTCGGCATCATGATTCGCGACAAGTCACGCGGCCGCGTGTGGTTCGACGTGAAAGGCAACCCCGCCATCACGTACAACCTCGTGCCCGAGGATCTCGAGCTTTTGCATCGTGCGATCGTGCGCACCGGCGAGATGTCCTTCGCGGCGGGGGCGCGGCGCCTTTACTTGTCGATGATTGGGCGCGATGCGATCGAGTCGCGCGCGGACTTCGATCGGTTCAAGACGCAGAAGCTCGCGCCGGCGGAGCTTGCGCTGCTGAGTTATCACCCGCTTGGGACTTGCAGGATGGGGCGGGATCCGAAGACGAGTGTCGTGGATCTCGACCATCAGTCGCATGATGTTCCGGGGCTGTTCATCGTGGATGGGAGCACTGTGCCGGGGCCGCCGGGGGTGAATCCGCAGGTCATCATCATGGCGATGGCGACGAGGGCAGCGGAGCGGATTGCCGCGCGGGTGTGATGGGGGGCTACACCTCCCGGTAGACGGAGTTGCCCTCGCCGACGTCGAGCGTCCCCTGCTCGTAAGGCTCGATCGGCGGTAGAGCTCCACCACCCTGGGAGCGTACCAGCCTCACGACCCTTGGAACTGCACCGTCGCCGACGAACCGGATCCGTCGGAGAGCGCGCCGCTGAACGTGAACTGGACGGAGCTCATCGTGCTGCTGACGGTGCCCGACTGCACCGACATCGTCAGCGGGCCGCCGTCCGTCGCGAGCGTGCAGGTCTGCGGGGCCCCCAACCCCACCGACGCGGACGCGGAGATGAAGGCGCACGACTGGGTGTCGTAGGTCACGTCGTCGACGTTGACCATCACCTGGCACTGAGCGCCGAGGATGATCGGGAACGACTGCGCGCCGCAGTATCGCTGAGGGCTGTCGCAGTACACGTTGCTCTGCTGCTCGACGTCGGGCTGGAAGTTCTGGATCGTGATCGTCGTGAGCGACGAGCCGCTCAGCGACGCGTTGTTCGGGACCATCGTCGTGAGCGGACCGGTGAAAGTCGCTGGATCGGGATCGGAGGGACAGCTTCCTCCCACTACGCTCGAACAGGAGACAACCGCAGCAGCGCATGCGCTGACGCGGAGGAGCCACATCGCGACGCTCGTTCGAGTGATCATGTCATGTGGGCATAGCAACGACAGTGCCACGCGGGAATCGAGTGCCCTCGGGGCGTCGTCGCTTCCGCGCGGGACCGATTGACGCGGAGGCCCTATCACATAGGACACTCCGGCTGTGAGCTTCTGCGTCTTCCCAACTATGCTGCATGATTCATGACGCCGTATCGCACGCCGCCGCCTGGCCCTCCACCGCCTCGCGACACGATGCGGCCGATCCTGATCGCAGCTGGAGTCGGCGCGGCAGTGATCGTCGCCGTGGCGGGCGCGACGTTGTGGCGGGAACGACGCGCGCCGGTCGTCGCGGCGACGCTGCCCTCATCCCAACTCGTCACGGTCGCGGCCGCTGCTCCACCTCCTGCACTGACTGGCGTCGCGATCAATGGAGGGAGGAGGGAGCTCGACATCTCCACGTTTGCCGTTGGCGATCCCGCGGCGCGCGCGGTGTTCCTTGGTCACTGCCCCGTCGGCGGGTGTGTGTTTCCGTTGTCTGCTGGAGAGCATGACCTCTGCATCGGCGATCCCGCCAAAGCCAAACCATCATGCCAGTACGTCGACAGCACGCAGAAGCACCCGCCGCGCCGTCGTGGCCTTGGCTTTGACATCGGGGGTTGCGATCCATCCGAGCCCGACTGCAAGTGCACGCCGCCGGACGACACGCGGTCGGGGTGGCGGGGAAACTGCCAGCGCGTCGTCGTCGCGGATCACATGGTCGACGTCAGGGTGGGGCACGGCACGGAAGGCGTCACGTTCTTCTACTGTCAGCAGCCGTCGAACGAAGGCTGCCGATAGTTCAGTTCGAACGGTTGCTGAGCTTGTGCCACACGTGACCGACGACTGTCAGGCAGAGACCCGGAACGATCAGCACGGCGAACAAGCTCGGGATGGTCATGATGGCCCTGCAACGAGCAACTCACATGCCACGCGCGAAATCGGCGTTTCGTCGTACGTGATGTCGCTGTTGTCGACGATCTGTCCCCGATTTGTCGACGACGCGTCCCATCGGCGCGAGGCCTTTCCTGGTCGCTCCGTGGCCGCGACGGGCCTTACCAGCTCTCGCCGAACGGTCGCGCCTCGACCTCGAACGACCACGCCGAGCGGTCTTGCTGCGTCAGGTGGAAGGCCGTGCTCGCAACCGCGTTCGGGTGAATGAAGAAGCTGTCGGGCTTCGCGCTCATCCGCTCGCGCGCGCCGGGCGTCCCCACCGCTCCGTCGACGATGATGAGCGAGACGTGGATCCCCGCCGGCCAGAGATGCCGCGCCATCGACTCGGCGAGGCTCTTCTGCGCTGCCTTCGCAGGCGCGAACACCGTCGTCTTCGCCACGCCGCGCCGCGACGCGGTCGCCCCGACGAAGACGATGCTGCCCTTGCCCGCCTTCTTCATCGGGCCGATGACCTGCTGCGCGACGAGCAGCCCGCCGAGCGCGTTGATGCGCCACGCCATCTCGAAGTCCGCAGGCTTGATCTCCTCGACCGTACCCCACACGCCCGATCCGGCGTTGTAGATGACGACCTCGACGTCGCCCATCTCGCTTCGGATCGCGGCGAACGCTCGCCCAATCGACTCGGCGTCCGACACATCGCACGTGTACGCGCGCGCGTCGGGCAGCGCAGCAGCGAGCGAGGTCGAGAGCCCCGCGCTTCTCGCGAGCAGCGCGACCGCGTAACCCTCCTTGGCGAACCGCCGCGCGAACGCCTCACCGTTGCCCGGACCGACACCGACCACTGCGCAGACTGGCTTGTTCATCGGGTCCTTTCGTAACACGAAGCGCGACACGAGCGGGCAACCCAGGATTGCACCGCGAACTGCCCGTCGTACGGGGGTGATGCGCCGGATCGAACCTCCAATGCGTAAAAGAACCTGAGGGAGCGTCCGTGTGTGAGGCGTGTGACGCTGGCACCTGCGAACCTGAGCGAAGCCGACTTCGTCGACAATCAAACGATCTGGCTGGATAGCGCAAGGATCAGGCGCGACAGCGAAACGATCACGCCCGATCGCGAAGCGCTCACGCGCGACAGCGAAACGATCGCCCGGGCGACTGCAGGGATCACGCGCGAGAGCGACACGATCCCGTGGGAGAGCGAATGAATCCGCCGGGACTGCGAATCGATCCGGCTTCGTTGCGAATCGGTCCACTGGGAGAGCGAGGCGATCCAATGGGAGAGCGCATCAATCCAGCGAGACTGCGAATCAATCCACCACGAGAGCGAATCGCTCCGGCGGAAGAGCGAGTCGCTCCGGCGCGAGAGTGAATCGATGCAGCGGGATAGCGAATCGATCCAATGGGAGTGCGTATCGCTCCACAGGGAGTGCCCATCACTCCACAGGGAGAGCGAATCAATCCACGACGACAGCCAATCGATCCTCCGCGACAGCCAATCAATCTGCCGCGACAGCCAATCGATCCCTTGTGACAGCCAATCAATCTGCCGCGACAGCCAATCGATCCCTTGCGACAGCCAATCAATCCGCCGCGACAGCGAAACGATCCGCTGCTTCAGCGAAACAATGTCGCGGGACGGCGTCATAGGCCCCCGGGAAAGCCTAACGATTCAGCCAGTTACGAACAAAGTGCAGGCCGCGTGCATTTCTGTCGGGGGCATCAAGGGGAACGTCTCCTCGATCGAGATTGTGAACGGCTCGAGCGGAACGCCCGCACCCAAGGCGTGACCGCAAAGAGCCGTAGACAGACGCAGCCGCGACCTCGGAGCGGCTGCACGTAGGTGAGACACGCTCTCCTCCTTCATTGCGCACCGTGATATCGACCTACGGTTTGTATCGTGGGTGAAAGCGACCCGGATTGATGTAGATTCACGCCCCATGGCGAACGTCGGTCGGGAGCTGCGCTTGCCGTTGCAGGTCGGGACGTCGTCGCTCCTTGGCTTCGCGAAGGCATCCGCGGCGTTCGTTCCCGGTTGCCTCATGTTCGTGTCGATCGTCCTGCCGGCGCTGCTCGCTCCGTGGGACGACGCGGCGTCGGTGTATCCGCACCTGATCGTTCCGTACATCTTCGCGGTCTTCGCCGGTGGCGCGCTCATCGCGTACGCGCGCAAGCACTTCTGGCTCGCCTTCCGCGAGCGCCCCTGCGACATCCTCTTCGGCCCCGAGGGCTTCCGCATCGAAGGCGGTCGTCTCGGTGGGTTCCGGACGACGTGGCCCGAGATCGAGTGGATCCGCCTCACGGGTCGTCACGAGAAGCTCGAGATCATCGAGGGCGCGGAGAACAAGACGGCCGAGAACTTCTGGCGCCTCATCGTCGCCACCAAAGACGGCACCGAGCGCGTGCTCGGAACGGCCGAGGACATCCGCGAGCGCGACTCGCTCCAAGCCCTCCATGACACCATCCACGAGTCCATTCGCAAGAGCGACGGGACGCAGGCTCCGAAAGCCGAGCCCGCCGTCCCGCTGAAGTGCAGCGGGTGCGGCGCGCCAGCGGTGCCCGCCGACTTCGACATGGTCAAGTGCCCTTACTGCGGCACCCTCATCCACATCCCGGACGACGTGCGGACGCGCATCCGCGCCATCGGCAACCGCGACGCGAACGCGCGGGCATCCGAGAAGATGATCGAGAAGCTCATCAACCAGCCCGGCGCGCTCCGGACGAGCTTCTTCGTCTTCCTCGCCGCCATCCCGAGCATGCTCGCGTGGCCTGCCGCCATCATGGGCGCAGGGGTGCTGTACGCCCTCTGCTACCTCCGGGTGGGGAACGCGCTTCTTCTCATCATCGCGCCCCTCGGCGTGATCGCTGCGCTCTACTACCTCGTGCGCGGTCAGCTCACCGACAGGCAAGCCCTCCGTCTCTTGACGCTCTCCTTCGCCGCGCGCGCTCCCGGCGCAGCAGGAGGCGCCCACCACTGCCGCCAGTGCAACGGCCCGCTCATCGAGCCGCCCGGGCAGATGCTCGTCCGCTGCGCCTACTGCAGCGCGCAGAACATCCTCGGGCTCGACGCGCGCGGCGAGGCGCAGAAGGGCCGCTCTCAAGTCGAGTCGCTCGACGAGGCGCTCTTCACGAGGCGCGCGGAGCGTGGCCGTTGGCGGTGGTCGGCAGCCGCGGCCATCGGCATCCTCCTCATCGTCGCGATCCTCGTGCGCGTCTCCGCCCACGCTCCGAATCCCCTCAGGGCCATCGGCGAGGCGCGCGAGCTGAAGCGCATCACGTACGATCCCTTCAACGAGTTTCAGCCGAAGATCTCGCCCGACGGCAAGCAGCTCCTCTACGATCTTCGCGTCCCCGGGGAGGACAGCGACGAATCAATCATGACCGCCCCCGTCACGGGCGCCTTCCGCGGCACCGAGATGACCGCCGAGAAGGTGCACGCCATCCGCCCGCTGTGGACGAGCGACGGCAAAGGCTTCCTCTACATCTCGTCGACCAAGCGCGATGTCCTTCGGCGCGTCGACTCGCTCACGCCCTATGCGAGCCCCCGCGATCTCTATTCGTTCACGTTCGACATCGACGTGCCGAGCTTCTCACCCGACGGCCTACACTTCGCCTTCGCCGCCTCCGAGCGCAAGTCGGACGGCTGGTACATCTACATCGGCGCCGTCGACGGCACGTCGTACAAGCAGCTCACCGGTGGCATCAACCCCGCGTGGTCAGCCGACGGCACGCACATCGCTTACTCGCGCACGGTCGGCTCGTACCGCCAGATCATGGTCATGGTCTACGACGGCTTGCGGATGGTCTCGACGGCGCAGATCACGACCGACACGTGCGACCACGAAGACCCGGTCTACTCCCCCGATGGCCAATACCTCGCCTACGTGGGCAACTGCGGCGGCACCACGCGCGGCAAGAAGAACGTGTGGGACCTCTACACGATGAAGGGCGACGGCACCTTGAACGAGCAGCTCACGGACGGCCTCGCCGACGTCGAGACGCCCGCGTGGAGCGGCGACTACATCTACTTCTCGGCCGACGTCGCCGGCAACTACGACATCTGGCGTATCGCCCTCACGGGCGCGCTCGGAGGGCACGGCGTGCGCCCCGCGTTCGTGGCGCCGATCGTTACGCCGGTGGTCGCGTCGACGGCGCAGGGCGAACAATGGTCGGGCACGTACGTGTGCGCCCAAGGTCAAACGGACCTCGTGCTCACCGTGAAGCACACGACGAGCACGGTCCTCGACGCCATCTTCGAGTTCTCGCACTCGCCGACGGGAGCCTCTGGCTCGCTGAAGATGCACGGCACCCTCGACGCGAACGGCAACGTCCAGCTGGTGCCCGGCCAATGGATCAACCAACCGGCCAACTACCGCGGCGTCGGGTTGCAAGGCACCATACGCGGCGACTCCTTCACGGGTCGCGTGGACGGCCCGTCCTGCAGCACGTTCTCTCTGCGCCGCCGCTAGCTGCTAGCTCGCTGACGTCGTTTTTCACGCAACCCGGCCGGCGTGGAGCCGAAGGGGGGCATGGACATCAACCCCGTTCAGCAGCCGCGTCCCGATCCGAGTCTTCCCCTCCAGACTCCCCCGCCGCCGCCTCCTCCCACCCACGAGGAAGCTGCGCACGCCTCGCTCGCTGCCATCCCCGAAAGCCCCGTCCCGTGCGTGACCGCGATGCTCTACGTGCAGGGCATCTCGCTGGGGGACATCAGCCAGGGTCACATCCGCGATTGCACCCTCCAGGCCACGCTCGCCTCGCTCGCGCGCACGCCAGAGGGGCAGGCGGTCATCCGCAAGTGCATCGAGGAGGCCAAGGACCCGTCCGGCGCTCCGGTGTATCGCGTGAGCATCTTCACGGCGGTGTCGGGTCGGTTCGTTCCGTTCAAGGTCGACATCCGCGCAAGCGATCTCACGCAGCCTGGGGCCTTCCCGCAAGTCGATCCGACGACAGACGCCCGCGAGGTCTGGCCCCGCGTGCTCGAGGTCGCCATGCTCCGCGCCAACCACGGCGTCACGTGCTGCACCGTCCCTCAAGCCTTCGGGATCCTCACCGGCCGCACGGCGACCGACACGCCGACGTCCGACAGCACCTTCGAAGATCGCCTCGTGATGGGCTTTGCCACGAAGAAGGTCCAAGTCCTCTCGACGACAGGAGCGTTCACCGGCGACCTCACCAAACCGACGACGCTGATAGCGGACCATGCCTACACCGTGGTCGGCATCATCCACATGTCGTCCGGGACATTCGTCGCCCTGCGTAACCCGTGGGGCTACGACGACCCGGCACCCCTGCCGATCGATCAGATCAAGAGGTATTTCCCGACCTACAGCGAGGCGGCGCTCCCATGAAGAACCGTGTCCTCTGCCTCCTCGCGCTCTTCGTCGGTTGCTCCCGCGCGCCGGTGACGTCGCTCACGGCCACGACGCCCAGGCCCGCTGTCACACCAGTCTGGGAGATCGCGACCGAGACCAATCGGCAGACGCCCGACCCGGCTTGCACGTGCGCCACGCCAGGAAGCTCGCCGGCTCCGAGCAAGTTCGAAGCGGAGTGTGACGAGCGCTTCGCCGTCTGCGGCGACGTGCGCTACGTCGAGTACCTCGCGAGAGTCCCGTCCCTCCCTCGTCGTGACAGGCTCGGCAAGCTCCTCGTGATTCACGAAGTCGAGAGCATGATCTACGACGCGACGATCACGTTCGCGGCGACGAGGAGCACGGCGTACGCCCCGCACGACTCCACGATGCGCGTTCATCGAGGCGACATCATCCCGACGCCGCGCGGGCCAGCGCGCGTCGTTCAAGTCTATCGCTCGTACGTCGACGGCGACGACGATGGCCGCGTACGACTCGAGTTCTTCGAGCGCTTCGCATCGGAGAGCCCCGAGCTCCTCTACGTGAGCTCGGGCGCGCCCTCGAACCTCGACGGGCTTCCCATTACGCTCATCGCTGCGTCAGGTGGCGTAGCCGACGTCGTCGTGCGGCGCGGCACGACGGAGACGCTCTACCACGTGAAAAAGGGCGACAAGATCGACACCTTCCCCGTCGTCGAGGTCGTCGACGGCCGCGTCCCCGACGCCGAGCTTGGCTGGGTGACCATCGACACAACGAAGTAGAGGACCGATCTACACCTCAGGTCCCGGCTGCAGTGGGCTCGGCACGGATGTCGGTTGGCTCACCGTCTCGCGCGTGGCACCCGACGCGATCACGCAGATGGCCGCCAAGAGAAGCTGCGAGGCCCGCAGCACGAGCGCGACGCTGAGCGCCTTGGCGGGAGCGCCCGGGAACCCAAGGACATCCGCAAACGCCACGTACGCCCCGTCGACGACACCCACCTGATTCGGCACGGCCGCCCCGAGCGTCGCCCCCACCATGTGGATGCCGTGACCGACGAACGCGCCTCGCACGCTGAGCACGCCACCCACCGCAAGCACCACGATGCCGTACTGCGCGACTTGGAGCCATCGCCCGAAGAAGCTCCACGCCGAGGGCAGCACCCCGAAGTACCGCGGCGTGAGGTCGACCTCGCCCCCTGCGCTCTTCGCGATTCTCGGAAAGCGGCGCTTCACCCAAGCCGCGAACCCTCGATGATGAAGGAGGAGAAACAGGAGCACGCCCAGCGTCCCCGCCAGCAGGCAGTTCCCGCCGAGCATCCACGCGAGCTTGCCTTGCGAGCCGACCATCAGGAACACGCCGAGCCCGACCGACCCGCTGATGAGCCCATCCCCAATGAGCGCCGCCGCTTGCAGCTCTGCTCCCGCCGTCGCGGACCGAAACGCACCGGTGTACTGAGCGACGACCGTCGCACGAGCGACCTCGCTCGCCGTGCGACCCGCTGGCAGGAGCGTGAGGCAGATGAACGACACGCTCGACGACCGAATCCAGCCTTTGAGCGAAATGGCCTTCCGCATCTCGGGCCCCAAGATGCTCGCGAACGCCGCCGAGTCAGTCGCGAGAATCGCCACCTCGAACGCCACGATGATGGGGATGTACGGACCCGCCGCCGTGAGCGAATCGAGGACGAGCCGCGCCCCCGCCCGGTGGATGAGGTAGGCGATGAACGCGATGCCGCCCACGAGCAGGACCCAGCGGGCTCCCGCCTTGAGCTTGTCGCTCCGCCTACTCATCGCCCGACTTTACCCGCCCTCTTCACGGTGTGTGTGTTCGATGTTTCATAGTCAATTCGTCAATCACCGTGCCCCAGCCCGCGCTCCTCTTGCTCTCCGCATGCCCAGCTGCGAACTGTCGGACGCACCGCAGCAAAAGGCGCGCAGCACTATGGGCAACTCTCTACCCATGGAGATCCAGGGGGTTAGTGCATTAGGTTGCTCCAACCAAAATGATGCAGTCGGAAGAGATCCATCTTCGAAAGAGCGCGCCGCATCCCAGCGCGACCCCGTCTCCGCGGGGATCGGCCGAGCCCATCACGACGCTACGCAAATCGCCGTATCCCACCCTCGTGGGCAAGGCCATGCTGATGGTCGCGCGGCAGCAGACCCGCCGCTGGGATCTCGCCCTCACGCGCGTCCGCGTCGAGCAGGAGCGCGTACTCGAAGACATCATCCGTCACGCCCAGCACACGGCGTTCGGTCGCGCCCATGACTTCGCCGGCATCCGCAACCACCGTGATTTTGCCGCGCGCGTCCCCGTCGGCGACTACGACACGTTCTCCCCGTATATCGAGCGCATGCGCAAGGGCGAGCGAAACGTGCTCGCGCCCGGCTTCGTGCGCTACTTCGGAAACTCCTCGGGCAGCTCGACGCAAGGGCGTCCGAAGTTTCTGCCCATCACCGAGCGCCAGCTGTCGATGCAGCGCAAGGCGGGCACCGACGGCCTGTTCCGCATGCTCTCCGCGCTCGATGACGACCAGTTTCCCACCGGCTTCACGCTCGGCCTCTTTCCGCCGATCACCATGCGCGCGGAGGGCCCGGTGTTCATCACGTCGAACCCGGCGCTGATGGTTCGAAACCTGCCGCTCGTGTCGAAGCCGTCGTACCTCCCGGACGACGAGTGCAACCACATGGCGGACTACGACGCCAAGCTCACCCGCATCGCGGAGAAATACATCGACCACGACGTGCGCGCCCTCGCGGGCACCACGTGCTGGTTCTCGCTGATGTTCGAGAAGCTCCTCGCCGAATCCCGTCGTCGCGGTCGTTCGGCACGCACCGTGCGCGAGATTTGGCCGAACCTCCGCATCCTCCTCGGCGGTGGCGTCTCGGCCGAACCGTACCTCCCCGTCATCCGCGAGCAGATGGGCCGCAACGACGTCTTCCTCGTCGACACGTACAACGCAACGGAAGGCGGCATCTACGCATCTCAAGACTTCGAGGGCTGCCTCGGTAACGTCCCAGGGATGCGGATGCAGCCTCACCGCGGGACGTTCTTCGAGTTCGTCCCCCTCGAAGAGCACGAGACCAAGAACCCCACACGCGTCCCGCTCTGGGAAGTCGAATTGAACAAGTCGTACACCATCATCGTCACCACGATGTCAGGCATGTACGCATACAAGCTCGGTGACATCGTTCGGTTCCCCCGCCCCGGTCGCATCGAGTTCGTCGGCCGCCTCTCGGGCTGCCTCTCCGTGACGCAGGAGCTGACGACGCACGTCGAGATTGAAAAGGCCGTGGCCCACGCGACCGAGAAGGTGCGCTGCACCACGGTCGACTTCGGCGCGAGCGCCGACATCGCGGCCAAGTCGAACTACGTGCTCTTCGTGGAGTTCGCACACGGCAAGGCCCCCGCCGACCTCGACGCATTCGCGCGCGCCTTCGACGAAGGCTTGTGCATCCAAAACCGTGTCTACCGCGAGCACCGCACCGACGATGCCGCGATTCTTCCGCCACGCGTCGTCGCACTCTGCGAAGGTGGCGCCCGGCGTTACCTCGACGAGGTGACGCGCGGCAACATGCAGGGCAAGTTCCCCCGCATCATCGACCCTGTACGCACCGCTGGCGTCATGGCATACGCCGCAAAATCGCCGCCACGCGCGTTCGACTGACCCCGGAGCCATCGATGCTGTCGACCCGAAACAACAACAATCATCGCTCGTGGCGCCTCGAGACGTCGCATGTGATCGAATACGACGTCGTCGAGACGACCGACATCTTCTCGCCCGACAACGACGCGCTCATGTTCGGAGCCACCGGACGTGCGTCACGGCGCTTCGTCGTCGTCGACGAGGTCGTCTACGACACGCGCGTCGACCAGATTCACGGTTACTTCGAGCAGCGTGGCGTCGAGGCGCGCATCCTGCCCGTCGCCGCCACCGAGCAGAACAAGACCTTCGACCTCTTCTTCCAGATTGCCCGCGAGCTCGACGCGTTCCGCCTCGATCGCCGCCACGAGCCCATCATCGCCATGGGCGGCGGCGTGCTCACCGACGTCGTCAGCATGGTCGCGAGCTGCTATCGGCGCGGCACCCCGTGCGTGCGCGTCCCGACGACGCTCATGGGTTGCGTCGACGCGGCCATTGGCGTCAAGACGGCCGTCAACTTCAACGGCTACAAGAATCGCATCGGCTCGTTCGAGGCGCCCATCGCGTGCATCCTCGACCGGAGCTTCCTCAGCACGCTCCCGATGCGCCACATCCTCAACGGCCTCAGCGAGATCGTGAAGCTCGCGCTGATTCGGTCCGCTCCGCTCTTCGAGCTCCTCGAAGCAGAAGGCAAAGCCGCCGTCCTCGACCGGTTCCAGACGCGAGGCACCGCCATCTTCCGCGACGCCATCCACGTGATGCTCGAGGAGCTTCAGCACAACCTCTTCGAGGACGTCCTCGAACGCGCCGTCGACTACGGCCACACCTTCAGCCCCGTCCTCGAGATGCAAGACCTCCACGGCGTTCTCCACGGGGAAGCCGTCGCGATCGACTCGGCCTTCTCGGCCATCCTCGCGCAGGAGCGTGGGCTCATCCCGCAGTTCCTCTGCAACCGCGTCCTCAACACGATGGCCGACCTCGGACTGCCGCTCCACCACCCCCTCCTCGACGCGGAGATGCTTTGGGCAGGCCTCGAAGAGCGCACCGCCCACCGTGACGGCTACCAGCGCGTTCCGCTCATGAGCGAGCTCGGGCAGGCGACCTTCGTCAACGACATCACCCAGCAGGAGCTCGCACACGCGCTCGAGGTATGGCGCAAGCGCTGCGCTCCGCGTTCGTCGATGAGGCTCGGCCATCGACCCATGGACGTGGCCATCGGGGAGAAAGCCGAACGATGAGCGAGACACTGACGCGAGACGTAACGAGCGACGGCATCGACGACCGGCTCCGCAAGACGCTGGGTGAGGTCGACCACCGCAAGGTCTTGGCCCCCTACGTGCGTTTGATCAGCTGCACGGAGGGATCGCACGGTGACCGCGTTTGGTTGTGGGACCTCCGGTTCACGCAGCCGAACAAGGACCACATCGACATGGCCGCGGTGCACTCGCTCGAGCACATGATCGCGGTCTTCATCCGTCGTCACCTGCCAAGCTTCATCAACTTCGGCTGCATGGGCTGTCAAACGGGCTTCTACCTGTCGGCGATGAACTTCGGCGACTACGACAAGATGCTCGACGTCGTGGCGCGCACCCTCCACGACTGCCTCGAGGCCAAGGAAGTCCCGCTCGCGAACATCGAGCAGTGCGGCTGGGCATCGAACCACACGCTCGAGGGCGCGCAGAAGATCGTCCGCAACGTGCTCGGTCACAAGGACAAGTGGCAAAAGGTGTTCGGTTGAGCGAGCGCTTGGAGATCGCCGTCTTCGGCGCCGGCCGCATGGGCCGCGTCCACGGGCAAAACGTCACGCGCCACCCCGCCGCGCGCGTCCGCTACGTGGTCGACGTCGACACGAAGAGCGCGCAGGCGCTCGCGGCAGCGACGGGTGCAGAGGTCGCGAGCGTCGAGACCGTGCTCGCGGACAAGGCCGTGCGCGCCGCCATCATCACGACGCCGACCCCGAGCCACCTCGATCTCATCGTCGGGTGCGCCCATATGGGCAAGGCGATCTTCTGCGAGAAGCCCATCGACCTCTCCATCGCGCGCGTCAACGAGTGTCTGGCCGCCGTCGAGCGCGCACGAGTGCCGTTTGCGGTCGGCTTCCAGCGGCGATTTGACCCCACGTTTCGCGCGCTCAAGCACGCCGTCGACGCTGGTGCCATCGGCACCGTCGAGGTCGTGCGCATCACGAGCCGCGATCCAAAGCCGCCGCCGCATAGCTACGTGGCGAGCTCTGGTGGTCTGTTCCGCGACATGATGATCCACGACTTCGACATGGCCAACTGGTTCCTCGGCGAGCCGACCACGATGGTGTTCGCAACGGGAAGCTGCCTCGTCGATCCGGAGATCGCCAAGTTTGGAGACGTCGACACGGGCATCGCAGTCCTCCGAACCGCGAGCGGCAAGCTGTGCCACATCGACAACAGCAGGCACGCGGCCTACGGGTACGATCAGCGCATCGAGGTGTTCGGTTCGAAGGGTCTCTTGCAGGCCGGCAACCAGACCGCGACGACGATGCAGCTGTGGAACGAGCGGGGTGTGACGAGCGACAAGGCACTGCCGTTCTTCCCGGAGCGCTACGTCGAGGCGTACGCTGCCGAGATCGCCCACTTCATCGACGCGGTATCGCACGGCACTCCGGTCGAGGTCGGCGGCGAGGCGGGCCGCGCGAGCCTCGCGCTCGCAGACGCCGCACAGAAGTCACGCGACAGCGGGCAGCCTGTAACGCCTTCGAACGGGTGACTCATGATCGCACTCGTCACGGGCGGCAGTCGAGGCATCGGCAAGGCAATCGCAAAGCGCTTGCTCGACCTCGGGTATCACGTTCGGATCTGCGCGCGACACAAGGGCGAGATTGACGCGTGCGTCGCCGAGCTCAAAAAGAGCGGCTCCATCGACGGCGGCGTCCTCGACCTCGCCGACCGCAAAGCCATCTTCCAGTACTGCAAAGCGTGGAGCGGGCCGCTCGACTTGCTCGTCAATAACGCGGGCCTTTGCCACGTCCAGCGCATCCAAGAAGGCCAAGACGCGTGGCTCGAAGACGCCACGTTCTGGGACGAGGTCATCAACGTCAACCTCGCTGGCGCTCACTTCCTCACGAAGGGGTTGTTGCGTCACATCCCGGACAACGGGCGCATCGTCAACATCGCGTCGCAGCTCGGCGTCGAGGCCCGCGCAGGCTACGGCGCGTACTGCGCGTCCAAATTCGGTCTCATCGGGCTGACCAAGTGCTGGGCGAAGGAGCTCGGCGCCCGCGGCATCACGGTCAACGCGGTGCTCCCGGGTTGGGTCGCGACCGACCAGGCCAAGGGTGACATGGAGCGCATCGCCCGCGAAAAGGGCGAGAGCGCGGACGAGCTCTATCAACAGGTGTGCGCCCCGCTCGAGCTCAAGAGGTTCACGACCCCCGAGGAGATCGCCAACCTCGTCGCCTTCCTCGCATCGCGCGAGGCGAGCGGCGTGACGGGGCGGGACTGGCTGCTCAACACCATTTGGAATCAGGAGTGACGAATTCGCCATGAGCATGCAGACGAACGCCGAAACGAAGACCGATCGCCTCGCCATCGCTGGTGGCACCCGGGTCAGGCAGACCCCTTGGCCGCGATGGCCGCGCGCCGACGCGGGCACCGAGAAGGTCGTCCTCGACGTGCTCCACTCCGGTCGATGGACCATCAGCGGTGTGTATCGAGGCCGCAAGTCGTACGAGCGACGGTTCTCCGAGGCGTTCGCCGAGTTCAACGGCGTGCCGTACTGCGTCCCGACGACGAGCGGCACGGGCTCGCTCACGATCGCCATGCTCGCGCTCGGCATCGGTTCGGGTGACGAGGTGCTCACGCCCGGTTTGACGTGGGTCGCGTGTGCGTCCTCGATCTTCTGCGTCGGGGCGACACCCATCCTCGTCGACATCGACCCCGCCACGCTCGCGATGTCGCTCGAGGCCGCGCGTCGGGCTATCACGCCGCGCACGAAGGCCATCGTCATCGTCCATCCCTTTTGCCGACTCGCCGACATCGACGGATTCGTCGCGCTCGCCGCCGAGCGTGGCATCCCGCTCATCGAGGACTGCTCGCAAGCCCACGGCGCACGTTGGCGCGGCCAGCGCGTCGGAAGCTTCGGCGCGGTGGGGTGCTTCAGCATGCAGCAGACCAAGGTGCTCACCGCCGGTGAGGGCGGCGCCGCCATCACGCGCGACAAGGATCTCTACGAGCGCATGGAGCAGCTCCGTTGCGACGGTCGACTCTTCGCGCCGACGGCCCGCGAGGGGCGCTCCGAGCTCCTCGAGGTCGGAGCCGTCTTGGGCCAGAACATGTGCATCACGGAGCTTCAGGCCGCGGTGCTGCTCGACCGCCTCGGCCACCTCGACAAAGAGAACCGCTTGCGCGCCGAGCGCGTCGAGCTGCTCTCGTCGCTCCTCGCCGAGACGCTCCCGAGCGTCCGCATGCTGCCGCGCCAGAAGGACGCCGAGCAGACGTACTACAACCTCATCCTCGACCTCGACATTGCCGCATTCGGCGGCAATTCGGTCGACGTGGTCGCGCGCGCCCTCTGCGAGGAGCTCGATGTGCTCTGCCACCCCATTTACAAGCCGATGAACGTGCACCCGCTCTACCGCCCGCTGAATTCAGCGCGCGCACCCCGCGACGCCGAACGCAAGCACGAGATGGATCCGGCCCGCTTCGACCTGCCGAACGCGGTCGCCGCGCGCACGCACTTCCTCGCCCTCCAACACTTCTTGCTGCTCGACGCTCCGTCGGGCATGCACGACATCGTCGCAGCACTGCGCAAGATCCAGGCTCACGCCTCCGACCTGTCGAAGCTTTCACAGTGACCGTCCCGGGCAAAGCACTCCTCAACGTCGGCGTCATCGGCGTCGGTCGCATGGGGTCCGTCCACGCGCGGCACCTCGCGAACGCCATCACCGGTGCGCGCCTCTCTGCCATCGCCGACCTCAAGCCAGAGGTCCGCGAGGCGTTCACCCGTGAGCTCGACCTCGATCCGTCGCGCGTCTTCGAGCGCTGGGAGGATCTCGTCGCTCTCAAGGACATCGATGCCGTCGTCGTCACGGTCCCTACAGTCGGGCACGGCAAGGTCGTCCTCGGGGCGGCGGCGCAGAAGAAGGCCATCTTCTGCGAGAAGCCTCTGTGCCTCACGGTCGCCGAGACCCGCGAAGTGCTGCCCGTCGTCGAGAAGGCCGGCGTGCCACTGCAGGTCGGCTTCATGCGCCGCTTCGACCCCGGCTACGCACGCGCCAAGGAGCTCATCGACGCCGGGCAGATTGGCGATCCGACGATCTTCAAGTCAATCAGTCGCGATCCCTTTTGCCCGCCTCCTGCGTTCGCCGATCCCTCCCAGAGCGGCGGCCTCATCGTCGACCTCTCCATCCACGACGTGGACCTCGCGCGCTGGTTGGTCGGCAGCGAGGTCAAGCAGGTCTCCGCGGAGGGAGTCCTGAGGGTCTGTGAGAAGATCCGCGTGCTGGGCGATATCGACAACGCCGTCGTGAACATGCGCTTCGAGAACGGCTCGCTCGGCAACATCGAGACCAGCCGTCACGCCTTCTATGGCTACGATGTGCGCTCCGAGGTGCTCGGCTCGAAGGGGGGGCTCCACATCGGAATGCTCCGATACACGCCCGTCCTCGTCATGACGCGCGAAGGGGGCGTGCAGCACGACGTCGTCCCCTACTTCCTCGAGCGATTCGGCGAGGCGTATCGCCGAGAGATCCAGCACTTCGTCGACGCGATTCGCGCGCAGCGAGCGCCGTCGATCACCGGGCGCGATGGCCTCTACGCGATCGAAATCGGTGCTGCAGCCACGTACTCGGCGAAGGTCGGTGGCCCTCCGGTGACGATCGAATCGGTTCGCGCAAACTCGGCTGCGGCCGACGAAGCCGTAGTCCTCGGCGCCGGAGACCGCGGAACCCCCATCGCGACCGCGCGGGTATGCTAACCCTGCGGGCGTGAACCGCCGCAACAGGGTCGCCCACGTCATCGGCGGCATCATCGATCGGCTTGCGGAGCTGCAAATAAGGCAGCCTCTCTACCCGCTCGCTGCGGTCCTCGTGGTCAGTGTCTTCTTCGGATGGGTGGCATCCCACCTCGAGCTGCGCACACGCTACGACCAACTCTTGCCGGACACGCAGCCGAGCGTCGTCGAGCTCAGACGGGTGGAGAAGCGCACCACCATCGCACAGACGGTCATCGTCGTCCTCGAGGGCGACGACGAGATGGCTCTTCGCGCGTTCGGCGACGCGATCGTGCCGAGGCTCGCGGCCTTGAGCGACATCCTCTCGAACGTCGAAGACGGCGTTCAAGAGGCGCGCAAGTACCTTCAGCCTCGCGCGGGTCTCTTCCTCGATACCCCCGAGCTCGAGAAGATGAAGGCCGACGTCGACGCCCGATGGGACTGGGAGGTGTCGCACGAGATGGGCACCGCGCTCGACGACGACGACGCGCCGCCGCGCATCGACAAGCAGGAGCTCCAGAAGCGCTTCGAGAGCGCCGCGAAGCGCAAGACCGGCAGCCGCAACCTCGACCAATACAAGGACGGTTACTACCAACGACCCGATGGCAAGGCGCTCGTGGTGCTCGCGCACTCTCCCGTGCCTGGAGGAGACCTTGATCGCGTGCAATCCGCCATCGAACGCATGCACGCGGCGGTGGCCGCCGCACAAGCGACCAACCCGGCATTCGCGAAGATTCACGTCGGCTGGGCGGGCGACATGATCGCGGGGTTCGAGGAGTACGGGGCCGTGAGAAACGACCTGCTGCACGTCGGGGTGATTGGTGTGGGCCTCGTCCTTGGCGTGGTGCTGCTCTTCTTCATGCGGTTTCGATCCCTGCTCGTGATGGGGATCACGATCACGTGTGCGCTGTCATGCACGTTCGGTCTCACCCAGATCGCGATCGGCCACCTCAACATCGCAACGGGCTTTCTGTTCAGCATCATCGCGGGCAACGGAATCAACGTCGGCATCATCTACTTGTCGCGGTACTACGAGGAGAAACGCCGAGGCGCGCTGACGGCGGACGCCGTTCGCATGGCCCACAAGACGACCTGGCCATCGACGGCCGTGGCAGCCATTGCCGCTGCCGCGTCGTACTCGTCGCTCCTCGCGACCGACTTTCGCGCCTTCAAGCACTTCGGCATCATCGGCGCGGGCGGCATGATCGTGTGCTGGTGCGTGACCATCACGCTCCTGCCGACGTTGCTCCTTCTGCTCGACAAACAGATCATCCCGCAGGGCGTCGAGCGCGGATGGTTTGCGCGCTTGCGCTGGCAAGGCGTCCCGTTTGGGCAGCTCTTCGCGGCGATCGTGCCGAAGGCGCCGCGTTTCTTGGTGGCGCTCGGCGCTGTGGTCGCCGTCGTTGGCGTGGCTGCGTCCATCCGGTACGCGCGAAACGATCCGATGGAGTACGACCTCACGAAGATCCAGAACGATCGCTCGGAGAACAACGATCTGCGCCACAGCTGGGACGTGGCCAACAGCATCCTCGGCCAGTTCCCGAGCGCGATGTTGGTCCTCGCGGACACCCCCGCCCATGCAGACGAGCTCCAGGCGAAGCTCACGAAGATCTGGGAGGCGGCGCCCGTGGGGAACAAGCCTTTCGAGTCGGTGCACTCCATCTTCAGCTTCATCCCGCACGATCAGGAGACCAAGCTACCGACGCTGATGGCCCTATCGGCGCGCCTCCGTCGCGCGCACGAGCGGGGGATGATCACCGACGACGACTGGAAGCAAATGGAGGTGTTCCTCCCCAAAGACGACCTCACGTCGTTCGGTGCCAATGACTTGCCGGGGGACGTGGCGAGGCCGTTCACGGAAAAGAACGGCACGCGGGGAACCGTCGTGCTGATCGAGCCGCGCCTCGACGTCAGCACCGACGATCTCCACTATCTCATCCAGTACTCGAACTCCTTCCGAGAGACCCACCTCGACGACGGCACGGTCCTTCTTGGGTGCGGGCGCGCCGTGACGTTCGCTGACATCCTCAGCGCCGTCGTGCATGACATCCCCAAGGCGGTCGGTCTGGCGCTGGCGATGACGCTCCTTGCCGTGTTCGTGACCTTCCAACGCGGTGCCCACTCGGCCACCGTGCTCTTGACGCTGCTCGTGGGTCTCTCCGGTGTGGGCACGTTCCTCTATCTCGCGAAGGTGCACCTGAACTTCCTGAACTTCGCCGCGCTCCCCATCACGTTCGGGATCGGCGTCGACTACGCCGTCAACATCATGCAGCGCTACCACGCCGACGGCGGCAAGAGCATCATCGCGGCGCTCCGGACGACGGGTGGCGCGGTCGTGCTGTGTAGCATGACGACGACGCTCGGATACTTCGCCCTCGTCGGTTCGCACAACCAGGCGATCCGAAGTCTCGGTACAGTCGCGGTGGTGGGAGAGATGAGCTGCCTCGCGGCAGCCGTCCTGGTGCTCCCGGCGTTCTGGTACCTCGTCGAACGCTCGCGAGCTTCAAGCTCCAAGTAAGCGTCAAAGGCCTCGCACCCACGCCTTGTGGCGGCGCTCGTCCACCAGTCGATCGAACCGGCGTTGCTGATCAGGGCGGAGGGCGGTCCGGATCTCGTCGTCGACGTGCGTCTTGTGGTCGCGCAAGCGCTGCCCGCATCGTTGCACCACGTCGTGACCGATGCTCTGGGATTCATCGGCGTCGCTCGCGAGGATAGCGGCGACGCGCGACTCCTGATCGCGATCGAGGTCGAGCTTGCGCGACAGCGCCTTCAGCCGACGCCCCTCGAAGACCTTCCCCTCGCGCACCATGGCGGCATGGCTCTCCTGCGACCAGGCGAACGCCGCGCCTCCGCCCGCCACGACGCCGAGGACGAACACGGCGCCGAGCACCCAATATGCTTTCACCACTCGATCTCCATCGCGTCAAATGACCCAACGAGCGCGTCGTCGACGGCTCGTGCGCTGTGAACAGCCCACACGACGGCCCCTGCCGCGACCAGCGTGAGCACGGGCACGAGGCGTCGTGACACGCGCGGCAGCTCGCTCCGCCAGTCCTTGCCTGGCGCACCGTCGATACCCGCCAACACACGGTCCGTGAAACCGGCCGAGGGCCTCGCGCGTTCCGTGGCGCGTGCGAGGCGCGCCAACCGCGCGTCGATGTCGTCATCCGGATGGGTCATGAAGTGCTCCGCTCTCGCAAGGTGGCTCTCGCCCGCACGAGCCGCTGCTCGACCGCTCCTTCACTGCATCCGAGCACTTCGGCGACCTCCGCTGACGACATACCCTCGACGGACTTGAGCAGCAGAGCCGTGCGCTGATCATCCGGCAATTCATCGAGCCACGCGGCGAGCTCGCGCAACGCAACGACCTCTTCGGCCGTACTTCCGCGCTCGCCGATCGCGGCATCATCGAGCGGCTCGCTCGCGTCGCGCTTGCGCTTGCGTCTGGCATCGAGGGCGGCGTTCACAACGATGCGGTGAAGCCACGTCTCGACACGAGACCGTTCGTCAAAGCGACCCTCGACGAGCGCCTTATGAGCTTTGATGTACGCCTCTTGCACCACGTCCTCGGCCTCCGTAACGCTTCCCATGATTCGCGCGCCCAATCGAACGAGCTTTGCCGCCGTGGCCTCCACGATGATTCGAAACGCGGAGACGTCGCCGCGCTGCACGCGCCGCGCGGCGTCTTCGAGGCTGGACAATGGCTCCTCCCGTTTGACGAAGCGGGGAGCTTACTCCCTACGGTGACGACGCCGATTTTTCTTCCGTAGGGTTTCAAGGCCTCGGGACGTCTCATCGAAGGAGGTCACATCATGTTCAGGAAGTCGATCGTGGGTCTCTTGGCTTTGGTCTTGGGTGGTTGCGCCGGAACGCACGCGCAGCCCGTGCAGCAGCAAGCGGCTGTCAGCGAGGCCCCGCAAAGCGCGTATGTCGAGGCCAAGCTCCCGGTTCACGCGCGTCGTGTGCCGCAACGCATCCAGCGTTTCGATGCCAACCATGACGGTGTCCTCCAAGCGAACGAGGTACCGCCGCGCCTTCGCGAGTGGTTCGCGAAGGTCGACGCCAACAAGGACGGCGTCGTCACCGCCCAAGAGATTCGCGTGTGGAACCGTCAGCACCGTCACCACACGCCGAGGCCGCCTACCGAGCAGGGCGCTCGCGGGCCGCAGCAGACGAACGAGCTCACGCTCTAGGCGCGAGACGAGCTATGAACCGGTTGTGCGCATCGCGGGCATGTTTCTCTTGGGCGTCATCGCTGCGTCATGCAGCGCCACCGGTCGCGATGCGAGCACACCGCGTCCGGTCCGTCGCGTAGCCAACGCCGAGCTCGTCGAATCGGCGCCGTTAGAGACGACGCTCGATCACCCGGACGTGCCCAACGCGTCGGAGGTCTGGCTCGACATGATCCGTGGCGCGAGGCAGTCCATCGATCTCGCGGAGTTTTACGTGAGCGATGCGCCGGCCTCGCGCCTTCATGCCGTGCTGGATGCGGTGGAGCAGGCTGCGGACCGCGGCGTTCACGTGCGACTGCTCGTCGACGAGACCTTCTACGCCAAGTA
>Ga0302326_10007635_pt1 | contig 23997 bp, 7 predicted proteins | sample Palsa_T0_3_FD_202264 | JGI IMG/M metagenome (GOLD analysis project Ga0302326, IMG submission 202264) | Peat permafrost microbial communities from Stordalen Mire near Abisko, Sweden - Palsa_T0_3 | ecosystem: Environmental > Terrestrial > Soil > Palsa > Peat permafrost | place: Sweden: Abisko... | reverse complement strand
TTCCGGGTCATCGACGGGCTGTCGGTCCGCTTCGCGGAGAGCGAGGCCCGCGACGATCACGCCCTGTTGCTGAGCCCGTGGCCGGAAAGCCTGCTCGCCTTCGAGCCGATGTGGGCGCGGCTGGCCGGCCGCACCCATCTGGTGGCGGTCGACCTGCCGGGGTTCGGTCATTCCCAGCGGCGGGACGCGCTGCTGTCCCCACGGGCGATGGGAGAGTTCGTCATCCGCGCCGCCGACGCCTTCGGGCTCGAGCACCCGCATGTCATTGGCCCTGACATCGGCACCGCGGCCGGCCTGTTCGCCGCAGCCCTGCATCCAGGCCGGCTGCGCAGCCTGGTCGTCGGCAGCGGCGGCGCGGCGGTCCCGCTCCAGCTGGGATCTCGGCTGAAGGACTGGGTCGAGGCCCCCGACCTCGACAGCTTCCGTAGTGCTGACCCGCGGCAGATCGTGGCTGGCGCGCTCACCGGCATCCAGCGGTACGCGCTGCCCGACGCCGTCCGCGAGGATTACCTGTCGTCCTACGAAGGCGACCGGATGGTCGAGTCGATGCGCTACGTGCGCACCTACCCGGCCGAGCTTCCGGTGCTACGCGACCTGCTGCCGCAGATACAGACGCCGGTGCAGATCATCGCCGGGCGGCGAGACCCGGCGGTGCCGCCTGTCAACGCCGAGTTCCTCCACCAGCGGCTCCCCCACAGCAAGCTCGACATGATCGACGTCGGCCACTTCACCTGGGAAGATGCCGCGGACCAGTACGCCGCGCTCGTCACCGCTTGGTGGGACGAAGGCCACCTAACCGCCGGACCGGCGGCAGCACGCTGATCCTGGCCACAACCAGACTGCGGCTACGAAAGGAGCCCATGATGGCAGTCGCCGTTATCATCGACATCCCTGGCGGAAATCAGGAGATATACGAGCAGCTCACCGCCAAGCTCTTCCCGGAAGGCGAGCTCCCGGAGGGCTGGCTAGTGCACCTGGCCGGTCCCAGCGAGAGCGGCTGGCGATTGGTCAACGTCGTGCCATCGCAGGAGCAGTTCGAGGTATTCGCCCGTGGGCAGCTCATCCCTGCCATCCAGCAAGCAGAGGGCGTAACGCCGCAGTTGTCGTTCTTCCCCGTCTACAGGCTGATCCGGAACTGAACGACCAGCCCGAGCATCATCGACGGTGGTTCTCTACCGGAGGAGCGGGCCAGCTCGCCGAAGAAACCCACGGGTTCCTGCTCACCGGCGGCAACATCCCGCAAGCTCGGCTCGACGACGCGGACCGGATGCCTCTGTTCCTGGAAACCAGCCAGCCGCGAGTCTTCGCCGTCGGCGACGTCCGCAGCGGATCAGTCACGCGGGCCGCGACCGCAATCAGGGAGGGCTCGATGGCGGTGCGGCTCGTATTCGAACGCCTCCGGGCCACCGGGACAGCGGTCGCCGATCCGCCCCGCGTCGGCGGGGACGGCCGTAATGCTACATAGGCCACGACGCCTGGCCGGAGGTGACCTACCTGACGCCCATACGGCCGCGACCTCCGGCCAATCACTACTCAGCTATGACGTCTTCAAGTCCCCAAAGCGAAGGAGCAGCCACCATGACAGTCGGCGCAGTTACAGCAGACGGGCGCGCCCGCGTCCTGGCGGATGGAAATCAGATGCCCATGCTTGGCCTGGGCGTGTGGCAGGTGCCGGACGGGCCGGCCTGCGTGAACGCCGTGCGCTGGGCGCTAGAGCTGGGATATCGCCATATCGACACCGCCCAGGCTTACGGCAACGAGCAGAGCGTCGGACGGGCGCTGCGGGACAGCGGCGTGCCGCGTGAGGACGTGTTCATCACGACAAAGTTCTTTCCAGGACACAAAGACCCCGTTGCCGAAGCCGGGCAGAGCCTGCGGCGGCTCAGCCTGGACCAGGTTGATCTGTATCTGGTCCACTGGCCGCAAGGGGGCGCCGCCTGGGCCTGGCCAGGCATGGAGCGGGCTCGTGAGGCGGGGTTCGCCCGGTCGGTCGGCGTGTCGAACTTCAGCGCTAGCGAACTGGAGCAGGTGATAGCAGCCGGGACTACCCCGCCCGTAGTTAACCAGGTCCAGTTCAGTTCGCTGCAGTATCGGCGCAGGCTAATTGAGGCGTGCCTGCGGCGCGGCGTGGCGCTGGAAGCCTACAGTCCGCTGGGGACGGGCCGGAACCTGTCCGATGAGACGGTGGACCGGGTTGCGCGGCGGGTGGGGCGGACACCGGCGCAGGTGCTGTTGCGCTGGTGCCTTCAGCACGACGTACCGGTAATCTCCAAGTCGACTCACCGCGAGCGAATCGACCAGAATGCGCAGATCTTCGGCTTCGCCTTGTCTGAACAGGACATGGCCGAACTCGACACGCTCGACCAGACCAACGGCACCGACCGCGCCCTCGAACGTAAGTGGTGGTGAGCAACAGGCTTCGTCATAACTGACGACTGGCACTGTGCACAGCCAACCTCCGCAGAGACGGAATGCCCAGCGACGGCGGTGTTGCATAGGAGGTACAGTTATCGTGTCACCTGTGTAACACTTCGAGGGAGGCTGCCGTGACCTCGCAGATGCTCGATGTCAGCTTGCATGAGCGCCGCCGGGATCGGCGGATGCAGGACCCGCAGTACCGCGCAGCGTATGAGCAGGCGACGCGGGAGCTTGCCCAGACTGATGCGGTGATCCAGCAGCTTGACTCGCTCCGCGTTGATATGGGCATATCCAAGGCCGAGCTGGCGCGGCGGGTCAACCGCAACGCCTCCAGCGTGCGGCGCCTGTTCACCGCGAGCCAGGTGCGGCCGGAACTCCCGCTCATCGCGGCCCTGGCGGACGCGCTCGGCGCCGAGTTGCGTGTCGTTCCCCTGACTGCCGAAGCGCGGCGTGCGACGCGGGAGCACGGCCGCCACCGGCGTGTCGACGCTACTGGTTAACTTTGGCCGGTTACGGTCGGCTTTATGCCCCCTCGGGACCGTGGCCAGCGTCGGCCGTCCGGCCCGCCCGGTCAGGACCCTAACGAGCCGCTACCGTGGGCAATCGTCTATTACAAGACGCCGGATGGGACGGTGCCCGCTTTGGAGTTCCTCGACGACTGTCCGGGCACCGTCGACGCGCAATTCACGGCGGTGCTGGATGCCGTCGCCGCGGCACCTCCTCCGCGGTTCTCCGGCGGCGGCAAATGGGAGGCCATGCACGGCACGATGGGCGGCTGGTACGAGATCCGCCTGACCGGGCCCGGGCGTGAACAACTCCGGCTGTTCTGCCTCCTGGAGAACGGCACCAGCGACGAACTGGCCAGGCGCGGGCTTCCCCGGTCGGCTATCGCCGTGGTCACGGGTATGCGCAAGCCCTGGCGGACAGTATTCTCGGAGCGCGACTACCAGCGCGTGCGGGAACTGGGCCGCGAACACCAGCAGAACTACCCGCGCCGCATCGCGACCTAAAGGCCCCACGGCAGTTGATGACCAACGAGCGATCGTATCTGACAGCGGATTCCCAAGAGCCAAAGTAAGAGCCAACGACCGCAGACGCCAGGACACACCAGGCTACTCCCAGCCATCATCGCCGCAGCTAAAAGGCACGTCAGGCCACCTCTAGCACTTTCCAGCCACGCCAAAGACTTTGCTTACAAGCGAGGGGTCACTGGTTCGAACCCAGTTGCGCCCACCAGAAAAGACCAGGTCAGACCGCATGTTGATCTTAATCAGACCTATCGCCCGAAACCACAGCGGGAACCACCCGTGCACGCTCCGGAGTGCACGGAAGGCTCCCGGGGTCGGGGCAGCATCATAGTCAGTCATGAGGGCGCGCCCGGTACCGACAGCAAGTACCCGTGCCGTGCCAGAATCCCGCGTGTGGGCCTGACCTGCTGTTCTGCGTCCGTGCCTCGTGATCATCGGTCTCATCTACCTGTCCGAGCCCTACACGGTGAAGTGGTACTGCATGACGAGGAACACCTGCTTGGTCAGGTCGCGGGTGAGCACGCTGCCGTCGGCGGGCAGGGAGAGCTGGGATTCGCCGGCGGGGCCGGCCAGCGCGGTGGACAGCGCGGTGAGGTCGGTGCCCTGCGGGATCACGCTGGCGAGTGACGGCGGGGTGCCCGTGGTGGCGGGGACGCCCGTGTAGAGGGTGAGGGAGTCGATCGTCAGGCCGTCCGAGCCCTGCACCGCGTAGGGGAAGAACGACGTCGCCAGGGTGACCGTGAAGTCGCCGGTGCCGTTCACGAACGCCGACCACTCGGTCGGGAAGTCGTAGCGCAGGTTGAACAGCAGCGCCTGGCCGCTGCTGCCCGCCTGCTTCAGCATGCCCGTGAGCGAATTGGCCGCCGCGGTGCGCAGCGGGTCCCCTGCGTCCCTGGCTGTGTAGCGGATGTGCAGGATGAGGTCCGAGATCGTCAGGTAGTCGAACGACCGGACCTGTGCTGGCAGCGACAGGTTCCAGGTGCTGATCGCGCCCGTACCCTCGAACGGCAGGAACCGCTCGTCGTGCAGGTTCGTCTCAAACATGCCGCTGTCGCTGACGCCGCCGCTCGTCACGATGACGTCCGTCGATCCGAAGTAGTCCTGGAAGCGGCTGTCCTGCTGCCCGGTGCGCACGTACCCGCCGGCCGCGCCGCCGCTTCCCGGCGCCGGCGAGACGCGGATCGTGCTGCTCTGCAAGGTCGCAGTCAGGTTCAGGCTGGTGGTGGGGCCGACGACGGACGGCACGGAGACCGCGAGGGCCTTGATCCGCCGCATGTAGTGGCCCGGGCCGTCCCAGTCGTACAGCCACTCGGGAACGGTGACCGTGCACGAGCCGGTGACCTTGAGCGCGAGCAGGGCCAGGGGGTCGAGCTGGCGCAGCGAGACGTGCCTGGTGAGCTCGAGCTCGCGGGTGTTGCTTTCGTGGTAGGCGAGCTCCATCCGCTTGATGTCGAGGTAGAGCGCCTCGCCGGACAGCAGGCCCTGGTGGCCGGAGTCCCAGTAGTTGTACTGGATGAACTGGGTGGCGTCGAGTTCCGGGCGCATCAGCTCGTACTTCATCGTCTGCTCCGCCTTGCGGGCGGTGTCGCAGGCGAAGCGATAGTACTGGTAGTACAGGCCGGTCAGGTCGCTCTGCATCCAGGTGTAGAAGTCGGTGTTGGTGACCTTGGTCTTGAGGAACGCCTGGACGTCCTTGGCCTGCTCGACCTGCTTCTGCGCGGTGGTCCAGTCGTGCCTGGCGATCTGCTCGGCGATGAGCGACGCGACGATCTGGCGGCCGAGTTGCAGCAGCTCGCGGGAGGCGAGGTTCGCCTGCAGCGTCCACTCCTCGACCCGGCGCTGGTAGCCGGCGGTGCGGGCGGCGATAGCGGCCTGGTCCGTCTGCCAGCCCGCCTCGACCAGCGCGATGTCCGCCATGAGCTTGGCGGCGCCGCTAAGCACCTGGCCGCTGCTGACGCGCATGTGGACGCCGACACCCCAATACTGCGCGTCTATGTAGAAATCAGGCAGCAAGGTGACCGCGGTCGCGACCGCGTTCCACACGTTCGCGGTGTGCCGCTCGTCCCTGGCCTGGGGGAGATTGGTGTTGAGCTCGGCGTCCTCCTGCTTGTTCAGGTAGAGCTGACCCGTGCCGGTCGCGCCCGACTGGTCCGACGGGGATGACCCCTGGGCGAGCTGCGGGTCGGGGTAGGCCAGCATGGGCACCGGGAGGTCGTACTCGGTCAGCAGGGTCTGGTAAACGTCGTCGAAGTTCTTCTCGGTGATCTGCTGGCGGTCGAGCGTGTCTGGCGTGATGGCCGGGACCGTGGTCTGATCGGGCGCCTGCCCGAGCATGCTGAGGTAGTAGGCGTACCGCTCGACCACGAAGTCGCGAGTCCGCAGCAGGGCGTTGGTGGTCTCCATCGCGTGCTGGTACTGTAGGTAGCGGGTGTGCTGCAGCAGGTACTGGAGGGTGACCTCGTGGTCCTGTCGCTTGAGTGCGAGCTGCTCGGCGTCGCCCTTCTCCAGGGCGGACAGCAGCGTGGCGCCGAGCGAGCGGACCTCGCCGGCGATCTCCAGGGACTTCTGGATGAGCAGCAGGGCACGGACCGGCCCGGCAGGCTGGTTGCCGCTGACGATGCTGCCGACGTCGAGGCCGGCCGCGGTGGCCTTGACGAGCATGCCGGGGTCGACGGGCGGGTCGAACAGCGGGAGCTGCTGCGCTACGCCCGCGATGTTCTCACTGTTGCGGATCTTGAACAGCCGGTCGGCGACGGTGTCCCAGTAGCCGAGCAGCTTCGGGTTTGGTGGGATCGCGAAGTACAGCGACCGGCCGATGCCGAACAGCACGCCGCTTGCGTCCTGGCCGGAAGACCCGGAAGACGCGGAGGACGCTCCGGGGCCGGGCACGAGGTCGAACGGGAACTGGCCCTCAATGGTCACCATCGCGTCGCTCATCGCGTCTAGGCCGGCCTGCTTGAGCTGTGCGAAGTTCCGTGCGGTGGTGCCGCCGGGGCGCGGCACGGACTGCGGCCGCGGGCCGAGCAGCTGCGCGGCGAGCACGTAGCAGAGGGTGGCCTCGTTCAGCGTCTCGATCGTGTCGGCGAGGAACAGGCTGTCGCCCCAGGCGATGAGGTTGTCCAGATACGCCATCACCACGGACCACTGGAAGGCGCTCTGCCTGGTCCGCGCCACCGGGTAGGGCTGGTAGGGGCTGGCGAGGATGGCGTTGTAGCCGGCCAGCACGTCCTGCTTCGTCGCGATGAGCGCCGGGTCGGCGAGCTGGCCGTCCGGGGTGCTCAGCAGCGCGATCAGCTCGGCGATGCTCGCCATGGTGGTGTCGCTGAACGCGAACGACTTCCAGTACCGCCCGCCCGGGTCCGTCGGGTCGAAGACGAGGTGGAACCAGCCCTGCGCCTCGGCGAATCGCTGGTTGTTGCTGAGGTGAACGGCGATCATCACCGGGATGTGGTACAGCAGTTCCCAGTTGTAGCAGGCGTACGGGCCGCTGACCGACGTGTCGATGACGGCGTCGGGCATGGTGACCGTTATCACGGGGCTGCCGAGCGGGGTGTACTCGGACGCGTACTGCACCTTGAGGCCGGCGAGGAAGTCAGGGTTGAGCATGCCGGCGAGCGAGGTCAGGTTCAGCTGGCTGATGAGGTCGCCGACGAACGGGTCGGTGAATGTCGCGAAGTTGTAGAAGGAACGGTTCCAGACAGGGCCGAGCCCGCCAATGATGAGCCCCAGGTCGGCGGAGTAGTGAAAGCCGCCGTTCGCGGTGACGTCGTTCATGACTGCGCTCCTTGCGGGCCGTTCAGCGCCGGGGCGTCGGCGGCCAGGCTCCCGGTCGGGTAGATGACCTGGCCCTGGTAGGTGACGGGCGCGGGCAGCGGCAGTGCGGCCTTCAGGCCTGGTGTCTGGGCCAGGTAGCGCTGCATGGCCGACGGGCTGGCGCCCGCCGCGTCCACGGCGACGGACTCGCCCCGGGCGGCTGCTGTCGGGCGCGGCGGGAGCACCAGCGGCGGCATGGACGTCGCGGCGATCGGCGCCCTGGTGACCGGCAACTGCCCGAAGACCTGGATGCCGGGCAGCCGCCACGCGCTTTGCGTCGTCGTCACGTAGAACACGCGCCGGTGGTCCTCGTACAGGAACGGCGCCGTCCACTGGCCGGGCAGACCCGGCTGGCTGTCGGTGACCCGCGGCAGCCAGCTGAACTGCAGGAGATCGGCCGAGTTCACGGTATCCCCTGACGCGTCCTGCAGGGCAGCGGTAAAACGCGCCGGCCCGTATGTTCCCGTGTACGGGACGGCGAGGGCAGGGCTGAACTCGCGGCGCTGCGGCGGGAGGTCGAGCGCCCCCGCGAGCGGCAGTACCGTCAGGCCGACCTCGTAGCCGTCCTCGATGATGGGAATGCTGAGCTCTATATCATCGAAGCACACCGCTCCGTTCGTGTTGTGCAGGATGAAGCCCGCATTCCGCGGCGCGTACCCGGACGGCGCCGCGATTGCGAGGAAGAGCGCGTCCGAGGGGATGCCCGCCCCGGCCCCGGTGTGTCCCGCCAGGGCCGGGTTCGTGCCGGTGAACTGGCCGGGCACGATCCGCAGCTGGTTGCGTACCGCATCGAAGGAGCCGTAGCCGGCCTGGTCGAAGGGGCCGATCATGGTGGGCAAGCTGATGTCGGACGTCTTGGTCGGCTGCCACTTGCCGTTGTAGTACTCGGCCCAGCACAGTGCCACCTGTGCGATGAAGGCACCCGAGGTAGCGGCGGTCGTGCTGGCGGTCACGGAGGAGTTCAGGTCGCTGATCGCAAGGGTGGCCAGCGTGGTGCCGCTGTCGGCGCTGGGGGTGACCTGGGGGCCCTGCGGTTGCTTGGCCGCGTTGACCGCCTTGAGCCAGCAGCACAACAGTCGGCCGTTCCAGACGATCGGGGTGACCGGCATGTCCTCGGGGTCGATCATCATCTGGGTCCACGGCCCCCACGTGCCGTCCGTGAGCTCACGGAAGAAGTGCTTGCGGTGCGCCCCCTTGGTCCGTGCCACGAGGTAGGAGGTCTCGGTCACGCTGCCGTCGGCGGGCTGGTAGTACAGCCCGCACGGTTCCAGCTTCGCGACCTCTTCGAGGCCGGAGAGGTAGTCGAGGTAGGCGCCCGCGGCTGCGTCGTCGGTGATGTCGCCCTGCAGCAGGCTGCCCATGACCTGCGTGAAGAGCGGCGACTGGTCGTCGCGCAGCTCGGGGAAGAGCCAGTTCTCCGGCCAGAGGAAGACCTCACGGTTGGCCTGCCAGAGTCGGTACCGCTTCGTCCACTCCCAGCGCGCCGGGTCGAAGTCCCCGGCGGACACGCCGGGCTCCAGGTTGCGGATGACCCGCTCGACAAACAGCTGCACCTGGGAGAGGGCGAGCCGGATCCGGGAGGTCAGAACGGGCGGCTGCGTCTCGACGTCGACGAGGAACGGCGCGAGCAGGCTGTCGGGACTGTCGTAGGGGTTGCCGGTGACCGTGGTGCTCAGCGCGGTCCCCGCGGGCAGGGCGGCGGGTACCCCGGTGCTGAGGGCGATCGCGGCCGGGCCCGTCCAGGTCACGGTGGTGCCGGGGGCGAGGCCGCCGCCCATGATGGTCATGCCGGGCACCACCCCGGCGGTGCCGCTGCACTCGATGGTCGTCGCGCCGGCGACGGCGGCCGCGGTGGTGGTCAGCGTGATGGTGGGTGGGGTGTAGCCGTCGCCGAGGTAGGCCAGGATGCGGGCGACGAGCGCGTCCCGCTGCCGGACCCGGGCCGCGTCGCGGACCGGCTTGATCACCGTGAGCCAGTCCTGCTCGGCGTAGTGCGACCGCAGCGCCGCCTGCAGGGCGCTGACGGTGTCCGGGGTGGGGGCGTCGGTAATGGCCGGCACCAGCACCGCGGCGCTGAGGCCGCAGGCCGCCACGACGGCGGAGGCGTCGTAGACGCGGGCGAAGTTCGCCACCGTGGCCAGCGCCTTGGGGTCGGTGCTACCGAAGAACCGCGTGAGCAGCGCGTCGAGCGAGTCCTGCGCCCAGCCGGTGAGGCTGGCCAGCGCGGGCTGCCCGCCGGGTAGCAGGGCGCTGGGGTCTTGCAGGACGGCGAGCAACCGGCCGTCGCCGGGGGACCGGGGGGACAGCGCCAGCTTGATCCGGGAGAAGTCAAGCAGGCCCGTCAGCACGTCGCGCAGGCCGGCGGCGGTGGCGGCGTCCGGTGCGCCCGTCACGGCCAGGTCGTTGAGCCAGCTCCCGCTCGCCGTCGGTGACAGGGCCATTGCGAGGTAGGCGGTCTCCGCCGCGGTCAGCGACAGCCCGCCCGCCAGCGAGACCGCCTTGAGGAACCGGGTGTAGGTGTCGCCAAGCCGGGCGACCAGCGTGCGTGAGTACAGGTACTGGCCCGGGATCAGCTGCCAGCCGAGCCCGGGTCCCTGCCAGCTGACCGACAGCGTGGTCCGCAGCCCGGTGACCGTCAGGGTGACGGGGGTCAGCTGGCCGGCCACCAGCTGGACCGGCGCCGTCTCGTTCTGCCACGTGTTGTTCGTGACGGTGCCGGGCACCGGCATACCGTTCGCGACCAGGGTCACGGTCGCACCGGGGTCCGCGGTCACGGCGATGTAGTAGCCGCCGTCCTGCGGCGCGGTGAGGTACCCGTCCCAGACCCCGGCGACCGGCCCGCCGTTGTTACCGGGCGGCAGCTGGCTGGCCAGGCCCGGGCCGTAGGCGAGTACGCCGGTGGCGTCGGCGGTACCGCCGAGCGTTCCTGCCGGGTCGTTGCCCGGGTAGAACACCACCGCGAGCCCCTGCTGCTCGACCGCGGTCAGGTCGCTGCTCGCGGCCGTCTTGGCCGGTCCGTCGTCGGCGTGCAGGACCGCGGCGGCGGTCAGCAGCCCGCTGGCGAAGCTCGGGTCGGAGCCCGCGGCCGCGGTGACCGTGGCCAGTGCCTGCTCCTGTTTGCGGAGGGCCGTCAGCGTCGGCAGCAGCGCGCCGAGCATGGCGGTCCGCTTGTCGGCTGGGGAGCCGGCGGTGTCCAGGTACGCGTTGTACCCCGGCTGCAGGTCCGGGTAGGCGGCGAGGAACTGGGTGACCGCCTGCTGGCTCGCGGTCTCCAGCTGCGCCACGGCCGCCTGCAGCGCCGTGTCGCCCGCGGCGGCGGCGTCGATGGCGGCCTGGGTGGTGGGGTCAAGCACCCCGGCGTAGCTGAGCTGCTCGTTCAGGCCGCTGTAGCTGAGCTGCCCGCCGGCGGCGGCGATGACGGCGGCCGGCAGGCCCGGCTGGCCCGGCGGGGTGGAGTAGGGCACGGTGGTGGTGTACGTGCCGTTCACGAGCCCGAAGAGGAAGTCGGCGGCGGCCGTCCCGTACAACAGCGTCACCAGGCTCTTGGCGATCGCCCCCGTCGGATCGTCCTGTACGGCGAACTGCGCCTCGACGGCGGCGAAGTCCCCTCGCAGCGCTGCCGCGAGGCCGGTCACGTCGCCCGGGGCGGGCGCGGAGGTGCCGGTGAGGTCGGCGTTCCATATGAGGTAAAGCACCTGCGTGGGGGTTAGGCCGGTCGTGGTGAAGGCGGAGATGAGGCGTACGAAACGGACGGTGGCTGGCTCCGCGGGCCCAGCGGTTCCCGGGTCAAGCGCGGTGAACGGGTCAAGCCCGGAGTACTGGCGCAGCGCGATGAACTCGACGACGCTCAGCCCGAGCGTGTGCGCGAGCCAGCCGAACCGGAATACCGCGCTCACGTTGCCGAGGGTCAGCGGCGTGGCGGGGCCGAAGCCGAGCGCCCCGGTGATGAGGGTGAACTCCGCGCCGGTGAGGCCGCACGCCGCGCATAGGGCGGGCTGGTGGGCGAGCAGCGTCTGGCTGGCGTCGGTGAGGTAGTCGCCGTAGCCGTTGTCCGCGAACGCCGGGTCCTGCTGCAGCAGTGCCGGGGTGAGGAACAGGTCCTGGTACAGCGAGTCCTGGCCGGTGATCGCCGCGGTGCCGATCGGCGCCCAGCAGGCGAGCAGCTGGGGCAGTGACGCGCCGCCGGACAGCGCGAGCTGCCCCATGACCCGCAGCAGGAACCCGAGCCGCTGTAGCAGCACCTCGAACCCGGCCTCCGCTGTGGCCGGGCTGGCGGGCAGCAGGGCGGCGAGGATGTCGTCGGTATGCTGGATCGATGCCGCGTCGGACGGGTCGGCGAGCAGTGGCGTGAGCTTGCGCCACAGCCGGATGAAGCGGATGAGCCTGGTGTAGTCGGCGGCGGTCAGCGCGTTGGCCGTGGTGTCGGGGTTGGCGTAGCGGAGGAACAGGTCCGCGCCCGAGCAGTCGGCGGCGCCGTCGGCCGGGGCGGTGATCGTGATGATGTCCATGATCAGCGGGTAGACGTCTGCGCCGGTGACCCAGCTGACGACGGCGGTGTAGTCGCCTGGGCTGGTGCCGCCGTACTGGGTGGCGTCGAGCCCGGCGGGCAGCGACAAGATGAAGCTAGCCGTGATGTCGGCCGCGGTACCGAGGTTGTCGTGCAGCTCCTTGATGGTGGCGAAGGAGGCGTTCAGCCGGGTCAGCCGCGGGATGAGCGCGGCATTGGGGTTGATGAACCGGGTGGTGACGATGGCCGTCAGGTCGTCGTAGGACACCCCGAGCCGCCGCGAGAGGTCGGCCAGGCTCATCCCTTGCAGTGCGGTGAGCGGCGAGGCGGCGGCGGGGACGCCCCACAGGTCGCCGAGCGTCAGTGTCGGGTCGGTGAAGATCCGGTACTCGTCGCGGGAGATGCCGGCCTGCTCGATGAGGGTGTCGGTCCAGCCGTAGCTGCCGGGGCCGCCGCCGGCGGCCAGGCTGTCGCTGGCGCGCAGCGCGGCCATCGCGTCGGGCAGCGCGACGCCTAGGGCGTTCATCTGCAGCCGCAGCAGCGTCAGCGGCCGGGTGAACGGCAGCGGGTCGGGGAAGAAGACGCCCTGCAGCGCCGTGTACGCGGCGTCGTTGACGTACTGCGGGCTGGCGATCAGCTCGGCCGAGGTGACCGTGTCGCCGGTGTCCTGCCCCTGATAGCCGGCCATGGAGAACCCGTTGGCCACGTAGTACTCGAGCGCCTCGTTGACCAGGTCGATGTAGGGCAGCGCGGTGTTGGTGTTCGCGCAGGTCAGCGGGAGGTACTGCAGGTCGGGGCGGCGGGCGAGCAGGACACCCTGCGGGTTGGCGCCGCTGGCCGGGGCGGGCAGGTCGGTGTAGTTGAGCAGGTCGACCAGGTAGGCGGCGGGGCTGAGGATCGACCCGCAGTCCTGGCAGTCGCAGTAGTCAAGCGACCCGAACAGGTTCTCAAGCGTCGGGAACGCGATGACCGGGTAGCCCGTCGCGGACTGCGATGGCGGGGCGGCGGTCAGCCCCGGGAGCTGCCCGCCTGAGGTGGGGATGACCCGGGCGCCGAGGTAGCCGACGGCGACGGACAGCGTCGCGGCGAACACCTGGCCGGCTCGCGCGTAGATGGCGGCCGCGGTGTCGTCCCCGCCGAGGTCGCCGGAGAACGCCCTGGTGAAGCCGGCCGCGTCGTAGCGGGTGATCGCGTACGCGGAGTCCAGGCCGTTGTTGAGCAGCACCGTCATGCTCGGGTCGTCCACGGTGAGCTGGCGGACCCGCTGCAAGCGGCTGACCTGCGCGAGCACGTCCGCGTCCGGTGCCGCGGTCCCCGTGCGGGCCAGGTACGCCTGCACCGGCTCGGCGCCGATGTCGAACGTGGCCTGGCTGGCGGTCAGGAAGTCGGCGACGCGGCTGGCGATGGTGGCGTTCCCGGTGACCGGGATGACGCCGGCCCGGACCTTGCCTGCCAGGGTGAGGGTCGGGAAGGAGACCCTGACCTGCGCGGCGAGCAGGTCTGCGTAGTTGGCGGCCTGTTCGGCGGCGGTGCCGCCGGGGATCGACGGCGGGATCGCGGTGCCGATCAGCGGCGCCCACTTGGCGGCGTCGTAGAACCCGAGCGTGGCCAGGTCGGCCGCCGACTGCGGCGTGTCTTTCTCGGCCGCGAGCAGGGCGGTGACGAGGGGCTCGTTGTTGATGGTGAGGTAGTACAGCTGGCCCGTGAACTGCAGCCGCCCGGCGACGGCAGCGCCGAACTGCTGCGTGACCGCTGACCACAGGCCGACGGGGTTCCCGGTGTACTGCACGTAGAGCTGGGCGAACTGCCCTCGCTGCGTCGTGTCGGCCAGCGTGGCCTGCAGCATCTGGTCGAGCGTGGACAGGCCCGCCGCGGGGGCGGCGGACAGCAGCTGGCTGCCGCTGAGGACGGTGTAGTTCGCGAGCGCGCCCGGTATCTGCGCGGCGAGGGCGGCGGGGATGACGCCGTGGCTGGTGGCCTGCTCCCAGATCGCCTGGACGTCGGCCGGGCTGGTGCGCAGCAGCGTCGCCGCGTCCGCCGGGAGGCCCGCGCGCAGCAGCGCGTAGTAGAACGCGGGCTGCAGGCTCACCGGGACCGGAAGCGACGCCGTCTTGCCCGCCGCCGGCGCCGGACCGGGGGCGGACGCGGTGAGCTGGCCGAGCTTGGTGGCGTTCGCGATGAGCGCGGCGGCGCGCGCGTCCAGTTCGGTCCTGCCCGCCAGGTAGGTGATGTCCGCCCGGCCGTTGCCCTCCTGCAGCTCACTCAGGTCGCCGGGGTAGGCGGCGGTCAGGCTGGCGGTCAGGATCTCGTACTCACTCGGCAGCCCGGCCGCCCCGGCCGGGAGCGTGACGTCCAGGGTCACCACGGTCGGCGCCGAGTAGGCGACAGCGGAGGAGGCGAGCACCGGGGAGGGGGCCCCGGTGACGGCAACAGCGGAAACGTGGACCTGCAGGTCCGGGCTGGTCTTGGCATGCGCCGTGAGGTACGCGGCGGTGATCCTGACCGTGACCGCGTACTGTCCGTTGCTTCCGGTTTGCGTGGTGGGGAGGAGCACCGTGTCACCGCCGACGTTCTTGTCGACAAGCTGCACGGTGAGCCCGGGGATGCCGGGCAGTGCCGGGCTGTAGACCGTGCCGGTCACCGTGTACGGGGTCCCGAGCACCCCGATGTCGGCTGAGGGCGGCGTGCCCCCGCCGTCGGCTGGCGCCGACAGGACCGTCGTGGCGACCGTCGGGGGCGCGGCGGCCCCGGAGATGCCGGCCCCCGCCTCGAACCGCGCCACGACGTCGGCGAGCCGCACCTCGTCCCCCGGCTCGAGCACCCGCCCCCCGGTCACCTGCTCCCCGTTGACGAACGTCCCACCCGTCGAGTTGAGGTCCCTGATGGTCACCTGCCCGAGTTCGTCCACGGTGACCAGCGCGTGCCGCCCGCTGACGTACTGGTCCTCGATGACAAGGTCCGCCGACTCGGAGTGTCCGATCACCAGCTGCGGACCGGACAGCAGCAGGATCCCGGCCCGTTCTGCGGGCTGGACAATGACCAGCCTCGGCAGGCTTACTTCGCTGGTGACCACGGACGCCCTCCCGTTCAGTTGCCGAGTGCCAATTTCATTACGTACCGCAGGAGATAAAGCCACTTCATTTGGGAACATCGCAAGTGCTCTTTCCGTCTCTGTCTCTTCTCCGGCAAGGCGTCACGACACATAGACACACACCTGCTTGGGTTTGCCGCAAGTGTACTCAGGACTGCCGAGGGAAGACGTCAGCTGCCGAAAAACGCCCATTGCTATAGCGAAATCATCGGGAGCGTTTCGACGCAGGTCCGAAGCGCCAGTCCAGGTAATGACGATGACTGATTCATCGAAAGCATCGATTCCTCCCCAGACCGAGTCTTCCAGCGCATCCCAGCTCCTGGAGCCGAACAAAGGTGGATCCAGGGGAAGGCTTGCCCGAACAGCGTCGAAGAAGTCGGCTCGGGTCGAAGCACCCTCGCTGGAAAGGACGAACACTCTCGCGCCAAGGGCGGACGCTTCACGCACCGCCGAAGCGGCCACGTCTGGAGTGACCTCGTGCACTCCGGGTACAAGGGCTGCCATGCTAAACGAATCCTAACGAATGGTGGGTAACCGGCGTCTCCATAATGCGTCCAGGTGTAATATATCTTGCCGTTGCTGGTGTCATATACCACTCTGCGTACTCCGGCTCCGGGGGTACCTGGCTCAGGAGCAACTCGATACTCCATGTAAGGCGATTGATCATAAGAGCCGCCAGGGAGGTCCTTGGTCCCGTTATCAGTGGGCCGGTTATTAAAGCGTGTGCCCCACTTCTTCACCAGGGGGCCGGATGGCTTTGTTCCAGAGTCGATGTTTTTGAGCGTGGCTTCGACTGCGGCCTCCTCGGCAGCTGGCAGTGAGCCAGGAGTGATCCACGGCGGCTCGGCCGTGGCTGCTCCAGCGGCACCTGCCGGGCTTGCGGGTGCACTTGTATTCTCGGGTGGTGGGCTCAACTTCCCAGTCGGGGGTGGTTCTTCACCAATCGGAAGGCCGCCGAGGACCCCGCCCAGGAAGCCCCCGCCCAGGCTGCCGGCGGCCGTCGCGCGGTCGATGGGCTCGCCTGCCATGTTCCGGCCCGTGATCACCTCGCTTATCCCCGCTGACAAAAAGAGGAGTCCGATGGTGAGAAGCGGCAGTGCAAGTTCCGGAGCCGCGAGGATCAAGATGCGTGCGAAGATTGCGGCTATCAGCCCGAGTGGCGCCGCTGCGGCAAAGGCTTGGCCGAACCGCTCTGCAGCGCCCGGCTGCCCGTTACCTGACGTCCCCTGCCCGGTGCCTCCGCCTGGTGCGGTACCGCCATGCCCGGTACCGCCGCCCGGCCCGGTGCCCGTGCCCGTCCCGGTACCGGCTCCGGGACCCGCGGCACTGGGCGCCCCGGTACCGCCTCCGGGACCCGCAGGACCAGGCGCGCCGGGACGCGCCGGACCGGGCGCTCCGTGGCCGCCTCCGTGGTGCCCGCCGGGGTGCCCGGTGCCGCCATCGTGGCCCGTCCCTCCGTGGTGGCTCGTCCCGAGCTGGTGGTGGGCGAGCAGGTTCAAGGCACGCCTATCGTGTTCGATCATCTTGGGCGTAATGGTGTAGGTATGCCCATCGTGTTCGATGATCTGAGGCGCAATGGCCTGGAATCCGGCTGGATCGCGGTAAGAGACCGGGTTGCCGCGCACGTAGGCGTAGAGGTTCACGCCGTCGACGAGGCCCGCCGGGTCGCATGCCGTCCAGCGGCCGAGCCAGGGCGCGTAATAGCGGGCGCCGTAGTAGTACAGTCCCGTCTCTGTGTCCCGTTCCTTGCCGGTGTAGCGGTAGCGTTTCGGGGTTTCGGTCTGGGAGGTAACCGCCTGGTAGGACGTAGCGCCGTACGGGAAGTACTCCTCGTACGTGATGATGCTGGCCGCGTCGTCGAGTTCCAAGAGGGCCGACCCGAGGTGGTTGGCGTGCTGGTAGCGGGTGAGCGCCGCGGGGCCCTTGTCGGTGCCGCTGGTGCGGTCCTCGACGAGGGCGGCGGCCTGGCCGCCGTCGCTGACGTGCAGCGTCTCCCTGGACAGGGTGATCGTGGTGCCGTCGGCGGCGTACTCGCGGTAGACCTCGACCGTGCCTAGGTAGATCCGCTCCGCCTTGCGCACCGTCGTTCCCGGCTGGTCCGTTACCTTGCGGGCCCGCTGGCCGCCGCCGTCGTAGGCGTACCAGGTGAGCTGCGGCGTCCCGCCGGCGTTGGGGGTGGTGGAGCGGAGCTGGTCGTCCTCGTCCCAGGTCATCGTCGACAGGTGCGGCATCTGGGTCATGTTGCCGTGCGGGTCGTGCGTGTACGTGCCGGTGTACGGGCCGGCCGCCGGGTCGCCCGGCAGGCTGGTGGCGGTCAGCCGGTTGCCGGTTTCTGTGGCGGTGATCCGCGACTGCTCGGCGTAGGCGTAGCGGCGGGTCCAGTTGCCCGAGCTCACCACGTGCCCGACCGATGTCAGGTTCCCGGCCGGGTCGTAGCCGTAGTTCTCGGTGTAGGTGGCCATCGCGGTGCCGTCCCCGGGCTGCGGCAGGCCGGTGCGCGGTGAGTCGTCGTCGGTGACCTGGGCCGGCGGCGACACTGCGCCGTTGGTCTGGCCGAGGTGCTCGCGGCCGGTCGCGGCGAGCAGCCGGTAGACCGCGTCGTAGGTGTAGGAGGCCGACGGCTCGACGCGCTGGTTTCGGAAGAAGATGACGTTCTGCGTGTCGGCGTCGTCGCGGATGCCGGTGACGTTCCCCGCCGGGTCGTAGAAGTACGACAGCGCCTGCACGGTTTGCTGGCTGGCGGGGAACGAGGCCGGCCGGGCCGTGGTCAGGGTGGTGAGGCGGAACGTCAGGGGGTCGTACCCGTACGCCGAGGTAGTGCCGTTGCCGTAGCCGACGGACACCCGCTGGCCCTTGGCGTTGTAGGCGATGGCGGTGACGGCGTGCAGGCCGGCGGTGGCCGGGTCGAGCAGCGTGGCCGGTGCGGCGGCCTGCTGCGGCCAGACGTCGACCTGGCGGAGCTGGCCGCCCTCGTTGTAGCCGGGCTGGATCACGTCGGGACGCATCGCGGTGCTGTGCGGGGTGACCTGCTGGACCGGGCGGCTGAGCGCGTCGAACGCCGTGGTCCCTGCGAACTGGTCCCGGCCGCCGTCCTCGGTCGGCACCAGGCCGGCCGTCTCGGCCGCGGTGTCGAGGTCAGCGGCGGACGTCAGATTGGCCAGCGGCGTCCAGTCGACCGAGGCGTGGTAGTCGGATGCCAGCTGCCTGACCCCGGCCACGGGGTTGCCCTTGAAGTCGCAGGCGCTGGTCTCGGTGTACCCGGCCGGGTCGTAGCTACGGAACAGCCGTCCGCACAGGTTGGCGGCGGGGTGCCCCTCGCCGTACACGTTCAGGTCCAGCAGGATCTCGGTGGTGGCCCCGGCCGTGCTCACGTACCGGTGCGTTGGCCGCCGCGCCAGGTCGTAGACGAGCCGGAACGCATACTCCCTGTCGTCCCAGACGCCGATCGCCTGCCCGGTCGCGCTGGGCAGCGTCCGCAGCGCGCCGCCGTCCGCGCTGATCCCGTAGACAGCCCGGCCTGCCATGTCGGTGCCCGCGAGGTAGCCGGCGCCGCCGTCGGGTGCCGGCTGCCGAAGGACGTCCTCCTCCGCGCGGCGGCCGACCTCGTCGAAGACCGCCAGCGGCGTGCCTTCGGTGTCGCGGGCGACACGGACCGGGTAACGGGCGGCCGGGCCGTTGTCCGCGACCGACAGACACACCCGGCCGAGTGAGTCGAAGTGGACGGTGGCGGGCGTGGCGGCGAGCGGCGCGGTCTTGCGCGCCGCGTCCTGCTGCGCGGCCTGCGCCTCGGCGGTGGCGCCGTACTGGCCGCCGCTGCGCAGGTCATACCAGGACGTGAAGGACGCGCCCGCGAGCAGCCGGGTGAAGTAGTCACCGACGTCGGGGTCGGTACGCGGGTCGGACACGAGCATCGTGTCGTCGGCGTCCCAGACGTCCTGCCGCCACGGGCCGAACGTGGTCTTCTCCCACGTGCTGTCGGGATGGAGCACCGCCACCACCCGGCCCGGCGGATCGTAGCAGGTGACCGTGGCGACGCCGGTCGCGGTGGCGAACTCGAAGCCGAGCGCGGCCGAGTAGAACGGCTCGTAGGCGCGGACCGGGCGTCCCTTGTTGTCGAAGATCGTCCACCCCGAGGTCGCCCACCGCGCCGCGCCGGTGCCCGGGTCCGGTGCCGCCAGGGCCTTGCGCTGAATCCCCCGCCCGAACCCGTCGCCGTAGGCCAGGCGGTACTGGCAGCGGGTGATCTGCGGGGCCCCCGGATAAGGCGGAGGGCCCGCCAGGTCGGAGACGTGGGTCTCGCGGGCGATGGTGAGCACGGCGGGCGGCGACGGCTGCGCCGCCGTACTGGTCCGCTGGTAGGCGGCGTCGTCGTACAGGATCCGGGTGGTGGCGTTCCCGAGCAGTGCCGCCGCGCCGGCCACCGGGTCGGCGAACGCCGCGGCTAGCGCCGCCTCGTCCAGGTCGGCGGTGAAACCGGACAGGTCATCGCCGAGGGATTCGCTCGCCTTGCCCATGACGGCGGTGGCGGTCACCCGGCCGAGCACGTCGAACGCCGCGCTCACCCGGTTACCGTTCGGGTCGGTGACCGTCGCGGGCGCGAGCACCCGGTAGTCGCTGACCGCCGACGTCATGTTCCCGACCGGGTCGGTCGCCGCCGCCGGCAGCAGCAGGTGCACGTCGTAGCTGGCCCGGGTCACCCCGCCGAACGGGTCGACGGCCCGCACCGGCAGGAAGCCCGAGCCGAGCGCGGCCGCCAGCTCGGTCGCCGGGGGGTCGGTGTCACCGGAGGAGTCGCCGGGGGAGTAGTACACCCGCCCCGACGGGATCCACCAGCCGGTCTCCCCGGCAGGCTGGACGTAGCCGCCGCCGGCCAGCATCGAGTCGGGCACCAGGGCGCCGAAGACCGCCGTCACCATCGTCTCGGTCAGCGCGGCCTGGTACGACTCGCCCGGCAGCGCCCGCGGGTCGAGTACCCCGGGTCCTAGCAGCGCCGACAGGTCATCGGCCCGGTACAGGACCCGCGAGCGGCTGACGAACCGCCTGGCCGGGCCGGCCGACGGCGTCCCGGTCCCGTCGACGTCGGACGCCGGGACCTGCTCGTAGGCGATGTCGCTGGCCGTCTGCCAGGCGGTGGCCCAGAGGCCACCGGGGCCGTCGATGTCATCGAACGCGAACAGGTTCGTGATCCCGGCGGCGCGGACGGGCGGGTTGACACCGGTGATCTCGGCCGAGTCGGCCGACGCGGGCAGCGGGACCCGGTAGGCGTCGGGCCACGTCCCGGTGTCGTCGATGGCGTTGGTGTAGCCACGCTCGGTGCCCCGCACGTGGAGCCGGCCCTGGTCGTAGCCGAGCATCGACTGGGCGGCGGGCGGCAGGACCGGCTCGGGCGGCGCGTAGCCGGCCCGGCGCGGGTAGCCGACGGACACCGCCCGCAGCACGTTCCCGTACGCGTCGGTCTCAAGGGTCAGGTCGTGGCTGACCCGGGGGTCGGCCGCGCCCCGCTCGTAACCGAACGTCAGCGTCTCACGCGGGCAGTCGTACAGGACCGCGTGCAGGTTGGGTCCCCGGTGCTGCACAAGGCGGAGGGTGAAGTTCGACTCGGTGACCGCGTAGGGGTTGCCCGCCACCGCCGACCCGTCGCAGCCGTACACCTCGGTGCGCAGCGCGCGTCCCTTGAGCGCCCGGTAGGCCTCCTGCTCCTCGAACGGGTCGAGACCGTCCGGCAGCACGGTGTCCGGCAGCCGCATCGCCGCCGCGGCGGCCGCCTGGCCGGGGCCGCGCAGCGCGGGCTCGGTCCAGTACTCCTCGTCGTACGCGGCGGCGACGGTGGCCGCCTGCTCGAACGCCCCGGTGTGGAACCAGGTGCGGGTGAGCACCGGCGGGGACCACGACTGCTGGTCCCAGTTAACGAAGTCGCCGTCGTCGAAGGAGGTGTCGGCGCGGAACTCCTCGGTGTCCCACTGCTCGACCATGCCGAACCCGCGGAACTCCCGCTCGTAAGAGTCGTAGTACCCGTGGTGGTAGGCGTACCGAGTGACGAGACGGCCGCGGCCGATCCAGTCGATGGCCTCGGTCCGCTCGACGACCTGCACAGGGAACGGCAGCCGAGTCACCCACGGCCGGCCGGCGTCAGCGTCCTGGACGCAGAACCGGGTCGACGGCGCGTAGCTGACCCGCGTCTCAGTCCCCAGGTTGTTCCTGGCCCCGATGAGCAGGTGCGGCTTGCGGCCGCTCATCAGGTCCACGTACCGCAGCGGGGCGGCGGAGTGGGCGGGCAGCGGCGAGGACCAGACCAGACAGGCCGTGCCGGTGCCGAGGAAGTCGATCGCCTGCACGCTGCTCAGCTCGTCGGCCGTCGGGTAGACGGCTATCACCATCGGCGACGACCAGCCGTTGCCCGACTGGTTGAACCACGCGGTCACGCCGTCGGCCCCCACGTACAGCAGGTCGGCAGTCCCGGTCCCGTCAATGTCGGCGAGCCGCACCCGGCGCGGGTCGAACAGCTCTTGCGCCGCGAACCGCGGCGCCCCGTCCATCGTCACCTTGGTACCGAACCGGCCGTAGCCGGTGCTCGGCCAGTAGCACACCTCTCCGTTGCGCACCCGGACGATGTCGGTCAGGCCGTCCCCGGACATGTCGGCGGTGAAGATCGTCTGCGTGCCGTCGGCGAGGATGACCGCCGGGCCCCGCTCCTCGTCCCAGGGGACGCGCACCTGCTGCGCGCTGTCGAACCCGGCCTCGCCCAGCGACGCGTACACCGTGTACAGCCGGTCGCCGGTAATGAGGATGTCGGCGAGGCCGTCGCCCGTCACGTCGATGAACGTCACGTTCTCGTCCGACCAGTCGAGCTCCGGCAGGCTGGCGAACCGGTGCAGCGGCTCGAACCCGGCGTCGGCCGTCCGCTCGAAGAAGCCGGCGTCCGGCTCGGACAGCGACACGACGTCGAGGCGGCCGCTGCCTGCCAGGTCCATCAGCCGGACGCCGGACAGGTCACCGCGCGAGGGGAGCACCGCCACGGTCTCCGTCGGCCCGAACTGCGCCCGCGCGACAGAGGTCCCGTCGGGCAGCGGGATGAGGTTGCCGGCGCTGTGGTTCCGCTTGTAGTACCAGGCGCCGCCGGACTCGCTGAGAATGCCTGGCAGGCCCTCGCCGTCCAGGTCGGTCCACCGGTACGCCAGGCCGTCCAGGCCTTCGGGCAGGCCCTCCTGGCTGCCGGCGTCGAGGGTGAGCACCTGCTGCCCGATCACCGGCTCGCTGTAGTCGAACTCAACGGGCGGCATGGACCCGGCCTGCCCGCCGAGCCCGTAGCCCGTCTGGGTGACCGAGACGAGGAAGGTGTAGCGGGGGCTGACCGGGTCAGCCGGCGCCAGCTGGTCGCAGTAGATCAGGTCCAGCGACCGGACCAGGCGGTTCGCGCCCGCCGTGGGCTCGTCGGGGAAGTTATTGAAGAACAGGAACCGCTGCACCCGCCGGTACATGCGGACCTCGAACCCCGGTCGGTAGCTGGAGAACGGGTCGGGCCGCACCGGCCAGGGACGGTCACCCGCCGGGGCGGGAGGCGTGCTCGCGTGGTCCCCGTAGTCGAGGACGACGAGGAACATCCAGTCGGCCGGAAACGCGGCCGGCTCGGCGGCAGTGAAGTCGGGGAAGTACGGCTGGACGTTCCCATACCTGATCGCCGTCAGGTAAGCCTGCGCCGCGCGGGTCGCCGTGGTCCGGTTCGCTTCGCACGCCTCCGTTATGTCGACTCCCGCGCTGTCTTCCGCGGTGTAGCTGTAGCTGGCGGCGTGGCCCTTGTCGTCCCAGCTCGCACAGATGCGCCAGGACCAGACCCGCGCGGGGTCGGCCGGGTCGGCGGTCCTGCTGGCCGGGTCGGCCCCGTAGAGGGTCGTGACGTTGTCCCGGGAGATGGTGCGCCAGTGGGTGTCCCCGGAGGCCGTGTCCGTCCAGCGCTCGATACGGGCGAACAGGCCTTCGATGCGCGGTCGGTACAGCGCGATCTCGTAGCTGGCACCGTAGACGGTCCGGCTGAACGTCGTGCGGGTGCCGTCGTCGTTCAGGGCCGGGACGAGGTCGTCGGCGCCCGTGAGGATGAAGACGTCGGACTCGTCGCCGTGGCAGTAGCGCGGCAGCCCTTTATCGGTTTTGCGCTTGATTTCGGGCAGTCCGATGCCCCAGCCGAAGCCGAACGGGCCATTTCCCGCACCCGAGTCATAAGCGAGCGAAAACGCCGGGGTAAAACCAGAGCGCCCAGAACTGAACGGAATTCGCACCGATGTGGAGCATGTTCCGGTCGCCGCGTTGACGGCGAGTTTCTCATCAAGCCCCCTGATGGCCCCGCCGCCTTTTGGCACGGTCACCGCGGGCAGCAGGTCAGCGGCCGGGCGCTGCTGACGGTCCGCTTCGCCGTTCGCCGGTTCACGGCTGTTGGCCTGCTGATTCGCCAGCGGGGGCGGCGCGGGCGGCGCAATCGAATTCGCGGCGGCAGTGTCAGGCCGTGACCGGTCGGCCGTTGCGGGCGCCCTCTGGGAAGGTCCCCAGTCGTTCATCGCTTCGCCGGCGCGGCGATCAGTGCAGTGCCCGGAAATGACATTTCCGCCCCCACTCCACAGAAGTCACTGGATTTACAAGCGGTAACCAGGTCCCCCTTGGCCCCGAACCGGCCGTCGCCGATATTCGGCCCGTAGCACGCCTCGCCGTTCCGGATCCGGACGATGTCGCTGAGGCCATCTCCGGACATGTCTGCGGTGAAGATGGTCTGGGTGCCGTCGGACAGCACCACGCTGGGGCCTTTTTCCTCGTCCCAGCCGGGCCGGGCAAGCCGCGCGGTATCGAAGCCCGGGTCTCCGCACATCGACGCGTAAAACGTGTACAGCCCGTCCTCGGTCAGCAGGATGTCGGCCAGCCCGTCGCCGGTGACGTCGATCAACTTGACGTTCGGATCGGCCCAGTCGAGGGCCGGCAGCGCCGCGAACCGCTGCAGCGGCTCGAAGCTCCCGTCTTTCGTCCGCTCGAAATAGCCGGGGTCGGGGTCGGCCAGATCGGCGACGTCGAGACGCCCGCTACCGGACAGGTCCAGCAGCCGCGCCCCGGACAGATCCGAGCGGGACGGCAGGCCGGTGATGGTCTCGAGCGGCCCG
>Ga0302326_10007634_pt1 | contig 23999 bp, 19 predicted proteins | sample Palsa_T0_3_FD_202264 | JGI IMG/M metagenome (GOLD analysis project Ga0302326, IMG submission 202264) | Peat permafrost microbial communities from Stordalen Mire near Abisko, Sweden - Palsa_T0_3 | ecosystem: Environmental > Terrestrial > Soil > Palsa > Peat permafrost | place: Sweden: Abisko... | reverse complement strand
CTGGCCCGGGTGGCGGGCGACCTGCAACTCACCCCCGGACAACCGGTGTGGATCGAGGTGCGGGGGGCCGGCCGTATGTGGTCGGATACCAACGGGGCGGGGACCGCCGCTCCCACGCGTTAAGAGGGTTTCGTGATCGGGGGGCTGTTGGGCGGGGGACCGGCTGTCGGCAACCGGATGGTCGGGGACTCGGTCGGGGCGCCGGCCTCGCCGCCGGTGCTGGCGGTGTCTGCTGTGGCGCCCGCGCCCGCGCCCGCTACCGCGGTGGCCTGTGGCTCGGTGCTGCGGGGGCCGGGGACCGTGATCGGTTTCTCGATCAGGTGGGACTCCGGCTCGGCCCCCTCGGGGGCGAACCACGGGGCGTAGGCCGGGGCATTGGGGTCGAGCCGCCACTTGCGGCCCACTTTGTCCACCCCGATGGGGTACACGGTCAGCGTCCCGTCGGCCTCGATGTGCAGCCGGAGGAAGTGCTTGAAGTGCTGGTAATGCAGCGGTGCGTACCCCTCGTTGGCGTGAAAGCCCAGGCAGTTGGTGGCCCACAGGTAGGCCGACATGGCCAGGATCCCCCCTATGCCCCCGAGCACCGCCACCAGGCTGAGGAACACGACCAACGACCACCCGCTGCCCAGCCCGGACCCGGACGCGATCGTCGATGAGAGTATGAGCACGCCGGCCACGCTGCCCAGCTGCAGGGTCGAGTGGACCAGTCCCAACATGAACCGCCGGATGCCCCGCGCGTCATGGGCGAATCGCACCATGGCGGCCAGGAACAAGATCATGGCGATGATGAGGAGGAACGCGGTCGGGCTCTCCCACACCGCCCGGGGCAGGTCACCCAGGCCGAGATTGAGGTACCGCTCCTTCAACTGCAGGCCCATCATGAACACCAGGAGCAGTTGCACCGTGCCCAGCACGCTGGCCAGGGGCAGGTTGTAGGGCGGGAGCAGCCAGATGTACTTGCGCAGCCCCTTCGACTTCTTGGGCGAGGGGTAGGTCACCGTCTTGTGGTACGTGACCGCGCCCTCGGCCCCGCGGTGGCTCATGGTTTCCGGCAGGTCGTGGGTCGGGTGGAGGAAGGCACCACCGCCCCCCGAGGCGATGTGCTGGCGGGCGCCATCCTCGGACTCATAGCGGGCGTAGTGGTGTTTCCCGCTCTTCAGGTACAGCGCCACCCGGGCGCCGGTCGGTTGGATGATCTCGCGCTCCAGGTACTCGACGTCGCGGTCGGAGTGGATGTCGGCCGCCTTCCGGCCGCTCTCCACCTCTTTCGCCATGCACAAGATGATCTGGTCACCCGGCTCCATGTGGTACACCGCCACTTCGGTGAAGTAGCGCAACTGGGCCTGGTCGATGTAGGCGCCGAACTGGATGTCGATGCCCCATAGCCACCAATGGTTGGGGAGCTTGAGGGCGAAGTAGCTGCGGTGTTGCCCCGTTTTCCAGCCGCCGATGGAGCGATCGCGGCAAAAGATGCTGGTGAAGTTGACCAGCCCGTCGTACCAGTCGTGGCTGCCCGGGATGGCGAACAGCTCGGGCGCATCGCCCCGGGCGCACGGCAGGGCCGAGCGGTAAGGCCCGAGCATGCGATTCTCGTACTCCGCCGCTTTGGGCACCGGGTACACGGCGTCGCCCCCCATGACCAGGATCCGCCCTCGCTCGGTGGTGCGGGCCTCACCGTCCCATTCCACCTTCAGCTCCTCGGTGGCCAGCAGCCGGGCGATGGTATAGGTCGAGTTCCACCCATCGCCCAGGTCGGCGACGTAGTCGAGCCACAGGTCGGAGCGGGCGCAACGGTCCGGCACCTCGGCCGGCTCCAGCGCTTGCAACTCCCGGTTGTCGGCGTACGAGCTGAAGATGCCCGAGATCAGGACGCGCACGGCGGTGTCGAGGAGCTGGTGGGGGTCGAGCCAGCGCACCATGTGGGTCCGCACGAAGCCCAGGTCGGCCTCGTCTCTGGGCCGGGGCGGGCAGGGCGGCGGCGTGGTGTCGTCGTTAGCCGCGGATGTCTCAGACACCCTGCTCAGTCTTGCAGCGCGTCGTCGCTATGGCTGGTCCGGCCATGTGTCGGGCGCGCCCCCAGGCGTAACGCTGACCCTCGCACCGTTTTCGCTGGGGGCGTGGATCGCGGCGCTGCCCCAGCACCGGTCGGCCCACCGCTTGAGTAGGGCCGACAGCTCGGCCCGGCGTTCGAACAGCACCAGGTGGCCACAGCCGGGCAGGACGACCAGTTCCGCCCCCGGGATGTGGGAGCGCAGGAATCGGCTGTGCCACACCGGGGTGATCATGTCGCGCTGGCCCACCACCACCAGGGTGGGCACGGTGATGCCCGCCAGCAGCGGGCGGATATCCATGCGGATCAGCGTCCCGAGCAGGGGAGCGAGCACCTCGGGGGCCACGGCCGAGGTCATCGACCGGATCACCTCGACATGGGTGGGCGAAGGGGCAGAGCCAAAGGCCAGCCGGCAGTACAGGCTGGCCAGGTCGGTGCGGGGCAGGGTCGACTGGCCCCGGCGGGTGGTGGCGAAAGCGTGGCCCCGGCCCGCCACGGGCATGATCGGGCCGATGGCGCGCGCCAGGGCGGCAGGGACCCCGTTGCCAATGATCATGCTGGCCGACGTCGACACCAGCACGATCCCCGACACCGTGCCGTCGGTGGCCAGTTCGGGATGATCGATCAACAGCTGCAGCGCCGTCATGCCGCCCAGCGAGTGACCGACCACGATGGCGTCTTGGACCTCCAGCGCCTGCATCGCCTCGAGGACATCGGCGGCCAGCCGCTCAACCGAGTAACCCCCGCTGCCCGGGACCGACCGCCCGTGACCCCGGATGTCCATGGCCAGCACCCGGTACCCGGCTTCGACCAGGTCGACAAGCTGGTAGTGCCATGACAACGTGGTCAAGGTGACGCCGGGGAGGAGGATGAATGGCCGGCCCTGGCCCCGATCGACAACGTGGATCTCGCCCCCGTCGCTGGTGGGGACGCTGCGGTGCACCGCGCCGGGCAGCTCGCTGAAGTCGTCGTCGCGGTAGTTGTCCGCCCGGGTTTTGCGTCGGCGAAGGGTCACCCATAGGGCCGCCGCGGCGGCCGCCGCCGCGCCCGCGCCCGAGGTGACCAGCACCGCTGATTTGGATCGCGCCCGCCTCACCGGCGACCGGGGTCTGCTTGGGGTGCGACCTGGTCGCGGTTGTTATTCATAGGGGCTTCGTACCTGGGCTGGAGATGGTTGGGACCCCATTGTGACCCCATTGTGACCGCTCCAGCGCCCGGAGTCCCGTTGACCGCGCCGAGTGCCGTCGCGTCACAACGGCTTGTTGGGGCAGGCCAACGGATTGACGGCGTTGGCCGGGCACGGTGGCGTGAATCGGGCGGCCACGTCGTAGTCGTAGATGAACACGTACAGCACACCGAAGCGTCTTTCCAGCTCCGGTGCACCGAGCGCCGTGGTGGGCACGGCGGCTACGTCGGCCGGCGTGTCGGCGTCGAACAACACGAAGGTCCGGGTGCTCGGGCGCGGCAGGTACCAGGCGGTGCGGGCGTTGACGTAAAACGGGCACAGGCGGTAGGAGGCGGGGGCTCGGCAGTTGTTGACCGGGTAGAAGTGCACCCGCAGGCCCGCCTCGAGCGTGAGTGGGTGGGAGTCGAAGTAGCCGGTGTAGCCGACCGTCACCCCCTGAGTCTCGAGGAACGAGATGACGGCCGGGCCCTGCGCCGCCGTCTGGTGGAATCCCGTCCCGTACTGGAACAACGTCTGGCCTTCGGTGATGCTGAGCACACAGAACAAGGTGGCGCCCACCGCCACCGTGATCCGTCGCCAGCCCAGCTGTGCCCCCCACACGGGCACCGTGGCGGCCAGGGCGAAAAAGGCGGGCAGGACGTAGCGGGAGGGGTCAGACGGCCCGTCGGCGAAGGTGGTGATGGAGAAGGCGATCCCCACCGCCAAGCCGCTCAGGATCCAAAAGGCCAGGTAGAGCAGTCGCGCCTCGTCGGTTCCGTCCGACCACGGGCGGGTGGTCCAGTGACCCTGGTGCAGAGCGTGTCCCAGCAGCACGAAGGGCAGCACCACGGCCCCAACTACGAACACCAACATGAGCAGATGGGTGGCGCCCAGCGGACCGACGTGACCGGCGGCCGGCGTGGCATTGCCCAGCAGGCGGACCCCCCGGCCGAACTTCGCCACGTTGGCCAGGGCCAACCGGCGCGACGCCAGGGCGTAGCCGCCCGTCTCGTAGGTCCGGCGGAATCCCAGGGCGGTCATGAGGCGATCGGCGCCCCCCGCCAGCACCACGCTGGCGGCGGTGATCCCGGTGCTCAGCAATGCCACCTGCCCGCTGCGGCGGTCGCGCCGAAGTAGCCACAACACGAGCGCGGCACCCAGGAACGGTCCCAGGCCGCTGGCCAGGAACAACGTGTCGGAGGCCAAGCTCGACCCCGCGATGACGACCATGGCCACCACCAGGATCCGCCCCCACCACACCCGGTCGGGTGATCGCGTGGCCCAGTACACCAGGAACGCGCCGAGCAAGCCGTCGGCCACATAGGTGTTGCCGTGGATCCCCTCGGACATGACGGTCAGCAACACCGCCGAGTTGCCGCACGCCGCCAGGGCGAAGGTGAGTACGGCGGGCCATAGACCGGCGATGCGCCGGCACGCCCAGGCAACCACCAGCAGGCCGGCCAGGAACGTCAGGTAGGGCGCCACGTCCCAGATGGCGTCGCGGAAGGGGACCCAGCGGGTCAGCACCAGGAACCAGATGGCTGTGAACTGGCTGGCCGCGCCCACCAGGATGTGGCCGCCGTGGCGGTCCGACGCCAGGTCGCGGGCCAGCACCGGAGCCCAGCTGGCGTCGGGGTTCAGGTGGATGTCGGCGATGATGCGGGGGAAACGGGCTGCCACGATCACCAAGTACGTCGCGGCGGCGCCGATGGGCACCAGGGTCAGCACCGGCACGAGGCGCCACGGCGGCCTCGGGGGGTCCGTCATCCGCCCCGGCGGCACACCGCAATCAGGTCCAGGGCGTCGTCCAAGTCGTCTTGCTGCCAGGAGAAGTCGTCCCGCGTGATGCGCCCGGCGACGGGCGATGCGTCTCGCCTGCGCTCCTGGGTCAGGCGCCAGTCGTACAGCTGCTGGCGCAGCTTGCGGGGGACGAAGCGGCGCAGGCGCAGCGGGTCAAGGCCGAGCAGGCGATCCAGCTTGCGCCGTTCGGCCTGGAAGAACTCCATGTACTGGGCCGACCCGACCAGGCCATACAGCGTGACGTCGGGAAAGCGGGCGGCGCACAGGGAACGCAGCTGGTCGGGCGAGAATTCGACGAAGTGGTACGGGTCGATGACCTCGTCGGGCCGGCCGAAGGTGAGCCGGTTGGGTGTGGCCATCACCACCAGCCCGCCCGGCGCCACCACACGGGAGCACTCCGCCACCACTCGCTCCGGGTCGGGCACGTGCTCCACCGCGTGCAGGCACACCACGGCCGAGAAGGCCCCGGCGCAGAATGGCAGGCGCCTGATGTCGCTCTGTACGCCTGCTCGCTTCTGTCCGGCCAGGGCGGCGTGGTCCAGGTCGACGCCCACCGACCATCGGGGGGAGAAAAGATGCGCCGCGTGCCCACTGCCGCATCCCAGGTCGAGGACCCGTCCCGGGGTGGGTGTGACGGCTAGAGAATCGGCCGCGAAGAGGTAGTTGGCGGTGTGGCGTTGCCAGGTGGGGTTGAACCCGCCCTCGTTGGTGACGATCCGCTCGCCCGTGATCCTCACTTGTTGCGCCCGTTCAATATCACGCCGCTTTTGAATGTCACGGTGCGAATTTGCGGCACCGGACGACGCCGGCCCGGTTGAGCATGAACCGTCCCGCCACCCAAAGCGTCTTCACGCCGTAGGTGACGCCGTCGGAGAAGCCGACCGACGATGCCTCGTCGAAGTAGATCGAGCGAGCAGGGATCTCGGCGATCCGGAATCCGAAATGGACGGCCTGCATCAACAGTTCCGAGTCGAAGCTGAAATCGAGGGAGTTGCGGAGAAAGGGAATCCCGAGCAGCAGCCGGCGGGAGTACGCCCGGTAGCCGGTGTGCATCTCGGTCAGGTTCGTGCGCAGTGCCGCGTTCTCCAACGTGGTCAGGAATCGGTTGGCCACGTACTTGTAGCGGGGCATGCCGCCCTCGATGGCCATCCCTCGCTCGGCCAGACGCGACCCGAGGACCAGGTCGGCCTTGCCCTCGACGATGGGTCGGATCAGGTCGGGGATTAAGGCGGCGTCGTACTGCCCGTCGGGATGCAGCATGACGACCACGTCGGGATCGCGCTGCAGGGCGTCCAGGTAGCACGTCTTCTGGTTGCCGCCGTAGCCGACGTTGTGGGGATGCCAGATGACCCGGATATCCAGCCGCTTGGCCAGCTCGACGGTGTTGTCGGTGGACTTGTCGTCGACCAGGATGATCTCGTCGACCACGTCGCGGGGGATCAGTTCGACCGTGCGCTCCAACGTCAGGCCGGCGTTCAGGGCGGGCATGACCACCACCACCCGGGGTCGGGGATGGGGCGTCGCTGCGTCGGCGCTGGTCGGCAGGTCGCTCGTCAAGAGTTGGGCACTCATAGGGTTCGGTCGAGTCAAGCGCGTGGGGACTCCGAGAGCCAGCGGGCGATGCTAGTAGCTGTTCGGATAGCAACGCTGGACGAACGGTCGAGGTGTCCTCATCATGGACGTGTTCAAGCGGGCTGGCCGCTCGGTCGAAAATCTGGGGCGCGCATCCTGGGAGCGCAGAGAGGACCACCATGGCGCTGATGCAACCGGCCGGGCCGGCGGCCAAGACGCGGTGGTGGTCGGCCCAGCCGGCCCGAGCCGACACGCCCCGGATCAGCGCCCGTCGCGCCTATGCCGAGGTGCTGCTGGTGTTCGGGGTGTTCTTCTCCGGCGGTCTCGTCTACGCCGCGTTCATCGTCACCGGGCATTCCCTGCCCAGCGGTATCCACGGCTGGACCGAGGCCGTCCCCTCGTCGTTCCAGGAAGTGTCCACCACCATCTTGTGCATCCTGGTGCCGCTGCTCCTGGTGCGCCGGCGGGGCCTCGGTCCAGCCGATCTGGGGATCGTCAAGCCGACGAGCGTGGGGCTGTCGCAATGCATCCGGATGGCCGCTTGGGCCGTGTTGGCCTTCATGGTGGGCGGTGTCGTGACCAGCCGCCTGGCCACCGCCAACCTGCCTGCCCCCGCCTCGTATCCCGCACTCACCCTGAACCTGTTCCACGCCGCCCAGGCCGGATTCATCGAAGAGATCGTTGTCTTGGCCTTCGTCGTGGTCACGCTGGAGCAGGCCCGCCGGCCTCGCCCCGAGATCATCGCCGTTGCGGTGCTGCTGCGAGCCAGCTACCACATCTATTACGGCCCCGGGGTGCTCGGGATCTTCATCTGGGCCTCGGTCTTCCTGTGGCTGTACCTGCGATTTCGCACCATCGTCCCCCTGATCGTGGTGCACTCCGGCTGGGACATCATCATCTACCTAGCCGACCGCTGGGGGGCGGTGAGCGGTGTGGCGTTCCTCGGATTTCTCGCCTTGTTCATCACCGCCTTCGTGCTGTGGCTGGTGGACCGATCGAATCGGGCCAAGGCCGAGCCCCGGCCCATGGTGGCAGCGCCGGGGTGGTACCTCGACCCGGGCGGCGGCGGTGGCCTGCGCTGGTTCAACGGCTGGGCGTGGACCCCGTTCGCCCACCCCCCGCCCTAGCCCCGATCCCGCCCGTGCTGCGTTGGCCTTGGCGGGAAGCGTCGACCTGCGTCAACATGTCTGGATGGAGCTCATCCGGGTACCGGCCTGCACCGGCGTGGCGGTCGAGGTCGACATGGGCCACACGATCTCGATCATCGATCCCGACGGTGGGCAGGTGGGCGACTTCTTCGCCTTCAACCGGGAGGACCTGAGCGAGTACCTGTCGGCCTCGCATACCCGGGCGTTCAACAGCAAGGTGTTCCCGGCGGTCGGTGATGCCTTCATGTCCAGCCTGCGTCGCCCCATGCTCCGGGTGATGGCCGACACCTCTCCCGGGTACCACGACATGCTGATCGCGGCGTGCGACCCGGCCCGCTACGCCCAGTTCGGGGTCGAGGGCTGGCACGCCAGCTGCGCCGAGAACCTGGCCACGGCATTAGCCGGGCGGGGCATCACGCTCGGTTTCACCCCCCAGCCGTTCAACGTGTTCATGCGTACCCCGGCCAACCCCGACGGATCGATCTCCTGGCTGCTGGCGCAGTCACGGCCCGGTGACCGCTTCCAGATGCGGGCCGAGATGGACCTCATCGTGGTGCTCTCGGCCTGCCCGTCCGAGCTGTCGGGCATCAATGCGGGCGGCCTCACCGACCTGGAGCTCCAAATCGACCGGAACTGAGATTGCTTTGTTGAAGGCGTTCAGGCGGGCTCGCCGATCTCCTTGAGGGCGCTGCCCAGGGCGGCTCGCAGTTGTCGGGCCGAGGCGGGGGAAAAGTGGCCGACCAAGCCGGTACCCGGGCGGCCCGCCTCTTCCAGCGTGAGCTCGATACGCAGCCCGTCGCACGGTTCGCAGTCGTCCAGCGCCGCCACCGCCCACGCCAGCTGCGCCCGCTCCGGATCGTCGGCGGGATGGTCGTCGCGGCCGTAATCGGCAAGCTTCTTCATCGCGGTCAGTCTGCCGGTTCGACCGATGAGACCGGACGAGGGGATCGGTGCCGCGAGATCACGGCCATGACGACCCATCCGACCATCATGACGGCCCAGAAGCTGATCACCCGGTAGACCAGCACGGCGGCCAACGCCCGGTGGCTGGACATGCCTACCGCCACCAACGCAGCGGACAGCGCCACCTCGATCACCCCCAGCCCGCCCGGGGTGAGCCCGATGCTGCCCGCCGTCATGCCCAGGCAATAGGCCAGGAACAGACCCTCCCACGGGACCGACGTCCCGGTGGCCCGGATCGCCGCGGCCAGGCACAGGCAGTCGGCCACCCAGTTCCACAGGGCCAGCAGGAAGACCTCGATCAGCTCGAGCCGGGGCAGGCGCAGCGACGCCACCCGTTCGAGGAAGTCCTCCAGCACGAGGGCTGCCTCGGCCCCCGGTTTGCCGAAGCGCCGGATCGATTGCTCCACCAGCCACGCCAGGATGCGATTCAGACGGCGGCGCACCTGCTGAAAGCGCAACGCCAGCAGGATGAGGGTGGCCGGAGCGAGCGACAGCATCGCCCCGGCCAGTCCCACCAGGGCCCCGGTGAGGCTGCCTGAGGTCACGGCGCCCGCGGCCAGGACCAAGGCGAAGGCGAAGGACGAGATCACGCCCGACAGGGCCAGGGCCCAGCCGACCACGGCCGACTCGATCCCGTGGCGTCGGAACTGGCGGAAGGAGAAGGCGGCGGCCACCTCCGAGCCCGCCAGGGGAAGCGACACCGAGATGGCGTTGCCCGCGTACGTCACCGCCATCACCGATCGGAGGTGGACGTCGCTGCCACCGGCCCGCAGCAGCTTGCGCTGTACCCGGGCAAAGGCGGCCATGGACGCCGCCTCGGCGGCCACGGCGGTGGCCACCCAACCCCAGTCGAGGTGGCCGAAGGACGCAATCGACTCCGACAGCGAGCGGTGCTCGAACGTTGCCAGTCCGCCCAGCCCGAGGACCACGACGACCACCAGCAGGCCCACCCGCCACAGGCGACGCTTCCCCGGGGTTTCCATCAGGGAGTTTGTCATGGTGTGGGCGGACCTCCATCGAGGCCAACCCGGAACTGTTACCGGTTCATTCCCGCGACCAGCTGTTAGGGGCGACCAGCCAGTACGAACTCGGAGTACAAGGGAACGACGTGAACATCGGCACCGGTGTGGGGCGCCTCGACGATCATGCCCCCGCCGATGTACATGGCCACGTGCTGACCAGTGTCGGCGAAGAACACCAGGTCACCCGGTTCCAGGTCCGACATCGGGATGTGGGTGGTGTCGGCGTACTGAGCCCCGCTGAAGTGCGGGAGCGAGACCCCGGCGTGGGCCCACGCCCACATGACCAGGCCCGAGCAGTCGAACACGTTGGGCCCGGCACCACCCCAGACGTAGGGGTCCCCTACACGGCTCAGCGCCGCCGCTACCGCCTCGCCTGCCCCGGCGCCCGCCGGAATCGGCTTGGAGGAGAAGGAGAAGCCACCGCCGCTGGAAGACGAGGACTGTGTGCTCGCCAAGCGCGACTGGGCCGCCCGGGCGTCGGCAGCCTGCTGGGCGGCCTGGACCTGGGCCACCAACGTTGCCAACTGCCCCTTGACCTGGCCGAGCGTCGATTGGAGTTGCGCCTGGGCGTTGGCCGCGGCATTGCGGGCTGCACTGGTGGCCGCCGCGGCCTGCGTCTGCTGCTTTTGCAGCGACTCCAACTGGGCGGTGGCGATGCGGGCGTTGGTGGCGGCGCTGTGATAGGCGTCGAGGTTGTCGGTCTGGGTGGAGGCCAGGGTGTTCAGGTACTCGCTGGCCAGGAGGCCGCCATCGGCCTGCTGCATCTCGTTGTTCTGCCCGGCCACCGAAGCCAGCGTGCCGCCGTTGACATAGGCGTCGATGGCGTCAGCCTGGATGGCTGATCGGGCCTGCCCGGCGTTGGCGTTGGCCGCGGCCACCGACGCCTCCTGCAACTTGATCTTCGCCGCGGTCGACTGGGCGGCCAGCACGGCGGCGTCATATTGCTCGCCCAAGGCCGCTTCTTTGTTGCCCAAGGTGTTGATCTGGTTGGCCAACGCCTGGGCCTGGGCCTTCTTGCTGGCAACGGTATCGGCCGACGCAGACGGGAGGGCATACCCGGCGACCATGCCCGTCACTGCCAGCGCAGCTACCAGCCGCCACGCGTGCCGATGGAAAATCCTCGTGCACGTGTTCACAATGGGCGAGGAGCCTACGGTCCCGACCGATGCGCAGTCAAGTATGTGTCGCCCGTCTTAAGAGGGTCTTCGGGCATATGGGTCATATAGGCAATTTGTGCGGAACGGTATCGGTGATGTGGAAACCGCCGTTGACGAAGTACTCCTCTGGCGTCACCCGAGACGACGGCAAGACCGTTACCGACGTCTGGGAAGGCGGTAGGTAGAACGAGATGTGGATCTGCACCGTCTCGGAGTACGGGACGATGTAGATCATCCCCACCACGGACATGGGACCGTCCACCCCGGCGGTGGTGAACGGGGGGTTGTAGCTGGCGATGTTGTAGGCCGACCGAGGCAGGTAGAACAAGAGGTAGACGCGCTGATCGCCCGGCAGCACACAGCACGCGGTGCCCCCTTCGATGTAAGCGCTGGTGACGGGGCGCCGCGGGTTGGTCACTGTGACGTACATGTCGACCCGTTGGTGGTCGGAGAACTGCTGGATGCCCATGGTCACGATGGGCCGGATGAAGAAGTCGAGCTTGCTGGCGCTCACATTCTGGACGCTCACCATCAAGTCGTTGGCCCCAAGCGACCCGTCGGCGCCCAGCTTGGTCCACATGGCCTCCTCCGCCGGGTTCGCCGACCAGGCCAGGAGATGGCGCCCCTTGGCGTCTTGCTCCAGTTGCTGGGCCAGGTCGGGGATCGAAAAACCCCCGCCCCGCAAGGCGGTGAAGGCTGCTCGGGCGACGTCGCTCTGCACGTCGCGCCGGGCCGTGGAGGTCTCGGGCGTGGGATACAGCAGGTAGTTGTTGAACAGCACCTGGGGCAGGACGTTGTTGGCGTTGTACTTGAAGCCGTCGACGGTGACTGGGCCGATCACGCTGAGCACGGAGCGCAGGGTCACCACATCCACGAACAGGACGCCATCCACCGGGCCGAAGGGCGAGTTGGCTGACATCTGGGAGTACAGCTTGGCCACCTCGGGCCAGTTGGGCGAGGTGTCGGTGGTGCGCCACTCCTGGCCCGGGAACATCCACCCGTACAGCTGATTGATGTCGGGTGGGAGTGGAACCGCCTTGTTGTCGGGCAGGAACAGGTCGAACGACGAGATGAACGGGCTGGTCGTCAGGTCCCCACCCTGGAAGTGGATCAGCCCGGCCGCCGTGGTGATCCCGCCCGAGCGCATCTCGGCGTTGTTGCCGGCCAGGACGAGATAGGTCTTCGGACCGGCCAACATCGTGCGCAGGGTGCCGGTCAGGGTGATGCCGTCGTCCAGCTGGGTCTTGGCCTGAGCCAGCTTGGCGATGAGCTTGGTCTTGGCCTTGGCCAACGAGGTGGTGAGATGCCCCTCGGTGTTGGTCGAGACATGCGCCAACTGCTGGTTGACCGACGCCATGTCCGAGCGCAGCTCATCGATCAGGTGCAGTCGCGCCGCCGGGCCCGAACGAGGGGCGTCCAGCTGGGTCCGAGCCTGGAGCGCCGCTTGGTAGGCGATGTCTCCCACCCGAGCGGCCGAGCCGGACAGGACTCGAGCGGCGCGGATCTGGGCCCCTACTTTGGGCAGCGGTGACAGCAGCTTGAGCCAGACGCTGTGACGGGTCAGGTTGGCCCCGTCCCGCAGGTTGCGGTCGGCCTTGCCCAGCGTGTTCTCGATCGACTGGCGCGAGTCGAGTTGGGTCAGCTGGAGCCCGCTGAGGGCGTTCTGACCAGTGCTCAGGTCATGCTTGATCCGGTCCACGTCCCGGATCAGCAGATAGAAGGCGCCGAACAGGACGAATGTCGCAACTACCACCACGATGGCCCATCGAGGGGGACCGGCCGGGCGGGTCAGGTCGGGCCATGGGTGCGGCTGGCCTGTTCGGTCCACGGATCCTTTCGGGTTTCAGGCGCCTCGTTGGCTCGTTGTCAAGAGGAGCCAGACGAGACTACCGACGACCCGTCGGCGGCACCACGCGCCCGAACGCGCCTGAAGGTGACACCGTCACGGTGTCACCTTCAGTTCAGAAGACTTTAAGTTCGGTTAGATGCGGTCAGTTGTTGGTGCGGCGGCGCAGCTGCCGGGCACCCAAGACCAGCACGATGATGCCTGCCGCGGCTGCCAGCGGGATCGCCGCTTGCTCACCGGTCAGCGGCAGAACGCCCGACCCAGAGGTGGTCGTGGCGCTTCCTGGTACCGTCACCTCGACGGTGGTTGTCGTACAGCCAGCACCGGATCCGCTTCCGCTACCCGAGCCCGGGCATGCTTGGGCGCTGGCCGCGGATGCTCCTAGCACCGTCAGGCAGACAAGGAATCCAAGGCACAGGGCCACCCTCGTTGCCAGCCGTCCGATTGTTCGCACGTAATCCCCCAGTCCTTCCCGACTCGGCTCACAGTGACCGCAAGCACAGGGTGTCTGTGCGAGCAACTAGATCCTGCTCGGTATCTCGCACGCGCGCAAGCTCTGACGGTCGTTGCGGCCAGAAATTGACCATGACATAGCTCCGAGAGATACCAAGATGCATGAAAGATGTCTCTGTTTGGACAACGTCACCGGGTGACGCAACTGAGCGACAGTCCGAAGTCTCCGGCCGGATCGGTCCACCAGTTGGTCAACTCCAGTCCCGCCGCCGCCAACTCGTCCTCGACCCGGGCCCGGCGGAACTTGGCGCTGATCTCGGTGCGCATCTCCTCACCCGGGCCGAACGCCACCTCGAGGCCCAGCTGGGGCACGGTGACGGTCTGGCGGCGCAGCGACCGCAGGCGCATCTCGATCCACTCCTGATCCTCGTTCCACACCGCCACATGGGCGAAGGCGTCGAGGTCGAAGTCGGCGCCCAGTTGCCGGTTGATCACGGCCAGCACGTTGCGATTGAACTGGGCGGTGACGCCGGCCGGGTCGTCATAGGCCAGGATCAGGCGGTGGGCGTCCTTGACCAGGTCGGTTCCCAGTAGCAGGCAGTCCCCAGGGGCCAGGGCGGTGCCCAGTTCGCCCAGGAAGGTGGCCCGCCCCGTCGGGTCGAAGTTGCCGATCGTCCCGCCCAGGAACGCCACCAGGCGCTGCCCGGGCTCGCCCACCTCCTTCAGGACACCAAGGTGGCGCTCGAAGTCGCCTACCACGGCGTGCACCGCCAGATCAGCGCCCTGATAACGCTCCGCCAAGGTGACCGCCGCGATGCGCAGCGTCTCCTCACTCACGTCGAAGGGGACGAAGGTGCGAAGATCCCCGTGCTCCACGCCTGCGTCGAGCAGGAGGCGGGTCTTGTCCGAGGTGCCCGATCCCAACTCGATCAGCGTGGTGATGCCGTGGCCGTTGATCCGGCCCGTCATGATCTCGCTCGCACGGGCCTGCAGGATGGCCCGCTCGCACCGGGTGGGGTAGTACTCGGCCAGGCGGGTGATGTCGTCGAACAGCTGGGAGCCCCGGTCGTCGTAGAACCACTTGGGGGGCAACGTGCGCTGCCCCGGCGGCGCCGACAGGCCGGCCGTGACGTCGTCTCGGAGGGCGACCGAGAGGTGGTCCGGGCTGAGCAAGACGTCGATCGTCGGGTTCATGGTGCAGACACTCCTTGTATGGCGGGCAGTCCATCGTGGGACCACCCTTCGGTGGACAGGTTCTGCTGCGAGAGGGGGACGACCGAGCAGCCGGCCGCAGTCGCGGTGAGCAGGGACCGCTCGGCCACGCTCACCCATCCCGGATGGTCGTCCAACGGTTCGGAGGCGACGATCACGGCGGCGCCGTCATCCGACGAGAGGGCGCGCCACCACAGCGTGTCGCCCCACGCCGTGGCCCAGATGGTGTCGCCGTCGCACAGCAGCGTGTTGAGTCGCCCCGACACGGTGGTCACCACGTCGGCCAGCGCAGCGCCGGGCGAGGCACCGGCGTCGAGGCGGTCGAGCAGGAGGGCGAACAGGACCTCGCCGTCGCTCGCCCCCTCGATCCCCGCCTGGCGTCGGGGTGATACCCGGCTTCGCAATGCCACCACGTCATCGGCCACGACGCCGTTGAGCGAGAAGAGCCAACGGCCCGCGGTGAACGGTGCCGCCCCCGTCTCCTCGCTCGGCGCCGGAGGGGTGGCCGAACGAACCGCCGCCATGACCGCCCCGGACGAAACCACGCGGGCCAGCGATTCCAGCGACCGATCGGCCCACATGGGCCCGGCCCGGCGGAACCGGGCGGGCTCGGGACGGACCGACGGCTGGTACCAGCCCACGCCGTAGCCGTCGGCGTTGACCGTTCCGTGGCGCTGCTGGCGGGGCGCCCAGCTCTGGTGCAGCAGGGACTGGGGCGGGTCGTACAACAGTGAGGCCAGCGTCACCGCCGGCCCTATATATGCCAGGTGGCGACACATCAGGCGTCGCGGGCGCAGCGGAAGCCGGCGAAGATCTGGCGGCGGATGGGGTAGTCCCAGTTGCGGAACGTGACCCGCACGGCGCTCGGGTCGGTGGCCCACGACCCACCCCGGAGCACCTTGTAGCCGGGCCCGAAGAACACCTCGGAGTACTCCCGGTAGGGGAAGCTGCGGAATCCCGGGTAAGGCTGGAAGTCCGACGACGTCCATTCCCACACATCGCCGATCAGTTGTTGGGCCCCGCACGGCGCGGCGCCGGCGGGATAGGCACCAACCGGCGCGGGCCGGAAATGACGCCCACCCAAGTTGACCAGCCAGGGCGAAGCAGGCTCGTCCCCCCACGGGAACCGGGTGCGGGCACCGCGGGGCTCGGGGGACCACCGGGCCGCCTTTTCCCATTCCTGTTCTGTCGGTAGGCGCTTGCCGCACCAGCGGGCGAAGGCGTCGGCTTCGTACCAGCACACGTGCTGCACCGGCTCGTCTCCCGGCACGTCCTCGATCCAGCCGAAGCGGTTGCGGGACCACGATCCGGGTCCCTCCCGCCGCCAGAACTGGGGCGCGGCCAGGTGCGACTCCACTCGCGCCGCCCAACCCTCGGGCGTCCACAGCTCCGGTCGATCATAGCCCCCGTCGTCGATGAACTCTTGGAAGGCGGCATTGGTCACCGGCCAGGTGTCGATCCAGAACGCATCGAGGTCGACGCGGTGGCGGGGCCGCTCGTTGTCGTACGCCCACGCCTCGTCGTCGGTGCCCATGTCGAAGCCGCCCGCGGGGACCAGTACCTCGGTCGCGCCCGCAGCACAACGGGAGGGTGGCAACGGGGCCACGGGCCGGTAACCGTCGCCTTCCATCAACTGCAGCGTGGCCAGCATGGTCTCGTCGTGCTGGTGCTCGTGCTGGACGACCAGCCCGACCACGAATCCGTCGGCCAACAGGGGAACCGCCGGGTCGAGCTCGATGGCCTCCAGGATGTCGAGCGCCCGGCCCCGCACGTGGCTGATGTAGCGCAGAGCGTCCAGCGGCCCGAGTAGGGGCAGATCGGGACGGTCGGCTCGCCCGTGGCGGAAGGCGTCGTACATCTCGTCCAGCGCCGGATCGACGCCTGCCTGCCCCGTCGCCGCCCGCACCAACCACAGGTCCTCGTAGTTGCCCACATGCGCCAGGTCCCACACCAGGGGCGACATGAGGGGGGAGTGCTGCCGGGTCAGCGCCGCGTCATCCAGGGGCGCCAACAGCTCGAGCGAGCGTCGCCGGACCAGTTCCAACTCGTGCGCCGCCCGCTCCTTGACCGTGTCTATTGCCATGGCGGCTCACATCCCTTGTGCACGGTGGAGGCCCACTGTTCGACCATGACGGCGGTGCCGGTGTCGACCCCCACGTGGTCCAGGCGGGCCAGTGCACGCTTGGCGCACACCTCGGCGGCGGGCGCCAGGAGGGGGTCGGCCAGGCCGTCGAGTGCCGCCTCCCACCACCGGTCGGCCACCCCGGCGCACGCCTCCACCGCCTCGGCGTCATCGAGCAGAGCGGCGGCCACCGCCACCGGCACCCGCCACCACGGATCGGGCAGCGAGTCGATCATGCGCAACTCCAGCCAGCCCCGCGGTCGCACCGGTGGGAACAGCGTGGTCAGGTGGTAGGCCACATCTTCGGCCGTGGGCCATCCCAGGGTGTGACCCCGCTCGATCCACGCGCGGGCGGTGAGGGGCTCGTCCCCCAGCGCCTGGCAACCGTCCTCGGTCTGGATCAGCATGACATCGGCCGCCAGGGCGTAGTCCACCCAGTCCTGGCATGGGCTGCCGTCCGACGCCACGGGCGCGGTTCGGCTGGGGTCGAGCTCGAGCCAGGCGGCCAGGCGAGCGCTCCCCGATCCTTGCTCGTTGGGCGACGACGAGAAGGCGGCGGCCAGGACCGGCCCGACCACGTTGGCCGCCCGCCACCGCCGGGCTACCCGGTGCCCGGCGCCCAGCCCCAGGTTGACCTGAACCGAGGCGGTGGCGCACATCATGGTGCGCCCGGCGGCCGGCCAGCGGGGGGCGAAGTACGCCTCCATGGCCCGGTAGCGGTCCGAGTCCATCAGGCGGAGCGGTGGCGTGGCGGCGGGCGAAAGCCCACGCTGCACCAGCTCAACACCGAGGGGGGAAAGTGCCTCGCCCAGCGCCCGTAGGTCGGTGCTCAGGGTGTCGCATGCCGCCGCCACGGTCATCTGGGGGGGTGAGCTGAGCTCGACCTGCCCACCAGGTTCAAAGGTCAGGCGGCTCCCGGCGGGTAATGGCGCCGCTGGTAGTCGCTCGGGGTGGATGGGGGGAACGGCGAAGCTCTCCAGCTCGACGCCGACCGTCCGGTGGGAGTCCGGACCTTGTTGGACAGTGCTGAAACCGCATGATCCGATCAGCGCGCAGGCGTCAGCCAGCTCCAGTTGCTTCTTCGGGGAGGGCATCGGTCAGCGATATCCACACTGGGCCGAGACCCACGCGGCGTTGCGGACGGGTGCAAGCCAGAGCTGCAGGCCGAAGTACGGCGCCATCGCTCCCCTCCTATTGTCGTCATCAGTCCGGGAACATCTTCCCCGGAGCATTCCGACCTAACCTACGGAACTCTCCCCGCTTATGGATCACTTCTGGGTCGGTAGTTATTGCGCAATGCTGAAGTTTTGATGACAGAGGTGAAATCTCGGTGACAGAGGCGCCGCGATGGTGGGTTGACGGGCTTCGGACCGTTTTGGACACGGCAGGCTGGCCGGGCTTGGCCATGGCTGAGACGTTTGCCGGCCAGGTGCCCGGGGGATACGTCGAGCGCACCGCGCCGGCCGTGGCGGCGGCCGATCTGATCGAGCTGGGAGCCCTGGCCGAGGGCGATGCGGCAGTGGTGCGCATCGCGGTCCAGCCGGACCCCGATCCGGGCGCGGGGATGTTCCGCTTGCGGCTGTACGGCCGCCGGGCAGTGGAACTGTCGAGCTTCGTCCCCGTCCTGGAGAGCTTCGGGCTGACGGTGGTGGAGGCGGTGCCCCACCATATTGCGGCAGCAGGGGCGAGCGCGGGCGTGCTTCATCTGGACGACTTCGGGCTGCGGGCCCGGGGGCGGTGGAAGTTCGACCCGGGGGCCGACGGGGCCCGCCTGGTGGCCGCCGTGCAGTCGGCCTGGCAGGGCGAGGCCGAGGTCGACTCCCTCAACCGGCTGGTGGTGTGCGCGGGGCTCGATTGGCACGACGTGGTGGTGTTGCGGGCCTATCGCCGGTTCCGCCGCCACGTGGGCACGCCGTGGAGCGACCGCCAGTTGGACGACCCATTGGTGGCCTTCCCCGAGGTTGCGGTGGCGCTGTTGCGCTACGTCGCCGCCCGTTTCGACCCGGCCGTGGCGGGCGCCGACGCTGGCCCTGCGCTCGAGGCGGCCCTGGTCAGCCTGTCAGCGGTCGAGCAGTTGGAACAAGACCAGGTGCTCCGGGCTTACCTGTCGCTTATGGAGGCCACCACCCGCACCAGCCACTACGTCCGCACCGCGGGCGGGGCGCGCCTGCCCACCCTCACCATCAAGCTGGACTCGGCCCGGGTGCCCGAGCTGCCCCCGCCCCGACCCCATGTCGAGGCGTTCGTCTACTCGCCCCGGGTCGAGGGCCTGCACCTGCGGGGCGGCCCGATCGCCCGAGGCGGCATTCGGTGGAGCGACCGAACCGACGACCTGCGGGCCGAGGTGCTGGGCCTGGTGCGGGCCCAGGTGCTCAAGAACGCGGGGATCGTGCCTACGGGCGCCAAGGGCGGATTCGTATGCAAGCGCCTGGCGCTGGCTGAGCCGGGCGCGCTCGATGTGGGCACCGAGGTGCGCGACTGCTACCGCCTGTTCGTGAGCGGCCTGCTGGACGTCACCGACAACGTGGTGGCGGGCCGGGTGCTCACCCCGTCGGGCATTCGCGCGGCCGACGGGGAGGACAGCTACCTGGTGGTGGCGGCGGACAAGGGAACGGCCACGTTCTCCGACCTGGCCAATGAGGTCAGCGCCCAGCACCACTTCTGGCTGGGGGACGCCTTCGCCTCGGGGGGTAGGCACGGCTACGACCACAAGGCCATGGGCATCACCGCCCGGGGCGCCTGGGTGGCGGTGCGCCAGCACTTTCGCCAACTGGGGATCGATCCCGAACGCGAGGAGATCCGCGTCACCGGCGTGGGTGACATGTCAGGCGACGTGTTCGGCAACGGGATGCTGCGCAGCCGGACCATGAAGCTCATCGCGGCGTTCGACCACCGTCACGTGTTCGTCGACCCCGATCCCGACCCCGAGCGTTCCTTCGCCGAACGAGCCCGCCTGTTCGCCCTCCCCCGATCGAGTTGGAACGACTACGACCGCGCCGTGATGTCGCCCGGGGCCGGGGTGTGGTCCCGCACCAGCAAGGAGATCGCCCTGTCGCCCGAGGCGGCGGCCGCAGTCGGGCTCACTGCCACCGTGGTCAGCCCACCGGAGCTGGTGTCGGCCATCCTGACGGCACCGGCCGACCTGCTGTGGTTCGGAGGCATCGGCACTTTCGTCAAGGCCCCGGGTGAGTCGCAGGCCGACGCCAGCGACCGGGCCGACGACGCGGTGCGGGTCGACGCCGACCAGGTGCGGGCCCGGGTGGTGGCGGAGGGCGGCAACCTGGGTTTCACCCAACGGGCCCGCATTGCCTACTCCCGCCGGGGCGGCAAGATCAACGCCGACTTCATCGACAACGTGGCCGGCGTGGCCACCTCCGACTACGAGGTCAACCTCAAGATCCTCCTGGCGCTGGCTCTGGAGGCGGGGGAGCTGAGCGAGGACGAGCGCGACCAGGTCCTGGCCTCAGTCGCCGACGACGTGGGCCAGGCGGTGCTGGACGATGTCGGGCTCACCGCCCGAGCGGTCACCCGGGCTGTGCCCGCCAGCGCGGCTGACCTGGCGGCATGGGAGGCGTTGATGTCGGACCTGGAGGCTTCAGGACGCCTGGACCGCAAGGTGGAAGCGCTGCCCGGGGCCGACGACATGGCGGTGCGGCGAGCGGCGGGCGCCGGCCTCACTCGGCCCGAGGCGGCGGTAGTCCTGGCGCTGGCCAAATCGGAGTTGGCGCAGCACCTGGAGACTTCGCGGCTGGTGACCGATCCCATCATCCACAACGCCGTCACCGACTATTTCCCCGTCACGGTGACCGCCCGCTTCGGCCATCTGATCAGGGCGCACCGGTTGTATCCCCAGTTGGCCGCCACCCGGATAGCGCACGAGATCGTGGATCGCATGGGTGTGACGTGGGCCAACGAGACGGCAGATGAGTTGGGCGTCGACCTGTCCGAGGTGGGGCGGGCGTACTGGGCGGCCCGCAGCGTGTTGCGGGCCCATCGGCGCTGGCGCGACGTGGAGGACCTGGCCACCACCGTCGGTGTTGAGGCCGAGGAGGTGCTGGACCTGGCGGTGGCCGGGGCGGTGCACAGCCTGGCTCGGCGCTACTTGACAGCGGTCGCCCAAGTGGACCAAGACCGGGCCATTGCCGAATCGCTGGAGATGGTGGGCTTGGGGTCCGAGGGTGCCCAGCGGGCCAAGGTCCTGGTCGAGCTGGGGGTGGGCCCATTCGAAGCCGAGCAGTTTGCCCGCCTGCCCACCCTGGCCCTGGCGGCCGACGTGGGCGTGGTCAGCCGGGCCTTTGCCTTGCCGCCCGAGCAGGCAGGGCGGGTGGTCGAGGCCTTCCGCGCATTCGACCGGTCGCTCGGCCTGGCCGGCTGGCGGGCCGCACTCGGTCGGCTGGCCGTGACCAGCCGATGGGGGCGGTGGCAGGTGCGGCGGCTGGAGGATGACCTGGCCGACCTGCGGCGCCAGGCGGCGTTGGCGGCGCTCCGCGCGGGCGGGACCGAGGGGGAGCTGGGCGCCGTCATGGCGGCGTGGCTGGGGCAGCGGACGACGCAACAGAAGCGCTTCGAGCGCCTGGCGGCGAAGTTCCGGGAGCCGGACGCGGGCGATGGCGAGTCGGACGGCCAATCGCTGGCCGCGCTGGCCACCCGGGCCCTCGCCGATCTGGTCCGGACGTAAGCCGACCGGGCGGGCTTAGACCATGCCCGCCCGGGTCAGGGGCATGCCACTGGAGCCGTCTTCGGCGGTCTTGACCCCCAGCACCTGGTGGATGGCGGTGGCGTTCTCCTCGAAGCCCACCACTGCCGCGGCCATGTACAGCCGCCAGATGCGGGCCCGCACCACGCCCACCAGCGCCACCGCCTCATCCCAGTTGCGGTCGAGGTTGATGACCCACTGCCGCAACGTCAGCGAATAGTGCTCCCGCAGCGACTCGACGTCGCGCACCTCCAGGTCCACCGCCTCCATGGCCGACACCACGTCGGCCACGTCCTCCAGCTCACCGTCGGGGAACACATAGCGCGCCGTGAAGCTGCGCCGGTCGAACGATGCCCCGTTGGGGGTGGAGATGGCGTGGTTGAGCAGCCGCCCCCCGGGGACCAGCACCCCGGCCAAGACGGAGAAATAGGCGGCCATCTGCGCCTTGCCCACGTGCTCGAACATCCCGATGGAGCTGATGCCGTCGAATCGTTCCCCGTTGGACCCGACGTCGCGATAGTCCTGCAACCGGATCTCCACCCAGTCCGACAGCCCCGCCTCGGCCACCCGCTTGCGGGCCAGGTCGAACTGCTGCTCGGACAGGGTGATGCCCACCGCCGACACGTGGTAGTTGGCGGCCGCATGCATGGCCATGCCGCCCCAGCCGCAGCCCACGTCGAGCAGGCGCATGCCTTCCTGCAGCCCCAACTTGCGACAGATCAAGTCGTACTTGGCCGCCTGCGCCTCATCCAATGTGACGTCGGGGCGCACGAACCGGGCGCAGCTGTAGGTCATCGACGCGCCCAGGATCAAACGGTAGAAGTCGTTACCCACGTCGTAGTGGTGCGAGATGGCGGCGGCGTCGCGCTCCTTGGAGTGGCGGCCGCCCCGCAGCTTCGCCTCCTCTGCTGGTCGGGGGGGCGGCGGCCCCAGCACCTTCAACCGGACGGCCGCGCCCAGCGCGCTGACCACGGTGCGGGTCCCGATCAGCAGATCGGGCGGTGCCGCCAGGAACATGGCCCGGATCGCCTCCAGCAGGTCGCCCTCGATCTCGGCGTCGCCCGTGATGTAAGCCCGGGCGAAGCCCACCTCGTTGGGCGCCCACAGAATCCGCCGCAGAGCATCGGGCGAGCGCAGGATGATGGTGGCCGGGCCATCGTCGGTACCCAGGTGGCTGCCGTCCCAGAAGCGCACCTCCACCGGGATCGATTCACCGAGCACGGCGTGGATGAGTGGCTCCAGGGCGCGGGCGGCAGTCGGCATAGGCATCCCAACAGCCTGACACGCTAGAAACACAGACATGGCAGATCCCGCTCTGGTCGACCGCATCCCGCCCTACCTGGTGGCCCACAGCAGCCCGCCCGACGAGCTGGCCCAGCGCCTGATTGCCGAGACGGCGGCGCTGGGTGGCGTGTCGCAGATGCAGATCTCGCCCGATGAGGGTTCCTTCCTGACGCTCGTGGCCCGACTCACTGGGGCTCGCACTGCGGTCGAGGTGGGTACCTTCACCGGGTACTCCTCCCTGTGCATCGCCCGGGGTCTGACCGATGACGGCAGCCTGCTGTGCTGCGACGTGAGCGAGGAGTGGACCAGCATCGCCCGCCGTTACTGGGCCGAAGCTGGCCTGGCCGACCGTATCGAGCTGCGGTTGGGCCCGGCGGCCGAGACGCTGCGTGAGTTACCGCGAGAAGCCGTCTTTGACCTGGCCTTCATCGACGCCGACAAGCCCTCGTACCCCATCTACTGGGAAGAGATCCTGCCCCGCATCCGCCCCGGCGGAGCCATCGTGGTCGACAACGTGCTGCAAGGCGGCCAAGTGGTCGACGAGTCGTCGACCAAGGAAAACGTTGTCGCCATCCAGCGGTTCAACGACCAGGTGGTGGCCGACGACCGGGTCGATGTCGCCATGTTGCCCATCCGCGACGGCGTCACCCTCGCCGTCAAGCGCTAGAGGAGCCCACTGTCACATGAAAGTCCGCACATGAAGATCGCCATCGCCTCCGACCACGCCGGCTTCGAATTGAAGGCCGCCGTGATCGAGCACCTGACCACCGCCGGCCATGCCATGAACGACCTGGGCACGTATTCCACCGAGCCGGTCGACTACCCCGGCTTCTGCGCCGCTGCCGCCCGGGCGGTGGTTCGCGGGGAGGCCGACGCGGGCATCGTGATCGGGGGCAGCGGCCAGGGTGAGCAGATCGCGGCCAACAAGGTCCACGGCGCCCGCGCCGCCCTGTGCCACGACGAGTTCACCGCTCGGCTGTCCCGCCAGCACAACAACGCCAACGTGCTGGCGCTGGGCGCCCGCATCCTCGCCACCCAGTTGGCGCTGGTCATCACCGACGTGTGGCTGGCCACCGACTTCGAGGGTGGGCGCCATGTGGCCCGCATCGAGCAGCTGGCCGCCATCGAGCAAGAGGAATGTGGGTAGCAGGCTCGAGCGGGTCGAGCTGCGCCGGGTCCGCCTGCGGTTGGTCCAGCCCTGGCGGTGGCCCGGGGGCACCCTGACCGATCGCGAGGTCATCTTGGTGCGGGCGGTCGGCCCCCACAGTGAGGGATGGGGCGAGTGCGCCACGTTCCCCGCCCCGACCTACAGCCCGGAATGGTTGGACGGCGCCTGGGACGTGTTGCTGCATCACCTGGTGCCCCGGGTGCTGGGGATGCCCTTATCGGCCTCCGTCCTGCCCATGGCCGCTCTCCAGGGCCACCACATGGCCAAGGCGGCAGTGGAGTTGGCGGTGCTCGATGCCGAGCTGCGCCAAACCGGGCAGTCCCTCGCTTCTCGGCTCGGCG
>Ga0302326_10007631_pt1 | contig 24005 bp, 24 predicted proteins | sample Palsa_T0_3_FD_202264 | JGI IMG/M metagenome (GOLD analysis project Ga0302326, IMG submission 202264) | Peat permafrost microbial communities from Stordalen Mire near Abisko, Sweden - Palsa_T0_3 | ecosystem: Environmental > Terrestrial > Soil > Palsa > Peat permafrost | place: Sweden: Abisko... | reverse complement strand
TCCGCGGCTCTGGTCAGCCGGGACGGCTCGGTGGACTGGCTCTGCTTTCCTCGCTTCGACGGGCCCTCGGTGTTCTGCCGCCTGCTTGACCCGGCCGGCGGCCATTTCGCGATCCGGCCCGCAGGCGAGTTCCAGGTCAGCCGCCGATACGTGGAACAGACGCTGGTGCTGGAGACCACGTTCACTACTGCACGCGGCACAGCGGTACTCGCCGACGCCCTCGCGGTCGGTCCCAGCGAGCGCGGCCACCACCTGGGCACCCACTCCCCGGGTATGCTGCTGCGCTCGCTCGCCTGCACTGCCGGCGAGATCCAGGCGGAGATCAGTTACGCGCCCCGGCCGCAGTACGGGCTCATCCATCCCGTCTTGGTTCCTGTCGCCGGCGGCCTTGCCTCTCAAGGCGGCGACGACCAGCTGTTGCTGTCCACGTCGGTCAGTTTCGGCGTGGAGGAGGGCACCGCCACCGCCACGGTCCGGCTGGCCACCGGGCAGACCGCGGTGTTCGCGGTCGGGTACGGGGAAATGGCCGGCCCGGCACTGGCCCCGTGGACCGCGGAGGAGATCACCGGCCGGCTTGACGACACCCTGGAGGGCTGGCGGTCCTGGTCAGCGCTTCACCAGAACTATGAGGGGCCTTGGCGCGAGCTGGTGCGCCACTCCGGGCGCGTCCTGCAGGCCATGACGTTCGCGCAGACGGGCGCCATCGTGGCGGCGCCAACCACCTCCCTGCCGGAGGTTGTCGGCGGCGAGCGGAACTGGGACTACCGCTACACCTGGGTGCGTGATGCCAGCCTGACCATGGAGGCGCTGTGGGTGGCGGCTTGCCCCGACGAGGCGAACAAGTTCTTCGGCTTCCTCGCCGATGCGGCGGCCGCCTCCGGGCCGCAGGGCGCCGCGGATCTCCAGATCATGTTCGGCGTCGGCGGCGAGCGCGACCTGTCCGAGCGGGAGCTGCCGCATCTGGCAGGCTGGCGGGGCAGCCGCCCGGTCCGGGTCGGAAACGGGGCGTGGCTTCAGCGGCAGCTCGATGTGTACGGCGAACTGCTCCGCGCCGCGCAGCGGCTGGTTGACCAGCTCGGCGAGCTAGACCCGGTAACCAGGCGGTTCCTGACCACGGCCGCAGATACCGCCGCTGCGCGCTGGCGCGAGAAAGACCAGGGGATCTGGGAGATCCGCGGCGAGCCCCGGGACTTCCTGTATTCGAAGCTGATGTGCTGGGTCGCGTTGGACTGCGCGATCACCTTGGCCGGCCATCTCGGTGCCGAAGACCGCGTGGCTGACTGGGCGGCCGCCCGTGACGAGATCCGGCAGGCCATCCTTACCCGCGGCTGGGATGAGCGGGCGGGTGCCTTCACGCAGGCGTTCGGCAGCGAGGACCTCGATGCGTCGAGCCTGATGCTGGCCATTACCGGGTTCCTGCCGGCAGATGACCCGCGGATGAAGGCCACCATCGACGCAATCGCGCGGCGGCTGACTGACGAGCGCGGGATGGTGTACCGGTACCTGACCCGCGACGGCCTGGCGGGTAAGGAAGGCACGTTCCTGCTCTGCACGTTCTGGCTGGCGCAGGCGCAGGCACTTGCAGGCGATGTCGAGGCAGCGACAGCGTCCTTCGAGCGTGCCGTCGCCGCCATTAACGACGTCGGCCTGCTCGCCGAGGAGGTCGACTCCGGCAGCGGCGAGATGATCGGCAACTTCCCGCAGGCGTTCAGTCACATAGGCCTGGTCAACGCCGCCTGGGCTATCACTCAAGCTCAGCAGAGCACCGGCCACACTTGATCGGTGCTGTCGCCAGTCGGCTCTCGCGCCGAATCGCAGGTGCTGCCTGATTAGTCGAGTGTGGTTCGGTACTGGCCTTCCGCCACCACTACTGCCGAGCCGCCGACGTCGACCGTGTCGATCCGGTCGCCAGCTCCACTCGCTCTGGCGTAGAGCAACGACGGTCGGCCCAACTCATCGCCCTGACGGATCTCGATCTGCTCCCGGTAGCCGATGCGGCCGTGCCGGGCCAGATGAACGGCCAGGGGTCCGGCTGCCGAGCCCGTGGCCGGATCCTCTGGCACCCCGGCGGCCGGGTAGAACATTCTGGTCTTCCACCGCAGTCCGGCGCCGGCGTAACAGTTGACCGGCACTTCGAGGTCGGTGATCGCGGCCATGTCCGGCCTGAGCGCCGCGACCGCCGCCTCGCTGGGGAGCTCGACATAGACGTGCGCCGGGCCGTTGACGTACTGCTCCACCGGCAGCAGCGAGGATTCCACGCCAAGAGCAGCGAGTACCTCGCGTTCCCGCTCGAACGGCGCCCACCTCGGGACCGGCTGCCGCATCCAGCCGAACACGATCTGCCCCGCGTCCCGCTCCAGCTCGACCGGTACAACCCCGGCACCTGTCTCCAGGAGGACGCGCTCGGCGCCCAGTGCCGCCCCGACAACGAATGCGGTCCCGAGTACGGGATGCCCCGCGAAAGGCAGTTCGGCGCGAGGCGTGAAAATGCGCATTCGCACGTGGCCCTCGTCCCGTGGCGGGAACAGGAAGACCGTCTCGGCGAAGTTAAGCTCCCGTGCGAGACGCTGCATCTCGCCCGGCTCGAATGCCTGGCCGTCGACGAACACGCCGAGCTGATTCCCCTGCAGCGGTGCGGACGTGAAGACGTCGCAAATGTAGAAGGGGTGCAGGGCGGCCTGCCCGTGCCATCCGGCCAGCTGCGGGATTACCTCAGCCCGAGCCATCATCGGATACACTCCTAAGCGCAGAGGAATATAGGTAACTAACTATACGTATAGCTTGGATGACACGATGACTGCCGCGGCGACCGGATTCGATCCCGCCGAGGTCTTCAGTGCGCTCGCCAGCCCAAGACGGCTGCAGATCCTGGAATGGCTGCGCGACCCGGTCGCGCACTTCCCGCCGCAGCGCGATGGCGACCTGGTCGAGGACGGCGTCTGCGTGATCTTCATCGCGGACAAGCTTGGCGTTGCCCAGCCCACTGCCACCACGCACCTCAAGGCGCTCGCTCGTGCTGGCCTGGTGCGGTCCAAGCGCATGGGCCAGTGGACGTTCTACCAGCGGGACGAGGCGGCGATCAGCGCCTTCAAGCGCCAGATCGAGTCTGAGCTTTAGCCCGGACGGGCGCTCGCGTCGAAATGCTGCGACCGGTTCCGCAGTGCAGGCTGTCACCGCGTGCTTGGCTGCGACGGATGACTGTGCTCTCCGCACTGCCGCGTCCTCCTGGGTAGTTGTAGATATAGCTAACTAGCTATATCTTTATGCAACCTCGGCACTCGGCGCAAATAGGAGGAACCCCATCTTGAGCGAGCTCATCATCGCGCCCGACGCCCCCTCGGCGGCCGGGCCGTACTCTCCCGGCCTCGCGGTTGGCGACTGGATCTTCCTCTCCGGTCAGGGCGGGTTCGACCCGGACACCGGCGAGCTGGTCAGCGACACCATTGCCGACCAGACCACGCAGGCGTTCCGCAACGTTGAGGTTCTGCTGCGCGCGGCGGGCGCGTCCCTCGACCACGTCGTCTCCTGCCTGGTGCATCTCCGCGACCTCGCGCAGTTCGAGGAGTTCAATGCCAGCTACGAGCAGCAGTTCCCGGGCCTGGTGAAGCCGGTGCGCACCACGGTTGGCTGTGACCTAGCGGCAGGAATGCGCGTGGAGGTGACAGTCGTCGCGTGTAGGCCAGGCCGCGCGGCGAGCGCCGTCACCCCTGCGGGCAGGTGAGCGAAGCGGTGCCCAGATCTGTGGGTGGCCGCAGATCGCGGGGGTCCTCCATCGTTCAAGATGGCTTCTGCGCATGCAGGTAGCGTCTGGGAGTGTGACCGGAAGAGAGCTAGGAGGGGCAGGGATGCTGACGGAGTTCGGCGGCCTTTCGACACCGCTGGTGGCCGATGCCTGTATCCGCTCGGGAGTGCCGCTGCGGGTCGCGCCGCCGGGAATCGGCGCGGTCGTACCTGGACAGCGGGTCGCCGGGCGGGCGCTCCCGACCCGCCACTACGGCAGCGTTGATGTGTTCTTGGAAGCGTTCAGCGGCGCCGCCCATGGTGACGTCCTGGTCGTCGACAACGGCGGGCGGGAAGATGAGGCGTGCGTCGGCGACCTGGTCGTGCTGGAGGCACAAGCGGCAGGGGTCAGTGGGCTGATCGTGTGGGGACTGCACCGCGATACGGCGGAACTGACCCAGATCGCCCTGCCGGTATTCAGCTACGGCAACTGCCCGGCCGGCCCTGTTCGCATCGATGAGCAAGAACCATCCGCGCTGGCCAGCGCACGGTTCGGGGCATGCCTGGTCACCCGCGACGACATCGTATTCGGCGACGACGACGGCGTGGTGTTCGTCGCGGCCAGCCAGGCTGGGGAGATCCTGGCCGCAGCCCGGCAGATCGGCGAGGTCGAGCGGGATCAGGCCCGTAAGATCCAGGCGGGTCAGACCCTGCGCCACCAGACAGCCTTCGGCGACTACCTGGCGCGGCGGGAAGCCGAACCGTCCTACACGTTCCGGCGGCACCTGCGGCAGATCGGCGGTGCCATCGAAGAGTAGGCACGACGGCCAGCCGCAACCGGCGACTCGCCCGGACTGGTGGTCATCCACTACTTCCGCCGTCAGCTGATAGAAGAGGTCGTCACCATCGTTGAGTTGTGCTTGCTGACCTCGAAGGTTGAGGACTGATGCGCCTGCCCGCGTCGGAAGCCCGGGCCCGATTCGCGGGTGCGCGGGTCGCCAGGTTGGCCACGGTCTCATCTGACGGCCTACCGCACCTAGTGCCGGTCACCTTCGCCGTCATCGGCGAGCGGATTGTGTTCGCCATTGACGACAAGCCGAAGAGCACGATACGGCTGCGGCGGCTCGACAACATCGCGGCGCGGCCGGCTGTGTGCCTCCTGGCCGACGTATATGGGGAGGACTGGGGCCAGCTGTGGTGGGCCCGCGCCGACGGCACTGCCACTGTTCTCGCTGCCGATGTCGAGGCGATTGACGCGCTCGCGGCCCGCTACCCGGCTTATGTCGAACGCCGCCCGCACGGCCCGGTCGTCTCGATCGAGGTGAGCGCCTGGACTGGCTGGGCCGCGACCGGAACTCCCGGCGGGGTGCGGGCCGACGTTCCGCTTTATTGACGAACTGCAAGAGATCATGTGCGCTTAGGTGCGACTCTGGTCCACCTGTCCCCCTCGCCGCTCGCTCACCCTCGGTGTCAGTGCCGGGTCGACCGAGGCCGGCTACGCCGCGGTCCGGAACCACGGTCGAGTTGACCCTCCCGGCGGCCTGTGCGGGTCTGCGACGAACCTCCTCCGCGCGAATCCGCCAGCAGCGTCGTCGACCGCCACCTGGACCAGTGAGAGACTGCGGCGGGAGGCGACGCTCGCGGGCGCGGCGGGTTAGCAACCGTCCGGCTCCCCCGTAAGTTCTGTCCAAGGCCCTTTACCCAGCGCCGGCAGCCGCTGAACGCTTACTCGGAGCCCGCACATGGGCCAGCGGTTGATCCCCGAGATCTGCTCCTGACCCTCGCTATCCGCCGGCTGCAAGTGTGACGAAGCGGTCCCGGTTGACGATGACGCGCTGCATCGTGCCTTCGCCCACGACTACCCAGTCCCCGGGCGCTGCCGGCCGGTAGTGAACTGCGGTAAACCGGAAGGTCAGCCGCCGGTCGGCAACGTCAGTCAGCTCTGCTTCCACCACGACTTCGGTGCCAGGCGGGCTGGCGAGGTTGTGCCGCAGCTCAGCAGCCGTGCCTACCGAGGTCTGTCCGTCCGGCAAGGCCCCGGCGATCGCCTGGACCGCAGCTGCCTCAGCGATGGCAAGCAGCCGCGGGGTCGCCAGCACCGGAACGTCGCCGCTGCCGACGGCGATGGCGGTGTCAGCCTCTGTCACGACAATCGCTACCGAGGACCGCGCGCCTGCCTGGAGACTCATCCCCGCACCCTAATCGTGCCGGGCGGGCCGTCAGCTGACGGCCCGCCCGGTTCAGGTGAAGCTCAGTGGCTACTCGATGGCATTTTTGCGCCTATCGCTACCTGGCGGCGCAGGCCTGACGCGGAACCAGGATGGGATGCGAGACTTCCGAGCCGCGGAGGCCGAAGGCCACGGCGTTGGCGAGGACCCCGGCCGTGACGGTAGAGGTCTGGCCGGGAGCGGTGACCGACGACTTGTCGGGCACGTAGTAGCAGCCGACGAGGGCACCGAACCGGAACTGCGGAGCGAAGATTCCGGCGGACACGTAGTACGCATTGTCGTTGTCGAAGATCGTCGTGTACAGCCCCGGTGCAGTGGCATAGACCGCCACGTGCCCGTGGCTCGGTCCGCACGTCTCGACCTGGTTGGCGGCGAGGCTGGTCGTCCGGCCCGGCGGTATGCACTGCCCGGTGCTGGTCGAGATGGTGTTAGGCCGGTCAGTACGGACACCGTGACGGACGCCACCGACGACGTCCGCCTCGTTTGTCGTCGTGGTCGTCGTGGTCGTGGTGGTGGTTGTCACCGGCTGCGTGGTCGTCTCGGTGGTCGTGACCGGCACCGTCGTCGTGACCGGCACCGTTGTCGTGACCGGCTGCGTCGTCGTCTCGGTGATCGTGACCGGCTGCGTCGTCGTCTCGGTGATCGTCACCGGCTGCGTCGTCGTCTCGGTCGTCGTGACCGGCTGCGTCGTCGTCTCGGTAGTCGTGACCGGCTCCGTAACCGTGGTATTCCCGGTGGAGGTAAGGCAAACTCCGCCTGAAATGCATGACGCCTGGGGTGCTGCTTGCGCGCTGGCGTCCACGAGTATCGGGCCTGCCATGACCGCAGCAAGTGCTGCGCAGCCACCTAGGATGCCACGGAGCTGTTTATTCTGGGGAATTATAGTCATAGCCGCTCGCCTTTCATCGAACTCGGTATGCAGGATTTATCCAAGTACAAAAAAGACCCTTCATACACTGAAGGCGGCGTGTCACCGCAGGTAGACCGATGCTAGCAGAATCGATCTTTTCGATGCGCGCGCGCGGGTACATTTACCGGCCGCAGCCCGGAAGCCATTTCTGGCGGCCTTTTTAGGCGATGGGTCACTAATCCGTCGCAAATCTGATTGCGCATCAAATGGGGACGAGGACTACTTTGCCTTTACCGCGCGCGTCATTGGTGTCCTGGATTACGCTGGCGGCCCATGGGGGTCGCACCACTGGAATTGCAGGCCGACCGTGGCTCATGGCTCGGGCGCCTTTGGGCAGCCGCCGTGAGCGCTGCGACCGGCGACTGGGCCGGGATGCTCATCGTGACCGCAGTCGGCGGCGCGCTGCGCTTCTACCGGCTCACGTCCCCGCGTTCCCTGGTCTCGGATGAGTTCTACTACGTGCCGGATGCCTACGGCATCCTGCGGCATGGCGCTGAGGTTAACCACCGTCCGGACGCCCCTTCTCTGATCCTGCACGGCAGCACGAACATCCTGGCCACAGGCGGAGAGTTCGTCGCTCATCCCCCGCTAGGCAAGATCATGATTGCGGCCGGGGAGTGGATGTTCGGGCTCACGCCGTTCGGCTGGCGGTTCGCTGCCGCCACGGCCGGGACGCTGGCCATCCTGATGACAGCCAGGATCGCCCGCCGGATGACAGGCTCTGCCCTGCTCGGCTGCGTCGCGGGCTTGCTGCTGGCTGCCGACGGGCTCGAGTTCGTCATGAGCCGGACCGCCATGCTGGACATCTTCCTGATGTTCTGGCTCCTCGCTGCGTTCGGCTGCCTCGTCATCGACCGGGATAAATTGCTGGCCAGGCTGGACCTGGACGCTGGCTCGCGAGGGGGCAGCGGGAGGGCCTTGCTGCACGGTGTCCGCTGGTGGCGTGTGCTGGCAGGTGCCTGTGTCGGCCTGGCGTGCGCGACGAAATGGGACGCTCTGTGGTATCTGCCGGCGTTTGCCAGTCTCGCGATCGCCTGGGACGCCGCCGCCTTCGGCTCGGCCGGGCTGAGCCAGCCGACCCGAATGGCGCTGTGGAGGGCCGTGCGCTGGGTACCGGTGAGCTTCGGCCTCGTGCCGGCGGCTGCCTACCTCGCCTCTTACAGCGGCTGGTTCGCCTCTTCCGTCGGCTATGACCGCAACTGGGCTGCCCTGCACGGCAACCACGTGCCGGTCTGGTCGGCACTGGACTCGTTTTACAACGACACCAGGCAGATGCTGCACTACGGCGTAGGCCTGATGGGCACCCCGCAGTCGCCGCCGTGGACCTGGCTCTCGCTTACCAGGCCGATGACGTTTTACTACAGCGCTACGAGCGTGTGCGTTTCGTCGCAGTGCACCCAGCGGACTGTGCAGCAGATCCTGGCCATCGGCACCCCCGCGATCTGGTGGCCGGCGATAGCGGCCTTGCTGGCCTGCCTGGCCTGGTGGCTAGCCAGCCGGGACTGGCGGGCGGGCGCAGTCGTGCTCTGCGTGCTGGCCGGCTGGCTGCCGTGGATCTGGTTCGCGTGGCACGGCAACCGGGTTGTCTACTTCTTCTACGCGGTCGCGTTCGACCCGTTCCTCGTTCTGGCGATCACGTTGTGCCTCGGCAAGGTCGCCAGCCGCAGCCGCGGCAGCTGGCGGCGCGCCGGGCGCGCGATCACTGCCGCCTACCTGGTCGCGGTACTCGCCGACTTCGCGTTCATGTATCCGGTCCTGACCGCAGCCCGCATCAGCGAGAGCGCCTGGTTAGCCCGGATGTGGCTGCCGGGCTGGCGGCTGTGAGCAGCGGCACGGCGCGCCTGCTGGGCCTGGCAGGCAGCAGCGTGGTCCTCACGCTGGCCACCCTGGCCGGCAGCGGGCTCGCGCTGCTCAGTGATGCTGCCTGCCGGGACGACGACTGGAGCTCGCAGGTATTCCAGCACCACTGCTATTCCGATATCTACGCGCTGTACTCCGCTGAGGGCCTGAGCAGCGGCCAGGTCCCGTACTTAGACCACCACGTCGAGTACCCGGTTCTGACCGGTGCCGCTATGCAGGCTGCGGCGTGGCTGGTCCGGGGCGGCGATCCGGTCCAGGCCCGGGCGCTCCACTTCTTCTACGTCACTGTCATCCTGCTCATCGCGGCGGCCGTGGCCGCGGTGCTGGCGGTCGCGCACGCGACCGGCCCGCGCCGCCGGTGGTCGGCGCTGCTGGTAGCACTCAGTCCGGCGCTGGTGCTGAACGCGTTCATCAACTGGGACCTGCTCGCCATGAGCCTGGCGGCGCTCGGCCTGGCGGCCTGGGCGTCCCGGCGCGGTGTCCTCGCCGGGATCCTGCTGGGCCTGGCCGTTGCGGCGAAGTTCTACCCGGTCGTTTTTTTCGGCCCGCTCCTGCTGCTGTGCCTGCGGGCGGGCCGGATGCGAGCGTTCTGGACGACGTCCGGCGCGGCGGCCGGAGCGTGGCTCGCGGTTAACCTGCCGGTGGCGCTGGCCGCGCCGGCTGGCTGGTCCTGGTTCTACCGGCTCAGCGCGGAGCGCGGCGCGGACTGGGGATCCATCTGGTACTTCTTCGAGGTCCGGCACTGGCCGGTGGTCGGCGCGCTGGCCACATCCGGCCTGAACCTCGCCTCCGCCATCGCGCTGTGCCTGCTGTCCGCGCTGATAGCCGTCCTGGCCCTGGCAGCACCCCGGCGCCCCCGCCTGCCTCAGCTGCTGTTCCTGGCCGTCGCCGCCTTCCTGCTGGTGAACAAGGTGTGGTCGCCGCAATACGTGGTCTGGCTCGTGCCGCTGGCCGTGCTCGCCCGGCCCCGGCTCGGTGCCTATCTGCTGTGGCAGATCGCCGAGGTCGGCTACTTTTTCGCGATCTGGGCGTACCTGATCACGGCACTGGGCAGCCCCGGCAGCAGCGGGGGCATCGATGCCAACCTGTATCTCGCGGCGCTGACCGCGCGTTTCGACGCCGTGGTCGTGCTAGCCGCCTTCGTCGTCCGGGACATCCTGCGCCCGGAGCGCGATGTGGTCAGGGCCAACGGCGTCGACGATCCGGCCGGAGGAGTACTGTCCGGCGCGGCGGACGTCCGGATCCTGCGGCTGCGTCATCCGCTCCGCTTCCCGCGGCGCGAGGCCGCGGTGCCCTGAGCGACGGCCGCGGCGCCACGGCCACGGCATCACAGTTCCTGGTCGCTGGGGACGCGAACCGTCGCGGCCCGGCGGCGGCGCCCGTGCTCGGCACGGAGCCGGAGGGCAATCTCGGTTGCCCTGCGCTGGAGCCGCTCGAGCTGCCGGAGCTTCTCGGTGAGCTCGGTTTCCAGTTCGGCTAGTTCGTCGTCGGTCATGGTGATGTGACGTGCCGCGCAAGCCAGAGGTTGTCCGATAGCTCGGTATGGCTGAACATCGCTGGGGTGTGCGCCGGGGCGCGCCGTGGGATCCTGTTGGCTATGGCGGCAGCATTATCTCCCGGTTCCGCGGCCCCGCTGCGAGTGGCGGAGGCTGCGGGCGTGCTGTCACTGGCCACCGACCTCGCGATGGGCCAGCCGCTGGAGCACGGCTTGCGCACCGCGCTGCTGGCGGTGCGGGTCGCCGAGGCGATGGGCCTGAGCGAGGACGATCAGGCCACTGTCTTCTTCACCGGTCTGCTGCATTTCGCCGGCTGCACTGCCGAGAACTTCGTCGACGCCGGGTTCTTCGGCGACGAGCTTGCCGCCCGGCCGCAGATGATGCCCGCTTTCCTCGGGTCCCGGCGGGGGTTGGTCACCACCGCGATGCGAGTCGCGCACTCGGACAGCGGTCCGGTGGCGCGAGCTGCTGCCATGGCCCGCTCGGCAGCCGGAGGCGTGGGCGAGTTCCGCCGCTGGGCGCGCACGCACTGCGACGTGGCCCGGCTGCTGGGCGCGCGGATGGGCCTGACCAGCGATGTGCAGGTGGCACTCAGTCACCTGTATGAGCGGTGGGACGGCAAGGGCATGCCCGGCGAGCTGCGCGGCGAGCAGATACCGCTGCCGGTGCGGCTGGTTCATGTCGCCCAGGACGCGGACATGGCCTGGCAGCACGGGGGCGCGGAGCTCGCCGGCCGTGTCGTGTCCAGCCGCGCAGGGTCCGGTATAGACCCGCGGGCAGCGGAGGCGTTCCTGGCGCTGGGCGACAAGGCCTTCGCCGACCTGGACCAGCCGTCCGTCTGGGACACGGTGATGGGGGCGGAGCCGGGCCCGCAGCCGACCGTTACCGGTGATCAGCTGGATGCCTGCCTCTCGGCAGTCGCCGACTTCGCTGATCTGAAGAGCCTGTGGACTATCGGGCATTCGCGGGGCGTGGCCGCGCTTGCCGAGCAGGCCGGCGCGGCGGCCGGACTGCCCGCGCCGGATATGCAGCTGCTGCGCCGGGCCGCGCTGGTGCATGACATAGGCCGCGTGACGGTGCCTGTCCGGGTGTGGGCGAAGCCAGGTCCGCTCACCAGGGACGAGCGCGAGCAGGTCCGGCTGCACGCCTACCACAGCGAGCGGGTACTGGACGTGGCTGTCGGGCTCCGCCCGCTGGCCCGGCTGGCCGGGTCGCACGGCGAGCGGTGCGACGGATCCGGTTATCACCGCGGCAGCCGCGCCGCTGATCTGCCGCTGACGGCGTGGCTGCTCGCGGCGGCGGACTGCTATCAGGCGATGCGCGAGCCGCGTGCGCACCGGCCGGCGCTGTCACCGGACGCGGCCGTGGCCGAGCTATGCCGTGAGGCGGAGGCCGGCACGCTGACGCCAGATGCGGTAAACGCCGTGCTGACCGCAGCCGGATGGCCGCAGCGCGCCGCACCGAGACCGGCCGGGCTGTCCGAGCGGGAGTGCGAGGTGCTGGCGCTGCTCGCCCGCGGGCTGGCCACCAAGCAGATCGCCCGCCAGATGGGAATCTCCCCGAAGACCTGCGACCACCACATCCAGAGCCTCTACAGCAAGGCCGGGGTCTCTACCCGGTCCGGGGCGACGCTGTTCGCGCTCGAGCACGGGCTGGTCAGCCAGGACCCCGGCCTGCGTCCCGGCGCCCCGTCGTAGCGATAGAGCCGGGTTCCGGATAGGGAGTTTCCCCCATACCGGGGAGCGGCGCAGGTGCGTAGCGTCAGTGCAAGCCTGTTATCCCACCGGACCCTGTATTCGCCGTCGGCGGCGCCTGAGCCAGGCGGCGGCTGCCGGGCCGGACTTCTGTGCGGAGGAGCCGGTTGCCGCAGTCGCAGCCCGACCAGACATCGGGCATCCTCGCCAGTGCTCAGCTGGAGGCACTCGTCGGCCTCTTCCCGGACTGGCGGATCTGGTCCGACCACCACGGCTGGTATGCCCGCCGCCGCAGCGACGGCTTCCTGCAGGTCCACGAGCCGGGCACGCCCGTCTTCTGTCTCCGGGCCACCGCCGCCACCGACCTGGCCGCCCAGCTGTGCTGGCAGCAGGCGGCCGGCGAGCGCTGCCAGGTCAGCGTCGCGGCGCCGGCCTAGCAGTCCAGCGCGACCTGACGGCGTGCTCCAAAGGAGCCGCGCGAGGAGCAAGCCCGCCCACGCGCGGCGGCCATGCAACCGCTCATAGCCCGCCCGTGACGCCCGTCACAGTCAGGTCAGGATTCCGCACACTGAGCGCTGCAGACCCGGCCGTCGAGGCTGAGCCAGCCGCGACGGCTGGCCTGCTCAGAAGCGGCGGAGCCGGACCCTGGTCACCGTATGATCGGCTGCCTTATGCAGGACAAGCGTGGCCCTGGCCTGGGTCGGCTGAATGTTCTCGATGAGGTTGACCTCGTTAACGGTCCTCCACACCTCGGTGCCGAACGCGTCGACCTCCTCGGCGCTGACCTGGGTCAGCCGCCGGAATGCGGAATTGGGATCGGTAAAGGCAGTCTCCCGCAGCGCGCGAAGCCTGCCCAGGAACCACTGCCGGATGTCATCCGGGCGGGCGTCCACGTAGATCGAGAAATCGAAGAAATCCGCCAGCGCGAGTGAGCCCGCCCGGTCTGGCTGCAGCACGTTGATGCCCTCGAGAATGAGCACATCCGGCCGCTGCACGGTCTGCCTCTCGCCCGGAATTATGTCGTAGGCCAGATGCGAGTAGACCGGAGCGGAGACCTGCGGCGCACCAGCTTTCACCTGCTGGACGAACCGCAGCAGCGCCCGCCGGTCGTAGGACTCGGGGAAGCCCTTGCGGTCCATCAGTCCGCGCTCGTCAAGCACGGCGTTCGGGTAGAGGAAGTTGTCCGTTGTGACCAGCGCGGTGAGCGGCTGCTGTGGCCAGCGGGCGATGAGCGTTCGCAGCACGCGCGCGGTGGTGGACTTGCCGACGGCGACGCTGCCGGCCACGGCGACAACGAACGGCACGGGCCGGATCTGCTCGCCGAGGAACCCGCCGACCGTCTCGCGCAGCCCGGCGCTTGCCTCGTAGTACAGCCGCAGCAGCCGGCTCAGCGGCAGGTAGACGTCCTCGACCTCGCCGAGCCTGATCGGATCGGCGTGCCCGCGCAGTTCGTCCAGCTCGCCTGCGGTCAGCGACATCGGAGTGCTGGCCCGCAGACCTCGCCAGGCCTGCCGGTCCAGCTCAAGGTAAGGGCTATCGGCGCCGCGACCTGTCACTGTCTCAACCTAGGCGACGGGCGCGCGCCGCCACGGCCGGGGCGCGCGGATGACCACTGTCCGGAGCGCGCGGCTTCGCAGGTGGCGTGGACAGCCTGCCGTTGCCCGCGAGCGGCCCGCGGGGCCACGCCGGAGGGCAGCCGACGACGTCCCGTACCGTCAAGTCGCAGATGGGCAGGCTCCGATGAATGCCATGCACGACGGGAACACGCTCTCTTCCGCCAGCGGAGCCGAGCTGGCCGCGGCTGCTCACGAGGGGCGATCCTGGGGCAGCAGGCTGCTCTGGATGCTGGACAGCTGGACGGGTCATCCGCTCACGGCACTCACAGTGCTGGCCGCCGGCCTGGCGTGGGTGCTCCTGAGCGTCGCGTACGGCTGCCGGATGCCATCAACGCGCTGCTGGCGCTCGAGCACGCCTCCGACGACGAGCTGAAAGCCACCCGGCATCAGCATGAGCGGATCCGGCAGACTGCCATAGAGGCGGACGCTGACCGGGCCGCCCTGTAGTCGTCACGATCGCGGGAATCTCCCATGGCGAGGTGCGGGCCTGCGCATCGCGAATAGGCAGCGGGCCGCACGATCTGGAAACGGCTGAGCAAGCCTGCGGTAACTGAGTCGCCGTTACGGTCTGGCTCCAGGGAGCGCGGGCTCCCACCGCAACCAGGCCGGGTGACTGATGACGACTGACGTGAGCCTGTACGACCTACTCGGCGGCGACCGCCTGCCGCTGCGCGAGGTCACTACCGCGTTCTACGCGAAGGTGCAGGCGGACGACCTGATCGCGCCGTTCTTCGCCGGTGTCGACCTGGACCGCCAGGCCGCCATGCTCGCCGAGTTCCTGGCGATGGCATTCGGCGGTCCGCACCGGTATACCGGCCGTGACCTTCGGACGGCGCATGCACCGCTGCCGGGACTGGCCGACGTGCACTTCGACCGCGTGGCCCTGCACCTGGCCGGCACCCTCCGGGAGTTCGGGATCAGCGAAGACGAGACCGCCACCGTGCTGGCGGTCGCCGAAACCGTCCGGAACGACGTCCTGAACCGCTAAGCACCCGTCCGGACCGGCCCGTCGCCGGCCGGACCGCGCCGCGCCGCGAAAGGCGGTCCCGTGGACATCGCCCGGCTCAAAAGCAGTTTCGCCCGCATCGCGATGCACGGCGACGAGGTGCCGCTGCATTTCTACGCTGACCTGTTCCTCAAGCACCCCGAGACCCGGCCGCTGTTCCCCGTGTCCATGCAGGCGCAGCGGGCGCATCTGGTGGAGGCACTCGTGACCATCGTGTCGGCTGTGGATGATGTCCACGACCTCACCGCGTTCCTCCGGGACCTCGGCCGCGGCCACCGCAAGTTCGGCGCACTTGCTGAGCACTACGGTGCGGTCGGCGACAGCCTGCTGGCGACGTTCGCCTACTTCTGCGGCGAGGCCTGGGATGCCGAGCTCGAGGCCGACTGGCGGGGAGCGTACGAGCTGATCGCCAGCGTCATGACGGGAGCTGCCCGCGAGGACGAGGAGCGGCACCCGGCGTGGTGGGCGGCCACGGTCATCGCGCAGGAGCGCCTGGCCTACGACGTCACGCAGCTCACGGTGCGGACTGAGCCCCGGCTCGAGTACCTGCCAGGGCAGTCGGTCGCCATCGAGACACCAGCCCGCCCCCGGCTGTGGCGCTACTACTCGATGGCCAACGCGCCGCGGCCGGACGCAACACTCGACTTCCACATCCGGCTGATCGACGGCGGCGCCGTGAGCATGGCGCTCACCGCCGGCACCGTGGTCGGCGCCGAGCTGAGGCTCGGGCCGCCGGCCGGCGCCCTGACGCTCGACGCCGGCAGCGGCCGGGACGTGCTGATGGTCGCCGGAAGCACCGGGCTGGCACCGCTCAAGGCGATGCTCGAGCAGCTGGCTACCCTGGCGAAGCCGCCACGGGCACACCTGTTCTTCGGCTCGCGAACCGCTGACGGCCTGTATGACCTGACCGTCCTGGAGAAGCTGGCGGCAGAGAATTCCTGGCTGACGGTGGTGCCGGTCGTGTCGTCCGGCGGCCCGGGGCCAGGCCGCACCGGTCCGCTGCCCGATGTGGTCAGCGAGTACGCGAGCTGGTCCGGCCACGACGTCTACCTGGCCGGCCCGACGGGGATGGTCAGGGACTCGGCCGCCCGGCTGGCGGCCGACGGCGTGCCGGTCGTTCAGATTCATGTCGAGGATTTCGGCTGGAGTGAGCCATGACATCAGACGCCTGGTACGACGAGCAGCGCCGGCTAACTCCGGACCGCGTGCAGTCAGCTGTCTTCCCGCTGACGCGCTGGGGCCGCCACGGCTATGAAGAGGAACCCGTCCGGGCTTTTCTGGCCGAGGTGCAGGCCGAGATGGTCCGGCTCATCAATGAGCGCGCCTCGCTCTGGCAGGAGGTGCAGCGGCTGCGGCGCCGGGTGCTCGGGAAGGAGAACGGCAACGACGCCATCCTGTTCGGTAAGGACGACGCGCATGTGCATGCCGTCCGGATCCTGTCCAGTGCCCAGCGGACAGCGGATCGCTACGTAGCCGACGCGCAGGCCTACAGCGGCCGGCTCACCGAGGAGGCACGAGCCCGCCGTGACGAGATCATGGGCCAGGCTCAGCACCACGCCGACCTGATGCTGGAGGAGGCGCGCACCAGAGCGCGGGAAGCAGCAGTTGCTGTCATCGACGACGCCCGCGTCGCTCCCCAGACCGACCAGGAGCGTCGTGCCGTTCAGGCGGAGCTGGCCTACCTGCGCACCTTCAGCGAGGTGTACCGGCAGCACCTCAAGATCTACACCGAGGACGTGCTGCGCACCATCGAGGACTGGGAGAGCAAGGAGCGCGCGGCCGTCCGCGATACGCCCGGCGGCGCCTGATCGCCCCCGTGGGCGGCTAGCCCGCCGCCGGCCGCTCGCTGGGGCGGCGGGCGAAGTAGCACATCATGCTGTCACCCTTGACGGCGCCCTCGATGGGGGTGACGAGGTCGTTGACCCAGGGCGGGCACGCTGCCTTATCGCCGTGGCCGCTCACGATCCAGCCCTGGGCACCGAGGAGGTTGGCAGCACGGAGGAGGCCGTGGCAGCCGTCGAGCAGGCGCGGCTTCGAGCTGTCCACGAAGATGCAGACGGCCGGAGCGGGACCGACGGTGTGCACGACATAGATGTATCCGTACTCCCAGACGGTCATCGGCCCGGCTCCTCGGTCATCGGCGCGCCCCCCGTCACGGTAGCGGTCGCCGGCGTTTCTCACCACCGCGGGCAACTCAGCGCTGAACTGCGTCCGCGGTGCGATTACTGCTGCCAGGACGACACCGATCGCAGCACGGACAACGGACGCGACTGCCTGTGCGAGCCGCGGCGCTGCGTCTGATCAGCTGCCGGACACCCGGCGGGCGGCGAAGTCGATGACCTCAGCAAGCCGCTCAGCCTTCTCAGGCGCCGGCGGCCGGCCAACCACATGCAGCGCGGGGCGTCCCTGTGCCTGGCGTGCCTCAGTCAGCAGGAGACTGACGAGCTGCTCGGCCAGGCCGATGGCGCTGGTGATTTCCTCTCGCAGCTCGGCGGCGTGCCTGCAGCATTCACCGTTGGCCGTGCTGTCGGTCACTGAATGACCCCCCTACGATGCTGGCCCTGCCCGGTCCGGCTCGCGCTCGCGGGGCCGTGTATGTACTGGACGTGCTGTGCCGGGCGCTGGTTGACCTGGCGCGGGCAGGTGTCCCGGTTAACACCCCGGTACCCGGTTCAGGCATCGTGCCCGCCATGCCTGGTTAGCCGGAGCACGAGTCCAGCTGCCGTCGTGGCGCTCCCGGCTGCTGTCGGCAGCCGCTGGTAGCCTCTCGCTCCTGTGACCATCCCCGCATCCGCCACCAGTGATCACACCCGGCGCCCCCATCAGCCAGTCCGGCCAGAGCTGCTGCTCGCACTCCGCAGCTGGCAGAATGACGCCTACCAGGCTTACTTTCGCGGCGATCAGCGCGACTTCCTGCTGGTGGCGACGCCGGGCGCCGGCAAGACGACGTTCGCCCTCACAGTCGCGGCCGAACTGCTCGCCCGCCGCGAGATCGCGGCCATCACCGTTGTCACGCCGACCGAGCACCTCAAGCATCAGTGGTCGCAGGCGGCGCACCAGCTGGGAATCTCGCTGGACCCGGAGTTCAGCAACGCCCAGGGGCGGCCCTCGGCGGATTTCACCGGCGTAGCCGTCACATACGCGCAGGTCGCGGCTCATCCCGCACTCCACAGGCAGCGCACGTTCAGCCGCCGGACCCTGGTGCTGTTCGACGAGATCCACCACGCCGGGGACGCGCTGTCCTGGGGCGAGGCCGCCCGGGTGGCGTTCGAGCCCGCGCGGCGCCGGCTGGCGCTGACCGGCACTCCGTTCCGCAGTGACACCAACCCGATCCCGTTCGTCACCTACCAGCGCGGCGCCGACGGGAGCCTGCGCAGCTCGTCCGACTACGTGTACGGCTACGGCCCGGCACTCACCGACGGTGTGGTGCGGCCGGTGATCTTCCTTGCCTACTCGGGCGAGATGCGCTGGCGGACGCGCGCGGGAGACGAACTCGCCGGAACCCTGGGCGCGCCGATGACGTCCGAAGTGCTGTCGCATGCCTGGCGGACGGCGCTTGATCCGGAGGGCGCGTGGATCATGCGCGTGCTCGAGGCAGCCGACAGGAGGCTGACCGAGGTGCGCCGCGGCATGCCGGACGCGGGCGGGCTGGTGATCGCCAGCGACCACGCGGATGCCCGGGCGTACGCCACGCTGCTGCGTGACATCAGCGGCACCCGGCCAGCTGTCGTGCTGTCCGACGACCCGGCTGCCAGCAAGAAGATCGCCCGCTTCGCCGCGTCGCCGGACCGCTGGATGGTGGCGGTCCGCATGGTGTCCGAGGGCGTCGACATCCCCCGCCTGGCCGTGGGTGTCTACGCCACGAGCACCGGAACACCCCTGTTTTTCGCTCAGGCCGTCGGCCGGTTCGTCCGCGCCCGCCGGCGGGGTGAGACCGCATCGGTGTTCCTGCCGTCCATTCCGTCGCTGCTGAGCTTCGCCGCGGAGCTGGAGGCCGAGCGCGACCACGTCCTGCGCCATGCTGGCGACGCCGAGGATGATGAGCGGGAACTCGCGGAGGCACAGCGGCAGCGCGATACCCCGGACGAGCTCGACCAGGGACCGTTCCAGGCGCTGGAGGCATCGGCGCACTTCGACCGGGTGCTGTATGACGGCAGCGAATTCGGCGTGACCGCCGAGGAAGAGGAATTCCTCGGCCTGCCCGGGCTGCTGGAGCCGGAGCAAGTTGCTCACCTGCTGCGGACCAGGAAAGCGGGGCCGCCGGCACCACGCCGGGCGGGTACGGCTGCGACCCCCGGACTGGCGGGAACGGGGGGCCTGGCCGGGAGCGCCGGCCTGGCCGGGAGCGCTGGCCCCCTGGCGGCCCCGGCCGTTCCCGAGCCGACTGCCCGCGAGACCCTGGCCGCGCTGCGCAAGGAGCTCAACAGCCTCATTGCCGCGTGGCACCATCGCACCGGCCAGCCGCACGGCGCGATCCACGCCGAGCTCAGGCGGACCTGCGGCGGGCCGCCGCTGGCGCAGGCGACCGCGGAGCAGGTCCGCGCCAGGATCGCGATGATGCACAAGATGGCGAGGTCGGGGCGCTAGCGGGCCCGGCGGCCGCGGCCGGACGGAGCCCGCGCACTGCGCACACCACGTTCCTGGCGTAGCGTTGGGTTTTATGTGCCGCAGCATCAAGACTCTCCGCGAGCCCTACACCAGCCAGGTCACCGAGGCGGAGGTGCGGGCCGCCGCGCTCCAGTACGTCCGGAAGATTAGCGGTTTCCGGGCGCCAGCCAGCCACAATGCCCGGGCGTTCGAGCAAGCGGTCGCGACGATTGCCGCGGCAACTCAGGATCTGCTTGACCATCTGGAAGTGCGCGGCCAGCAGGCCGCGTCCTGATTCGCTGGCGTCTGCCCCGGGGAGCTGCAGTGGCTGAGATGAACGACTGGAATGCGCAGATCATCAAGGAGTTCCGTGCCAACGGCGGGAAGGTCGGGGGCAACTTCGAGGGTGCACCGCTGCTCATCCTGCACACGACCGGCGCCAGGAGCGGCCAGGAGCGGGTGAACCCGATGATGTACCGGAGGGTCGGCGGCGGCTACGCGGTCTTCGCGTCCAAGGCCGGCGCGCCGACCAATCCCGACTGGTACCACAACCTCGTGGCCCACCCGGGCGTGCAGGCGGAGATCGGCACCCAGACGCTGAACTTCACCGCGCGGGTCGCTGATGATGCCGAGCGAGCGCCGATCTGGGCTGCCCAGAAGGCCGAGTTTCCTGGCTTCCAGGAGTACGAGCAGAAGACCAGCCGGCAGATTCCGGTCGTCATCCTCGAGCCGGCCGGAGGCTAGCGCCTCCCGCAAGCCCGTCCGTGTGCGGTTACTAGTGCCAGGGCAGTAGTAACCGCGCACGGACGAGGTCCGGACTAGCTGCCGAGCGCGATCGTCAGCCGGGTGAGGACCCCGTCAGCGTCGGCGATCTCGGCCGTCAGGTCAGCCCAGCCCGTGGCGCCGGTCAGCCGGACGGTCGCGCTTGTGCTGCCGTTCCCGGCCAGGTAGCAGTCAGGCCGCGCCGGACCGGTCCAGGCCGCCGCGAGCCGCAGCCGTCTCAGCGCGTCATCGCTGCTCAGCCCGGGCGCGGTCACGAGGTCCGCGGGCCAGCTGACGGCGACCTCGCCGCCCGCGGAGAGCGCCCCGGCCAGCTTCTCAAGCACGGCGGCCAGGCCGGACCCGGAAGCCGGCGGCAGCGGCACGATCAGCTGCTGCACCTGCGGCTGCCGCAGCGGCGCCAGCTTGATCTGCACGGCCACGGTGCCGCGCTCACCGGTCAGCCACCAGCGGCAGTGCGCGGGCGAGTCGCATTCCGGCGGCCGGGCGGCATCGGGACTGAACTGCCCGATCCGCTCCCGGAGCCGGGTGAGGTCCGCTTCGCGCTCGGCCAGCGGGCGATCCTGGTCGACGTTCGGGGTGAAGAGCGCGGCCGCAGCCGCGGGGTCCCAGCGCTGCAGAAGAGCATTGACGGACTCGCGGGCAGCCAGGGTCTCGGGCCACGGGCCGCCGGGAGCTGGCACCGGCCCGTGCGTCCGGTAGCCGCCTGGCCCGGCGGTCCCGGAACCGGCCTGCGCGGACCCGGCCTGCACGGACCTGGCCTGCGCGGACCGGGCCTTCAGCAGCTCGGCCAGCAGCTCTCCGGCAAGGGCGCCCGCCGCCGCGTACGTGCTGTTGGCAAGCACGATGGTGCCGATGCCGGTTGCCGGGTGCCAGCGCATCTGGCTGCCGTACCCGGGGTAGCCGCCGCTGTGCTGGACGATCGTGCCGTAGGCGGCGTCGTCCTCGGCGAACAGGCCGAAGCCGTAGCTGATCGACAGCGGCCCGGTCGCAGTCACGACGGTGCCGTCTCCGCCGACGGTGATGGCGACCTGAGCGAGCTGCATCTCGCGGCGGGACGCCCTGGACAGCGGATGGACCAGATCGGCCTCGCCGTCCGGCCTCGCCGGGAACGCGTCCGCGAAACCGGCGACCCAGCGGCCAAGGTCGCGGACACAGCTGAAGATGCCGCCCATCGGCGCGAACGCACCATAGCCATCGGGCTCCAGCTCTAGCCAGGTCCCGCCATCGCGCCGGTAGCCGCGGGCCAGCTGCGCGGGGTCGACCTCAGACACCTCGTATCCGGTGCCGGTCAGGCCGAGCGGCCCGAGCACGCCGTTCCGGACGGCCCTGGCATAGTCCTCGCCGGTGACCGCCGCGATGACGCGGCCGAGAATGGCGTAGCCGAGGTTGGAGTAGTCGAACACGGTGGCCGCTGCCCACGCCGGCCGGACGTCGCCGCCGGCCAGCAGGCGGGCGAATTCATCCGGGTCCAGGCCCTGCTGCCGGTCGCCCCACGGGTCATCGGTGGGGAAGCCCGCCGTCATCGTCAGCAGGTGCCGGATGGTGATGACCGGGCAGTCCGGCGCCGGCAGCACCAGTCCGCTGAGTTCCGGCACGTAGTCCTGCGCGGCATCGTCGAGCCGCAGCTCACCGCGGTCTCGCAGCAGCATGATCATCGCCGCTGTGAAGCTCTTGGTCATCGAGGCGATGCGGAAGACGGTGCCGGCATCGGGGGCAGGGCCGCCCGTCCAGCGCTCGCCGGCGCCGCCCGAGTGCACGAGCCTGCCGCCGGCCACCACTCCGTAAGCGAGGCCCGGCTGGCCGCCGCGGGCAGCGAACCGGGTGGCGATCGCGTCGACAGCCCCGGTGTCCAGCGCAGCAGCGTCGAAATGCACCATGCGGGCCAACTTAGCCTGCGGGGACGGCCGCCAGCGACTCCTGGGCGACGGCTACGTCGGGCAGGTCGAGCAGCCGGCAGCCGACGCGGATCTCGAACCGCGCCTGCGCTGGCGAGCAGACGCCGGCCAGCCAGCGGCGGGTAGCGGCGCCGAAGATGGCCTGCACCACCGGCAGCAGCTGGCGCTGCTCGGCGCTGACCGGCCGGCCAGCTCCCGCCACGTGCTCGAGCATCTGCAGGTGCAGGTGCTCGACGCGCTCGATCACCTCGCTGTAGTTCCGGCTGGTCTCGCGCAGCACCCGGCTGAGCGCCGCGGTCAGCCGCGGCTCGCGCTGCTCGGCCCGGAATTCCCTGAGCAGGTGGCTGGTCACGCGCTCGCGCGCCGTCTCGCCGACGGGGACCTCGGCCGTGATCCGGGCCAGGGCCAGGGAGTACCGGCTGAGCAGAATGCCGAGCAGCACGTGATCCTTTGCCGGGAAGTACCGGTACAGCGTCGCCAGCGAGACCCCGGCGCGCTGCGCCAGGTCCTTCATCTGCAGCGCGTCCTCGCCGCCCGTCGCCAGCATCGCCGTGGCGGCAGCCAGGATCCGGTCGTGCCTGCCGTGCTGCGCGGCAGTCGACGGGATAGCCGGACCTGCCTGTGGCACCGCTGGTGACCCGCTTTCTGAAATCCGTTCTGCTTTTGGCTATGCGCCCTGCCGCTAGATCCCGAGCGAATCGGCCAGCCGGTCGAGCTGCTCGCCTGGCCCGCCCAGCAGCACCTTGTTCGACAGGCCGTTCTTGTAGTACAGGTGCGCGTCGTGCTCCCAGGTGAAGCCGATGCCGCCGTGCAGCTGCACGGTGTCGACCGCCGCCTCGGCATACGCGCCGGCCAGCAGCACCCGGGCGACTGACGCCGCGACGCCGAACCGGCCGGGATCCGCGTCGCCCGCGCGGGCAGCGTCCCGCACTGCCGCGTTGCCGAGCTCCCAGGACTTCTCCATGTCCGCGAGCTTGTGCTTGACGGCCTGGAAGGCACCGATCGGCTGCCCGAACGCCACCCGGATGCGCGCATAAGCGCTGGTCATGTCCAGGCAGGCCTTCATGGCGCCGGCTGATTCCGAGGCCAGTGCAAGGTTGGCCAGGTCGGCCGCGGCGGAGAGTGCCGCGGCGCTGTCGCCGGCCAGCGGACGGCCCGGTGTCCCGGCCAGCTCCAGGCGGGCGAGCGAGCGGCTGTGGTCCACCGCGGTCAGCCGGGTCCTGGTGAGACCGTCGGCGTCGCCGTTCACCAGGTAGATGACGGTGCCGCCGTCCGGGCCCCGGGCCGGGACGAGCAGCACGCCGGCCTCGGCGCCGTTCAGCACCGGCGACACGCTGCCGGTGAGCGCGACGGCGTCGCCCGAACCCGCGCCCGTGCCGGATGCAGTCACCTCACCGCCCGCGTCGCTGGCCACGGCCAGGGTCGCGATGAGCTCACCCCCGGCGATCCTCGGCAGCAGCTCGGTCTTCGCGGCCTCGTCGCCGAGCCGCAGCAGGACCTCAGCGGCCAGGACTCCGGCCAGCAGCGGCGACGCGACCAGTCCGGCGCCCAGCTCGGTCAGCGCGATCGACAGCGCGGAGCGGCCCGCCCCGACGCCGCCGTACTCCTCGGGAATGGCGAGGCCGGCGAGCCCGAGCTGAGCGCTCATCTGCTTCCACACGTCAGCGTCATAGGGCTCGCCGGACGTGATGAGATGGCGCAGCGACGTCAGCGGGCTGCGGTCGGCGACGAACTTGCGCACCGAGTCGGCCAGCGCCTGCTCTTCCTCGGTCAGGATCAGTGCCATCGGGTTACCTCAGTCTTCCGGTGCTCAGTTCTGACGCTGCGTGCCAACGCGCAGCTGATTGAACGGGGTCGCCCGGTCGACGCCGGGGTCCTTGGCCAGGCCGAGCACGCGCTCGCCGATGATGTTGCGCTGGATGTCGCTGGTGCCGCCCGCGATCGCGCCGCCGGGGGCCGCGATGATCGCCGTCGTGACGGCCGCGAACTCGGCCGCGTCGAATCCGGCGAGCTGATCGCCGAGCACGTCCGCCGCCACGTTGCCGGCGAACCGCCCGAGCTCCGACCCGGCCAGCTTCGCTACCGAGCCGCGGGCTCCTGGCATCCGCCCGGCCTGCGCTTCCTCGCGCAGCACTGTCGCGAACAGCTGCGTGGCCCGGCCGAGCGCGTACAGCTCGGCCAGGTCGCGCCGGACACCCTGGTCGCTCGTC
>Ga0302326_10007630_pt1 | contig 24006 bp, 22 predicted proteins | sample Palsa_T0_3_FD_202264 | JGI IMG/M metagenome (GOLD analysis project Ga0302326, IMG submission 202264) | Peat permafrost microbial communities from Stordalen Mire near Abisko, Sweden - Palsa_T0_3 | ecosystem: Environmental > Terrestrial > Soil > Palsa > Peat permafrost | place: Sweden: Abisko... | reverse complement strand
ACCCGAGGCGCGACGAGGATGCCATCGCGCAGGCGCTGCGGCGCGCTTCGCCGACGGCAACCCCGAACATCCGCATCGTATCGCTCGCCGACCGCCTGCTCGGGCGCGACGGCCGCATGGTCGCCGCGATCGAAACGATCGGCCGCGGCGTCATGGCCGCGGAGGCGAACCCGTTCCGGCTCGATCTGGAGTGAGACTTATTCCTCGATCGCCGGTCGCAAAGTCGCGATCGGCGTAGGCCGCGTCGGGCGCGCGCCGGTCAACTGGGTGCGCGGGTTGCGCTGATAGAAGTCGCAATAGGCGAAGCCGAAGCCGGAAACCGACCCGCGGAAGCTGCGGTAATCGATCTTCTGCACCCTAAAGCACGGCTCGAGCGGCAAGCCCGAAAGGTGCGCGCACATGGCGCTGCCGTCGACCTTGAGCGTACCGGCCGGCAAGGCGGCGAAATGCGCCTCGCCGTGGCCGCCGGGGCGGATGGTGCCGATGACGGAGCCGTCGGCGAAGATGCGGCCGACGCCCGCGGTGCCGTCGAAGCACGTGTAGGCAAACAGTTTGCCGACCACGAACGCCCTAGCCTGTTCCGGCCCAAGATCCTCGGCGACGGCCGATGCGGCTCCCAGGACACAGGCGCAAACGACGACGGCAACGCGCAGCAACATGGACGACTCCGCTTTCGGCGCGAAGACCAAGTTAGCAAAATTTCTTAACCGTCCCCTTACCATAGCGGCTCCGCGCGACGGTGGAAATACCTCGATAATTTCCCGACTGGTTACCGAATTTTTACCACAATGCGGCCACGCACCTCGCCGGCGATGATGCGCGCTCCGGCGGCGATCACATCGGCAAGCCCGATTTCGCCGGTCATGGCCGCGATCTTGCCGCAGTCGAGGTCGGCTTCGAGACGGCGCCAGGCTTCTTGTCGCAACGCCAGCGGGCACATGACCGAATCGATGCCGAGCAGCGACACCCCGCGCAGGATGAAGGGGGCGACCGTCGTCGGCAAGTCCATTCCCCCCGCCAGTCCACAGGCGGCGACCGCGCCGCCATAGCGGGTCATCGACAGCACATTGGCGAGCGTCGTCGAACCGACCGCGTCGATGCCGCCGGCCCAGCGCTCCTTGGCGAGCGCGCGCGGGGCGCCGGTCAACTCCTTGCGCTCGATCACCTCGGCGGCGCCGAGTCCTTTCAGATAGGCGGCTTCGGCCGGCCGCCCGGTCGACGCGACGACCGAGTAGCCGAGCTTGGCCAACAACGCGATCGCCACCGAACCGACGCCGCCGGCGGCGCCGGTGACGATCACGCTGCCGCGCGCCGGCACGATGCCGGCCCGCTCTAGCGCCATCACCGCCAGCATCGCGGTGTAGCCGGCGGTGCCGATCGCCATGGCGTCGCGCACGCTTATGCTCGGCGGCAATCGCACCAGCCAGTCGCCCTTGACGCGCGCCTTTTGCGCAAAGGCGCCGAGATGGGTCTCGCCCAGGCCCCAGCCGTTGAGGATTACTTTATCGCCGGCCCTCCAGCCGGGATGCGCGGAGGATTCCACCGTACCGGCGAAATCGATGCCGGGGATCATCGGAAAGCGGCGCACCACCGGCGACGTGCCGGTGAGCGCGAGCCCGTCCTTGTAGTTGAGCGTCGAATATTCCACGGCGACGGTGACGTCGCCGTCCATCAAATCCTTCTCGTCGAAATCGGCCAGCCGGACCGTCTGCCCGGCTTCCGCCTTATCGATGACGATCGCCTTGAAGGTTGCCATGGCCGCTCGCGATCAGGCCGGCATAGCGGCGAGGCGCGGGACCGGCTTTTCCACGATCGGCAAGTTGATCAGCGCCGAGAGCACGCCGAACACGATCGCCAGCCACCAGACCGCGTCGTAGGAACCCGTACGATCGAACACGATGCCGCCGAGCCAGACGCCGAGAAAGCCGCCGACCTGGTGGCTGAAAAAGGCAAGACCGGACAAAGTCGCCAGCCATTGCGTGCCGAACAGAAGGGCGATGATGCCGTTGGTCGGCGGCACGGTGGAGAGCCACATCAGTCCCATCGTGGCGCCGAACGCGATGCAGCTAAACGGCGTGACCGGAAACCAGATGAACGCCAGGATGGCCGCAGCGCGGACGAAATAGATGATCGACAGCAGATAGCGCTTGGGCATGCGGTCGCCGAGCCAGCCGGATGTGAGCGAACCGATGATGTTGAAAAGTCCGATCGACGCAATGGTCCAGCCGCCGATTGCCGCCGAGAGCCCGCGGTCGATCAGATAGGCCGGCAAGTGCACGGTGATGAATTGGAGCTGAAAGCCGCAGGTGAAGAAGCCGAGCACCAGGAGCATGTAGGAGCGATGACCAAGCGCTTCACCGAGAGCCTGCCGCAGCGACTGCGGGGCGGCTAGCGTCTTGCCTTGCGACGGCTTTGTTTCTTGCGTCTTCGGCGTCGCCAGCGCCAGCGAGAGCGGCAGCACGGCCATCATGCTGACGGCAAAGATCGTCAGCGTCTGTTGCCAGCCGAATTGGTCCATGAGCAAGACGGCAATCGGCGAATAGAGAAACTGGCCGAAGGAGCCCGCCGCCGTTCCGGCGCCGAAAGCAAGCGAGCGATGCTGCGGCGGCAGAAGCTTTCCAAATGCCGCCAGTATGACCATGAAGGAAGAGCCGGAAAGACCAAATCCGAGGAGGACACCGGCCGAAAGATCGAGCGTCGGCTCGTTGGTCGCATGCGCCATCAAAACGAGGCCGACCGCGTAGAGGACAGCGCCGACGGAAAGCACGCGCGGCGCGCCAAAGCGGTCGGCGAGGATGCCGGCGACCGGTTGGCCTGCGCCCCACAGCAGATTCTGGATAGCGAGCGCGAACGCAAACGCGTCGCGGCCCCAATGATGGGCGCTCGACATCGGCGTGAGAAAGAAGCCGAATGTCGAGCGGGGGCCGAAGGCAATCAGCGAAATCAGGCAGCCAAAGCCGACGATGACGAAGGGCGTTCGCCAAGTCGACAATCTGGCCGTGGAGGCGGCGCTTGAGCTTGGGAGTTCGGTGGGCATTGCGGGTTCCGGAAGGGACGCTGGCAATGCCGCGCAGCATAAAGCGTCGAGGCCGGTCGCCCAAACGAAACTTCACACGCATATCGCGGCGGCCGGCGCATGGCTGCCCCGCGCCGTTGCGCAGCCTTTAGAGCTTGGCGGTGCGCGTCTTTTTGCCGGCCGGCTCCGGCGACGCCGAGGCTTGCGGGCCTCTCGCCGCATCCGGTCTCTTCGCCGGGGGGTCCTTGGCTAAATCGGGACTTTCGGCGGCGGCGCCGGCGGGCTTGGGCGTGACCGGCACGTTGCCCCAGATCGGCGCGTCGGAACCGTCGCCCCAGGCGCGCGGCCGATAGAAAGTATGCACGCCGAGCTTGAACATCTTTTTCATTTCGTGAACCCAACTCGGGTGCACCCAATAGGCGTGATAGTGCGTGGCGTGACCGACGTCGGCCAGCCAAATCTGGCCGTCGAGCATGTCCTTGGCGATGCGCTTGGCCTGCACCCACATATTGGGCTCGTCGATGCGGCTCAAATCCTTGCCTTCGCAGGCGAAGGTGAACTGGCAGGCGAGATGGCGATTGGCATTCTGGTAGACCACGCCGCACACATTGTCCGGGTAAAAGCCGGAGAACACCCGGTTCATCACCACTTGCGCGACCGCCTCCTGTCCGCGCACCGGCTCCCCCCGCGCCTCGAAGTAAACGGCATCAGCGAGGCATTTCTCGGCCTTGGCGCGCGGCTTGCCCGCGAGCCCGAGCCGTTCCGCCGGGCTTTGCAGTCGGGTGAGGTCATCCTTGCCGGCGACGGTTTCGCCGCCGGCGCCGACGTCGGCCGGTCCTTCGAGAGCCGAAAGCTTGATCTCGGGGTCGACGGCAGGCGACACCAGCACCGGCTCCGCGCCGGGCGCCCATTGCTCCAGTCCGCCGCGCGCGCTGCTGGAGCCGACGCCGAAGTAAAGCCGCGTGGTGCGCTCGGCTGCGTCATCGTCGAGGAATGAAAGCGACGCGAACGGCGACGGCCCCGCGTCGGGCGGATCGCTTTCGCCGGCGGCGGGTATTTCTGGCGGCTTGTCGGCGAGCGCGATATCTTCCTCGGCATCCGCGTTGCCTGCATCGTCGGGCGCATCCGGCAGGAGCGATCTCGCCTGCACGGTGTTTGTCAGGTCGTCGCTCTGCGGCGCGGCCGTCGGCAACGAGCCGAACGCCTCGTCCGCGGCTTCCAGCTGCGCGGGCGCGGGCGCAACGTCGAACCGCTCGGCACTTTTCGGCCGCGGCCCGGCGATCGGAGCGGGCGGACTTACCGGCTGCGATGACGGCGCACCGATCGGCTGCGATTGCGGCAGGCTTTCCGGATCGCTCGCGGCGGGAGAGCTTGGCGGCGACGGCATGCGGTCGCCTTTGAGGCGGCGATTGACGGCCGGATATTCGACATGCAGCGCCGGGCGCGTCAGCGCCGGCTCGTTCGCCGACCAGACCTTCACATCGAGCGAGCGCGGATCGAAATTGACCGGCTGGGCGCCGGCTGGTTCGGACATCGCCGTCCCGATCGGACGCGCAAAACGAAACGTCGCGGCGTGAATGGTGCCGAACGGCGAAGCGATCAGATGGTCGCGGGCGCGTTCAGAAACGCCCGGCTGCCGCGCCAGGAACGCCGCGAGATCCTGATAGCCGATCGAGGTCGGCGCAAACGCCGCGCAAAAAGAGCTGAGCCAGAACGGCCCAGAGAACGCGGCTAGTGATCGTGTACGCAACGCTACCATCACCCTCACGCGCACGCTCGAAAAGCGACGCTTCCCCGTTCTCAGCAAACGCCGCAGTGGCGCGAATGCGACACATTTTAATATTGTCGGGTTAACCTTGCGGACGCGTTAATCGGGAGAAGAGAGCCGCTGCATTGCGCGCGCAGCTGCAAACTCCGATTGCCGCCGTGCTGCGCGGCGGGCAATAACGCGGTTTTCGTTGCTCTTTGTTAACCAAACGGCAATGCGCGCCCTCAATACTCGCCGCCGATCCGAACCAGCGCCGCCATGTCCGACACACTCCCCGCGCACATCATGGACTGGCCATCCGCCGGCCTCGTCGCCGCATTGTTTTTTCTGGCGGTCGGCGCTCTTGCCGCCAACCGCATGCGCGCAAAAATCCGGCATTTGACCGCTGCCGTGAACCACATGTCGCAGGGCCTGTGCATGTTCGATGCTTCCGCCCGCATCGTTGTCTGCAATCAGCAATATCTGCGCATGTACAAGCTGTCGCCCGAGGTGGTGAAGCCGGGCTGCACGCTGCGCGCGCTCATGGAGCACCGGAAGCAGACCGGGCTCCTCTCCCTCGACCCGGAGAAATATTGCAAGGACATCGCGGACAGCATCGGCGCCGGCAAAACCTCGAAGTGGACGATCGAGGCGAGCGACGGCCGCAAGGTCCATGCCATCAACCAGCCGATGCCCGGCGGCGGCTGGGTATCGACCCACGAGGACGTTACCGAACAGCGGGTGCTGCAACAGCAGCGCGACGATATGGCCGAGCAGCAAAAGCGCCGCCGTGCCATCGACGGGGTGATCGCGTCGTTCCGCACCCAGATGGAACCGCTGCTCAAGACGTTCGGCAACAGCGCGGCGGCGATGAAATCGACCGCGGTGACACTTTCCGCCGCGTCAAGTCACTCGTCGAAATGCGCCACCAGCGCCGTCGAGGCGTCGAACGAAGCTTCGACGGGTGTGAAGACCGCGGCCGCCGCCACCGACGAACTGTCGAGTTCCATCGGCGAAATCGCCCATCAGATCACGCAGACCAACCATGTCGTGCACATGGCGGTGGACGAGGCGCAGACCACCAGCGGCGAGATGACGACGCTCGCCGAGTCGGCGCAGAAGATCGGCGACATCGTCAAGCTCATTCAGACCATCGCCGAGCAGACCAACCTGCTCGCGCTCAACGCCACGATCGAAGCGGCACGGGCCGGTGACTCGGGCCGCGGCTTCGCTGTCGTCGCCTCGGAAGTCAAATCGCTCGCCGTGCAGACCGCCAAGGCGACGGAGGCGATCGTCGGGCAGATCCTCGCCGTGCAAGGCGCCACCGCAAGCGCGGTCGAATCGATCCGCCGCATCAGCGAGCGCATGCGCGAAATCCAGCACTATGCGTCAGGCGTCGCGGCTGCGATCGAGGAGCAGAGCGCCGCGACCGACGATATCTCGTCCAACGTGGCGACCGCGGCACAAGCGACGCAGAGCATGGCCGAAGTGCTCAGCGACGTCGCCGGGGCGGCGACGCAGACCCATATGTCGGCCGAGGTCGTGCTCGATACTTCACAATCGGTGGAAGCCGCGGTCGCCGACCTGCGCCGGCACATCGAGCAATTTCTCGCCAGCGTCGCAGCTTAATCGCTGCAAGCTGCTTAAGCCGTCGAGCTCGAACCCTTGCCCAACGCCGCCTGCGCGGCGGCGAGCCGCGCGATCGGCACCCGGAACGGCGAGCAGGACACGTAGTCCAGTCCTATCTCGTGGCAGAAGGCGACCGAAGCGGGATCGCCGCCGTGCTCGCCGCAAATGCCGAGCTTGATCTTTGGTCGCACTCTACGGCCGCGCTCGGTGGCAATGCGCACCAGTTCGCCGACGCCCTCGCGGTCGATCGACACGAATGGATCGGCGGGCAGGATGCCTTTCGACGTATAAATGCCGAGAAAGCTTGCCGCGTCGTCGCGGCTGATGCCGAAGGCGGTCTGCGTCAGGTCGTTGGTGCCGAAGGAAAAGAACTCCGCAGTCGCGGCGATCTCGCCGGCCATGAGGGCTGCGCGCGGCAGTTCGATCATGGTGCCGACCTGATATTTGACCGGCGCTTTCGTTTCGGTTGCGACCGTCTCCGCCATGGCGTCGATGCGTTCTTTCACCAGATCGAACTCGGCCCTGCTGGCGATGAGCGGCACCATGATTTCCGGCACGACCGGCTTTTTGGTGACGCGCGCCGCCTCGATTGCGGCCTCGAAAATGGCGCGCGCCTGCATTTCCGCGATCTCCGGATACGCTATCGCCAGGCGGCAGCCGCGGAAGCCGAGCATCGGATTGAACTCATGCAGATCGCGCGCGCGGTCGGCGAGCTTCTTTGGGTCCGCCCCCATGGCCTTCGCCACTTCCGCGATTTCCTCCTCGCTGTGCGGCAGGAACTCGTGCAGCGGCGGATCGAGCAGTCGGATGGTCACCGGCAGGCCGCCCATGATCTTGAACAGCTCGACGAAATCGGCGCGCTGCATCGGCAGCAATTTGGCAAGCGCCACGCGGCGCGCCTTCTCGTCCTCGGCCAAGATCATCTCGCGCACGGTCCGGATGCGGTCCTCTTCGAAGAACATGTGCTCGGTGCGGCACAGCCCGATGCCCTCGGCGCCGAACTTGATGGCGGCGCGCGCGTCCGCGGGCGTGTCGGCATTGGCGCGCACTTTCAGCTTGCGTGCCTTATCGGCCCACTTCATCAGCGTGCCGAACTCGCCGACAAGCGCGGGCTCGCGCATCGGCACCCTGCCGATCAGCACCTGCCCGGTCGAGCCGTCGATGGTCAACGTGTCGCCCTTCTTCATCGTCGTGCCGCCGGCGGTCATGGTTTGCGCGCGGTAATCGACGCGCAACGCGCCGGCGCCGGCGACACAGGGCTTGCCCATGCCGCGCGCGACCACCGCCGCATGCGAAGTCATGCCGCCGCGGGTGGTGAGGATTCCTTCAGCGGCGTGCATGCCGTGGATGTCCTCGGGCGAAGTCTCCACGCGGACCAGGATCACCTTGTGTGCCTGGCTTTTGAGCAACTCCGCCTCTTCGGACGAGAACACGATTTCGCCGCAGGCGGCGCCGGGCGAAGCCGGAAGCCCGGTCGCGATCACTTTGCGCTCGGCGTCGGGATCGATGGTCGGATGCAAAAGCTGATCGAGCGCGGCGGGATCGATGCGCGTCACCGCTTCTTCCTTGCTGATCAACTTTTCCTGCGCCAGCTCGACGGCGATGCGCAAAGCCGCCTTGGCGGTGCGCTTGCCGCCCCGCGTTTGCAGCATCCACAGCTTGCCCTGCTCCACCGTGAATTCGAGGTCCTGCATGTCGCGGTAATGCTTTTCCAGCACCGCATGGATGCGCTTGAGCTCGGCAAAGGCCAGCGGCAGCGCCGCCTCCATCGACGGTTTATTCGAGCCCGCCTCTTTGCGCGCTTCCTCGGTGATCTCCTGCGGCGTGCGGATGCCGGCGACCACGTCTTCGCCCTGGGCATTGATGAGAAATTCGCCGTAGAGTTTCTTCTCGCCGGTCGACGGATTGCGTGTAAAGGCGACGCCGGTCGCCGAGGTCTCGTCCATATTGCCGAAAACCATGGCCTGGACGTTGACCGCGGTGCCCCAGCTTTCCGGAATGGCGTGCAGGCGCCGATAGGTGATGGCGCGCTGGTTCATCCAGGAGCCGAACACGGCGGCGATGGCGCCCCACAATTGGGCGTGCGGATCCTGCGGAAACGGCTTGCCGCTTTCCGCTTCGACGCGCTCCTTGAACCGCGCCACGACTTCTTCCCAGTCGCCGGTCTCAAGATCGGTGTCGAGCGTGTAGCCGTTGCGGTCCTTGTGCTCGTCGAGGATTTCCTCGAAGTGATGGTGGGCGATGCCGAGCACCACGTCCGCATACATGGTGATGAAGCGCCGGTAGCTGTCGAAGGCGAAACGCCGGTCGCCGGATTTCGCCGCCAGCGCCGCGACGGTCACGTCGTTGAGCCCGAGATTGAGCACGGTATCCATCATGCCCGGCATCGAGGCGCGCCCCCCAGAGCGCACCGAGACAAGCAGCGGATTGTCAGCGTCGCCGAATGTCTTCCCGGCGATGCGGCCAATTTCGGCGAGCGCGGCTTCGACTTGCGGCTTCAGATCCTTCGGATAGTTTTTGCCGTTGGCGTAGAAGTAGGTGCAGACCTCGGTGGTGATGGTGAAACCGGGCGGCACCGGCAGGCCGAGATGCGCCATTTCGGCCAGCCCCGCGCCCTTGCCGCCCAAGAGATAGCGCATATCGGCGCGGCCGGCGGCCTTGCCGCCGCCGAAGGCGTAGAGCCATTTGCCGCTTTTTCCCGTGGCCGCCGCAGACTTTGCCCGGCTTACCGCACCCGCACGGGAAGGCGTGGTCCGCTTTGATTTCTTCACCGGCTGGCGGGAGATTTTGGAGCGCGACTTCGCCATGGCCTCTCGTTCGCTTGAACTTTCGCGCAACCTTAATGCAGATGCCGGCGTCGATTGCAACGCCGGCACCTAGTTCAATGCCAGGTGAACCAGTGATGGATGGCGTTGAGCTCCACCAGACCGACAAAAATAAGGTAGATGGCGACGATGTAGTTCAGCAAGCGCGGGATGATCAGAATGAGTATCCCGGCAATGATGGCGACGAGCGGCGTGATATGAGCGGCGGTGACGATCATGATTTTCCTCGGGGTTTGAGAAGATTAGTTGGGTTTAATGGGCGATGGCGTTAAGCCGGCAAGAAAACCGGCGTAACCCGGCAGGACAAGAACGCGCCACGGCGCATTCGGTTCTAGCAGGTTTGACGAATTTCGGAACCGCCTTCCCGCTTCGTCATGGCCGGGCTCGTCCCGGCCATCCACGTCTTTTTGTTTCGGATCGGTCTAAAGACGTGGATGCCCGGCACAAGGCCGGGCAAGACGGCCGATGTTCATCCTTCGATCTTGGAGAAATCGGCGACGACGCGCGTGGCAGCGCGGATTTCGTTGAGCAGCTTGAGCCGGTTTTCGCGCAATGGCTTGTCCTCGACGTTGACGGTCACCTCGTCGAAGAAAGCGTCGACATATGGCCGTAGTCTCGCCAGGCGGCTCATGGTACCTTCAAAATCCTCATTGTCGATCGCTCGTGACGTTCCTAATTTGGCGCGTTCAATCTCAAACGCCAGGCTGACTTCCTCAGGCTCTTTGTAGAGTTCTCGCTTTGGCGCATCCGCATAAGTCGTATTGTCGTTTTTCTCCTCAATGCGGATGATACTGGTCGCGCGCTTGTATCCGGCGAGCAGGTTCTTGCCGTCTTCGGTGTCGAGGAATTTTCCCAACGCTTCCACCCGGCGGACCACCAGAAAAAGATCGTCCTGCGATCCAAGGGCAAATACAGCGTCAACAAGATCGTGCCGCGCACCTTGACCGCGGAGTTGCACCTTCAGGCGTTCGGCGAAAAACAATAAAAGAGTATCAATGGTTTCCTTTAGAACACCACTTGGAAATTCTTTCCAAAAATCGCTCTTAAACTCCTCAAGCCGCTGCGCGATTTTTTCCTCACTGATGGGCCGCTCGATTGCCTTGTGATGCACCTGCACTTTTTGGCCCCAAACGACAGCGGCGATTTCTACTGCGTTACCTGCGGGCGTCGCAGCCGCCTCGAATTGAACGGCTCGGCGAGTTTCGTTTGTTATTATGGTGGCGAGCCTCAGCCGGAGCGATGATGATCCAATCGTTCGTATGATGCCCAAAGCAGACCTTCGGAGCGCAAAAGGGTCCTTACTTCCCGTCGGCTTCTCGTCGATCGCCCAAAATCCGACCAGCGTGTCGATCTTGTCCGCCAGCGCCACGGCGACCGACACCGGATCGCTCGGCACCAGATCGTCGGGGCCCTTCGGCTTGTAGTGGTCCTCGCAGGCATGCGCGACGGCTTCGTCTTCGCCCTGGGCCTCGGCGTAGTATTTGCCCATCAGCCCTTGCAGCTCGGGGAATTCGCCGACGACTTCGGTCAGCAAGTCCGCCTTGCAAAGCCTCGCAGCACGCTTTGCTTTCTCCACATCCGCGCCAACACGCGGCGCAAGCTCGGCGGCGAGCCGCTCGATGCGCGCGATGCGTTCGGCCTGCGTGCCGAGCTTCTCGTGAAAGACGATATGCTCGAATTTCGGCAGGCGGTCTTCGAGTCGCGTTTTCAGGTCGGTCTCATAGAAGAATTTGGCGTCGGACAGCCGCGCGCGGATGACGCGCTCGTTGCCGGCGACGATAGCCTTGCCGCCGTCCGCCGCTTCGATATTGGCAACGAGGATGAATTTGTTGACGAGCTTAGCGTGCGCCGCGTCGCGCAGCACGAAGCATTTCTGGTTGTTTCGGATGGTGGCGCGGATCACTTCCTCGGGGATTTGCAAAAAACCGGCATCGAACGAGCCCATCAGCACCACGGGCCATTCGACCAGGCCGGCGACCTCGGCAAGGAGGCCCTCGTCGGCGATGAGTTCGAGGCCCTGGGCGAAGGCAAGCTGTTTCGCTTCGGTCTGGATGATGTCGCGGCGGCGCTGCGCGTCCAGCACCACCTTGGCCTTGTCGAGCTTTTGCGTGTAATCGGCGAGCCGGCGCACGGTGAACGGCGTGGGCGCGAGAAAGCGATGGCCGCGCGTCTCGTTGCCCGCAGTGATGCCGTCGACGGAGAACACCACCACGTCCGGCTCCTCGGTCTCCGGCCCGAACGTCGCCACGATGGAATGCAGCGGCCGCACCCAATTGAGCGCGCCCTGCTCTTTCGACAGCGCGCCCCAGCGCATCGATTTCGGCCAAGGGAAGGTCTTGATCACGTCGGGCAAAATCTCGCCGATCACGTCGATGGCGGCGCGCCCCGGCTTCTCGATCAGGGCGACGTAGAAGTCGCCCTTCTTGTCCGGCTGCACTTTGGCGTCTTTGATGGATGTGAGCCCGGCCGCCTTGAGGAATCCGGCGACGGCGTTCTCTGGCGCGCCGACGCGCGGGCCCTTCTTCTCCTCGCGCAGATCGGGCTGGCGCACCGGCACGCCGTGCACGGCGAGAGTGAGCCGTCGCGGCGTCACGAACGCCCGAGCGCTTTCATAGACAAGCCCGTCATCGACCAGGCGGTCGGTCACAAGCTTCTTCAGATCATCCGCCGCGCGGGCCTGCATGCGCGCGGGGATTTCCTCGGAGAAAAGCTCGAGCAGGAGATCGGGCATCAGCCGAGCGTCTTATGCGTCCCGTCGCACAGCGGCTTCTTCGACGAGCGCTTGCACGCGCAGAACCACACCTTTTCGGACTTCGCCGCCTTGAATTCGGTCGGCGTGAAGGTAGTCACCTTGTGCGAGCCGTCGCAGAACGGCTGCTTTGCCGAGCGCCCGCAGGCGCACCACCAATAGCTCTTGCCGGCCTCGACATCGATTGGGATCGGCGCCCGTCCGCCGATTTCTGCCATCTCGCTCATTTGCTTTTGCCTCCGCCTTCAGTCGCGAGCCACGCCTCGCCGCAAGCCTTGGCAAGTTCGCGCACCCGCAGGATGTAGCTCTGCCGCTCGGTGACGGAAATCACCCCGCGCGCGTCCAGCAGATTGAACACATGACTGGCCTTTATGCACTGGTCATAGGCCGGCAACGCCATCAGATGGCGCCTGCGATTGCTGCCCCCGTCGCCATCAACCGCCCAGCCGGCTTCAAGGTATTTCTTACAAGCCGATTCCGCCATACGGAACTGCTCGAACAGCATGTCAGTATCGGCATATTCGAAGTTATGCCGGGAATATTCCTGCTCCGCTTGCAGGAATATGTCACCATAGGTGACCTTGTCTGCGCCCTCGCGGCCGTTGAAATTCAGCGCGAAGACGTTTTCCACGCCCTGCACGTACATCGCCAGCCGCTCGAGCCCGTAGGTGAGCTCGCCGGAGACCGGCGCGCACTCGAAGCCGGCGACTTGCTGGAAATAGGTGAACTGGGAAACCTCCATGCCGTCGCACCAGCACTCCCAGCCGAGCCCCCAGGCGCCAAGCGTCGGGCTCTCCCAATCATCCTCGACAAAGCGGATATCATGGAGCTTCGGATCGATGCCGATGGCGTAGAGCGATTGCAGATAAAGCTCCTGAAGGTCGTCCGGCGACGGTTTGAGGATCACTTGCAGCTGATAATAGTGCTGCAAGCGATTGGGATTTTCGCCGTAGCGGCCGTCCTTGGGCCGGCGCGAGGGCTGCACGTAAGCGGCGTTCCACGGCTTCGGCCCGAGCGCGCGCAACGTCGTCGCCGGGTGGAAGGTGCCGGCCCCGACTTCCATGTCATAGGGCTGCAAAATCACGCAACCCCAATCCGCCCAGTAACGCTGCAACGCCAGGATCAGCCCCTGGAACGAGCGCTCGGGGCTCATATGCGGCGGCGAATCGGGGTTGGCGCTTGAAGTCATTGGGACGTTGTTGGTGAAACGCCCACTTGCGGTCAAGTCTAGCTATTCAATCCGGCCGGTACTCGCCCGTATCGGGGTCGCGCCGCAACGTCGGCAGCGCCTCGCGATTGACCGGCTCGACGGTGGCGCGTTCGCGCACCTCGTCGAGCTCGGCATTCACGCGTTGCACCTCCCTGACGCACCAGCGCACCAAGACCGCAGTTCCCATCAGTGCGAGCGCCAATGCAAACACCGGCGGCATCTTGTCCTCCGATTTTCACTCGGGCGTCATTATAGCCCGTAACGCGCCCACACCGCGCGTGCTTCAAGCGCCGAAATCATGTCATCGGCAAGGCTAGCTTGGGCAAAGCCGCCCGGCATCAACCCGTCGCGACCGACGCCGAACACGCGCCGGCCGAGCAGGCCGCGGTCGGCGCTGATCAGCGGCATGAACACCTTGTCGCCGAAGCGCTGGCGCAGCGTGGAGCGCAGGTCACCGATGCCGTCAATGAGGCCGAATTCGAGCGCCCGCCGCCCGGTCCAGTATTCGCCGGTGAACAGGCTGTCTTCCGCGCCGCTGAGCTTGTCGCCGCGCCGCGACTTCACCAGCGCGATGAAATCGTCGTGGATTTCCCGTTGCAATGTCTTCAGGCGCTCGACGTCGCCGGGATTCTCCGGCAGGAACGGGTCGAGCATGGCCTTGTGTTCGCCCGATGTATAGAGCCGGCGCTCGATGCCGATTTTGGCAATCAGCTTGTCGAAGCCGAACGAGCCGCCGACCACGCCGATCGAGCCGACGATCGAGTAGGGATCGGCGATGATCTCGTCGGCGGCGCAGGCGATCATGTAGCCGCCGGAAGCCGCGGCATCTTCCACGAAGGCAATGACCCGGCGATTTTTCTCTTGAGCCAAGTCGCGGACGCGGCGGAAGATCAGATGCGATTGCGTCGGCGAGCCGCCGGGCGAATTGATGGCGAGCGCCACTGCCGCGGCGTTGCGCACGGCGAAGGCGCGATCCAGCGTGCGGGCAATTCCGGCCATGGTCAGCCCGGGCCGCAACGGCGTGGAGAAGCCGATGACGCCGGTGAGCCGCACCACCGGCACGACCGGGCGGTCGCTGCGGAAGCGCTGAGGAAGGAATTCCCGCAGCGCTGTCATCGCGCGCGTCCAGCTATGCCGCACGCGTTCACCCGTCCAAGGCTCGATCATCAAATCCACATAGGCAGTGCCGGGCGCGCGCTCAAGTAACCGATCGTTAACCCGCCGCAACGCTTCTTCACATAAGGCGCCAATGCCGGACCGGGTGTGCAAGCTATGAAAATATACGTGCTCTTGATGCTGATCGGCGTCATCGTCGGTTTTTCCTATATTCCCAACCGTCGGCCGAAGCCGGCCGCGCCGGCATCGCCTGATTCCGTTCCCGCCAACGCCTGACCGCGAAAACCGCGGCGGCTTCAGTTCCCGGCATTCCCCGCCAGAGGCAGCAAAGCGCCTTCGCGCAGCACAGCCTCGGCTGAGGCGGTGGGCTTTCCCGCGGCATCGGCGAGGATAAGGCCCGGCAATAGCGACAAAGGTGCGCGGCTTGCCTTGACGGCGCGGACCAGCACGCGGATCGCCGGCGCATCCGTCTTGGGGTGGACCGGCAGGATGGCAATCGCACCGAAGCCGGTCGCCAGAGCCGCAAGCACCGCATCGAGACCGTCCGCCCGCCAGATCAGCGTCAGCGTGCCCGCCGGACGCAGTAGTCCCGTCGCCGCGCCAACCCATTGGACGAGCGTGTCATGCGCGGCGGCATGCGCTAGCCGGCGGCCGCGATCGGGCGAAGGATGCGCCGTCGCATTGAACGGCGGATTCATCAGCACATGGTCCGCTGTGCCCGGCGCCAGTCCAGCGGCGGCAAAGGCGGCGGGGCGCGCCGCGACGTCGAGGCAGATGGCACGCACGCGCGCTGCGAGCTTGTTGCCGGCGGCGTTCTCGCGCGCGAGCGCCACCAAGCCTGCGTCGATCTCGACCAAAGTGACAGTAAGATCATCCACGCGGCGGGCGACGGCCAGTCCCACCGCGCCGACGCCGGCGCCGAGATCGACCAGGTGATCGCGCGGAGTAGCCGAACACGCCGCCGCCAGCAGGATCGCGTCATGGCCGACGCGGTGGCCCTTGCGCGGCTGGCGCAAAACGAGCTGGCCGCCGAGCACGGCGTCCTCGCTGATGCGCGCCCCTTCAGCGGCCATCGCGGCGAATCTCACTGCCGTAGCCGGCATCCGTCAACAACCGGCGCGCGGCGTCGAGTTCGCCGTCAGCGACCAGAATGCGGCGCGGGAAAATGCCAATCGAGCCTTCCAGCACGCTCATGTTCTGGTCGACCACCATGTGACCGATATGCGCGCCCTTGAGCAGCGCCTCGATCGCCGAAACCAAGACCACGTCGGTGGTGCGAACAAGCTCGCGCAAAACGCCCTACCTTCGCCGCCAAACGCGCGGCCTTTGCATGACGGAAATCGAACTCCGGCAGCGCGCGCTATAATTGCAAGTCAGCCCCTGTGTGGCTACCCGCCGCCGGGACAACATTAGGCCCAATCATTCGGGATGACAGTTCAGCTCCGGCGTCTCTCCTCGCCCGGCGCGCGCAATGCGAGATAAGCGAGAAGCCTAAGCTCGCGCCGGCCACGCGTGACCGTGTCGAGAATCAAGCCGCAAGCGATCGAGAGGAAGGCGAGCAGCATCAGCCCGGTCGAGAGCACCGCCGTGGGCAAGCGCGGTACCAGCCCTTCTTCCAAATAGGTGCTGAAAATCGGCACGGCCAACCCGATCGATATCAATGCGAGCACGAGGCCCAAGACCCCAAAGAACATCAGCGGCCGCTCGGACCGGAACAGCCTCTGAATGGTCCACAGAATGCGAAAGCCGTCTTTCCAGGTGGAAAGCTTCGAGGCCGATCCGCTGGGCCGCGCATAATACGGCGTCGCGATCTCGGCTACCGGCAACTCAAGCTCGAGGGCATGAACGGTCAACTCGGTCTCGATTTCGAAGCGGCGAGAAAGAATCGGAAACGATTTGACGAAACGGCGGGAAAATGCGCGATAGCCGGACAGGATATCGGTGAACGAGCGGCCGAAAATGCGGGCGACAAAGCCGGTCAGCAGCCGGTTGCCCGTGCGATGGCCGCGGCGATAGGCGGTCGCATCCCGGTCAACGCGGGCGGCGACCACCATGTCGAGGCGGTCCTCGATAAGCTTTGCGATCATTTTCGGCGCGCTCGGCGCGTCATAGGTGGCGTCGCCGTCGACCAGCACATAAACGTCCGCTTCGACGTCGTTGAACATCCGCCGCACCACGTGACCCTTGCCTTGATAGGTCTCGCGCCGAACCACGGCGCCGGCCTGCCGCGCCGCCGCGACGGTGCCGTCGGTGGAATTGTTGTCGTAGACGTAGATCGCCGCGTCGGGCAGCGAAGCGCGGAAATCGGCGACCACTTTGGCGATAGCATGTTCCTCGTTGTAGCAGGGCACGAGAACCGCAACCCGATACCGGGTTGCGGCCAGGCTCCCCGCGTTAGGCTCGTTGCTTGACATTCCGCCACTCCACCGCCACGTCGATAGCATGAACGGCGGCTCGTCATTGCGAGGAGCGACGATTCGCTTGGCTCGCAATAATGCTGGTGTACTTGCCACCTCACCATAGCGTTTCTATGCTTGCGGGTCCTCCTGGTGTGGTGGATTTGGAGTAAGTTTTCGTGGCCGTCGTCGTCCCTTTTGAAAGTCCGGGCAGACCCTCGATCGACCCCTTGGTCGACTTGGTGACGGCCGACATGGAGCGGGTCAACGGCGTCATTCTGGCGCGCACCGGGTCCGAAGTGACGATGATCCCGGAGGTCGCCAATCATCTCATCAATTCCGGCGGTAAGCGGTTGCGGCCGATACTGACGCTCGCTTTGGCGCGGCTCACCGGCTATGGCGGCGACGGCCATATCAAGCTCGCCGCGGCGGTCGAATTCATGCACACGGCGACGCTCCTGCACGACGACGTGGTCGACGAGAGCGAGCTACGGCGCGGCCGGCTCGCCGCGCGCATGCTCTGGGGCAACGAAGCAAGCGTGCTGGTGGGCGATTTCCTGCTCGGCCAGGCGTTCAAGATGATGGTCGAGGTCGGCAGCCTCAAGGCGCTGGAAATTCTTTCCTCCGCCGCCGCCGTGATCGCCGAGGGTGAAGTCATGCAGCTTGCGGCCGCAAAAAACACGGCGACGACGGAGGACGAATACATCGCCGTCATCCGCGCCAAAACCGCGGAGCTGTTCGCGGCGGCCTGCGAAGTCGGCCCGGTGCTGTCGTCACGGCAGAAGGCCGAGCAGACTGCCTGCCGGTCGTTCGGCATGAATCTGGGCATCACCTTCCAGCTTGTCGACGACGCGCTCGATTACGGCGGCGCGGCCGCCAAGCTCGGCAAGAATATCGGCGACGATTTTCGCGAAGGCAAGATCACGCTGCCGGTCGTGCTCGCCTTCCGCCGCGGCGGCGACGGCGAGCGCGAATTCTGGCGGCGCACGCTGGAACGCGGCGAGGCGACCGACTCCGACCTCGATCACGCCATCGGGCTGATGACCAAGCACCGCGCGCTCGAGGACACGATCGGGCGCGCTCACCATTACGGGGCCATCGCCCGCGACGCGCTCGCCCTCTTTCCCGCCTCGCCGATGAAATCGGCGCTCGCCGAAGCAGTCGATTTCTGCATCGCGCGGACGCATTAGTGCGTGGATTTGAAGTTCCTACGATTAAGCGGCTTGCTCGATTAGGAACTTCAAATCCAGAACCCGCACTAGAATCGTAAAGTTGCTAGTGTCCCTTTGATTCCGAAGTTCGCACGAGAGTAGGCCGCAAAGACCTGCGAGCTTCGGAATCGGGACACTAGCCGTCAGCCGTCGCCCAGCATCGTCGCCTTTACCCACCACGCCGGCTGCTGGCGCGGCAAAAGCTTTTCCGCCGCAACCGCCTGGTCGGCAGACGAAAATAGCGCAAAGCAGGTCGCGCCCGAGCCGGACATGCGCGCGAGGAGGCAACCCGGCTGCGCGCGTAATGCCGCAAGCACCTCGGCAATCACCGGCGCGAGCGCGATTGCGGGGCCTTCCAGATCGTTCGACTGCGCCGCAAGAAGCTGCAAGAGCCTAGCGTGACTCGTCGGCTTGGCAATCGCCAAATCGAGCGCGGCAGCCGGCGTCGCGGCCGGCTTCCATTCCGCAAACGCCGCCTTCGTCGGCAACGCCACGCCGGGATTGACGAGCACCGCCGGCAATTGCGGCAATGCCAGCGGCTCGGAGAGCACCTCGCCGATGCCGCGCATGATCCGCGCGCGCGGATCGAGGCAGACCGGTACATCGGCGCCGGTCGCGCGCGCCGCGGCGTAAAGCTGCGGATCGTTGCGCGCCAGGCCGTTGGCTTGCGCGATGAGGCGGAGCGCCGCCCCCGCATCGGCCGAACCGCCACCAAGGCCCGCCGCGACCGGTAGCCGTTTGTCGAGGCTGAACGCGCCGAGGGCAATGCCGGGGCGAACCGCGGCGAGCGCGCGCGAGGCCTTGAGTACGAGATTGTCTTCGCCCTCGCCGGCTTGCGACGCGGCCGGCCCGTGTACGACAAGCGTCAGCTTGCTGCCGCGCGAGAAACTTAAGCGGTCGCCGAAATCGGCAAACGCCACCAGGCTTTCGATCTCGTGATAGCCGTCGTCGCGGCGCTTAAGGACGCGCAGCGTCAGATTGACCTTGGCCGGGGCGTTCTCAACCAGCGGAACCGGCAAGGGCAACCTCAGCCGCCGTCGCCGGCCTTCTTCGTCTTGGCCGCGTCGGCCGCGGAAGACGTATCATCGGGCAGCCCGGCTTTGAGCTTTTCCTCGATCTTCGGCAGGTCTTCCGGCTCGGGCTTGAGGTCCTTGGCGTGCGACCATTGGAAGCGCGCTTCGAGCACCCGGCCGACTCGCCAATACGCGTCGCCGAGATGATCGTTGATAGTCGGATCCTCGGGCTTGAGCTCGACGGCGCGCTCGAGGTCCTTCACCGCTTCGTCGTAATTGTTGATGCGGTAATTGGCCCAGCCGAGCGAGTCGACAATGTAGCCGTCGTCCGGCCGCTGCTCGACGGCGCGGCGGATCATGTTCATGCCATCGTCGAGATTGACGCCCTGGTCGATCCAGGAATAGCCGAGATAATTGAGCACCAGCGGCTGGTCGGGAAAAAGCTCGAGCGCCTTCTTCAGATCGGCTTCGGCGAGCGGCCATTGATGGGACCGCTCGTGGCAAATGCCCCGGTAGTAGAACATCACCCAGTTCGACTTCTCCGGCGTCGGCACATTGGCGACAGCCTTGCCGTACACATCGGCGCATTCGGCGAATTCCTTGCGACCGCGCTGGATGTTAGCCAGCGCCAGGATCGCTTCGGTGTCTTTCGGATGCTCGGCGATGAGACGTTCGAGCCGCTTCTTGGCCTCGTCGGTGCGGTCGAGCGCATCTAGATCGGATGCGATCTGGATTTCGGCGTTGCGATGCAGCGCCGAGGACGGCGCAATGCGGTCGTAGATCGTAATTGCAAGCTCCGGCTTTTTCACCGAGTCGTAAAGGTCGGCGAGCGACAACAGCGCCATCGAATGCAGCGGCTCGAGATAGAGCGCGAGCCGAAGATAAATCAGCGCCAGATCCTCGCCGCCGCGGCGTCCGATCGAGGAGCCGATTTCATAGAGTGCTTCGGCGGCGCCGGCCTGCGGCGAGTCGGCGAGCGGCGGCAATTTCTCGCCGGCCGTGACTTCCTTCATCTCTTGCGCGATCACCGGATGATTGGGGACCGCCCTGTCGAATTCCCGATAGATCTTCAGCGCTTCTTCCTTGCCGCCGTTGCGCGAAAGGTAGCGGCCGTAGGCCTCGACCGTGCTCAGCGCGATCGCGTCGGCCTTGTAAGCGCGTTCATAGCGCTTGCCGGCTTCCTTCTTGTTGTTGGCGATATCGAGGATGAGCCCGGCGTGGGTGTCCTTGAAGATGGCGTACCAGTCCGGTCCAGCCAGCTTGTCGAGCGTTTCGATCGCGGCGTGCGTGTCGCCCGCGCCCGCGAGAGCCCATGCCGAAAGCAGCGTCGCCGTCAGATCGGTCACCGGGCCGCGCACCGATTGCGTGAAGTTCTGCCGCGCCACCGCGTATTGCTTTTGCTTGAGCGCCCGCACGCCGATCACCAGCCGCGCGATGCGGTCAGTGCGATCGAGCTGGATGAGCCTGTCGGCGAGCCTTGCGGCTTCGTCGATGTCGCCTTCGCTGAGCACGGAGAGGAAAGTGCGGCTGAGCAGATCGGCGTTGCGCGGATCGGCCTTGAGCACGTTGAGGTAATAGGCGGCCGCGGTGGCGGAGTCGCGCTCGACTCCGGCATGCCGCGCGGCCAGGTAACTGCCGGCGGCGGTCGCGTGTACGAGTTCCTGCGACGTGGGCGTCTCGGCGGCGAATGCCGACGTCAGGCTCAAGGCGACAGCGGCGCCAGCGATGGCGGCGTGCCGTGGCAGCAGCAAATGAATCACGATAGCTCCATTGGGCGAACTAAAGCGCAAACAGGGGAATCAGGGCGCTGGATTACCGTTGAGCGCGCGAGAATGACCCTTTTGCCATGCCCCCGCAAGCAGGTAAGGCCTTTAGGCCCGAAGGGAGGCGAAATCGCGGCAGCGGGATCATCCTGATCTACTCAATATTCCCGACTTCGTTGCCCTTGGCAGGGAAAGCCTGTTGCTATACATGTATGCAGTTGCGGAGAAGTCCCATGCTTGCGCTGCGCCTGCCCGCCGAAATCGAAAAACGCCTTGATACGCTCGCCAAGAAGACTGGCCGTAGCAAGAGCTTTTATGCTCGGGAAGCGATCCTGCGCCATCTTGAGGATCTCGAGGATTATCATCTCGCCCGGCGCCGTCTCGCCCGCAACACAAGGCGAGTAACGCTCGAGGAACTTGAGCGCGAACTGTCCGACACGCGTTGACGCGGCATGAGCCAAGCTCGCGTCTGGCGTGTCGAGTTTGATCCCGATGCGGCGCGCGATCTGCGTAAGCTCGGTGCCGTCGCGGAGCGCGCGATCCTTCGTTATCTCCGTCAACGTATCGCGACGGCTGCGGACCCGCGCCGCTTCGGCAAACCGCTCACTGGCGATATGAAAGGGTTGTGGAGATACCGCGTGGGCGACTACCGCATCGTCGCGTCAATCGAAGACGGCCGTTTCGTCGTCCTGGTGGTCACCGTCGGACACCGGCGCCAAGTGTACGACTGATCACATATTCGGATAATTCGGCCCGCCGCCGCCCTCGGGCGGCACCCAATCGATGTTCTGGTTCGGGTCTTTGATGTCGCAGGTTTTGCAGTGGACGCAATTCTGCGCATTGATCACGTAGCGCGGCTGGCCGCCTTCTTCGACCCATTCGTAGACGCCGGCCGGGCAATAGCGCGCCGACGGCCCGGCGTAGACGTCGTGCTCGGATGATTTTTGCAGGGCGCCGTCGCGCACGAGAAGGTGCACCGGCTGATCCTCCTCATGATTGGTGTTGGAAAGGTAGACCGAGGAGAGCCGGTCGAAGGTGAGTTTGCCGTCGGGCTTCGGATAGGCGATGGGCCGGCAGTCCGCCGCCGGCTTGAGTGTGGCAAAATCGGGCTTGCTGTGCTTGAGCGTGCCGACGAGCGAGAAGCCGAGCGTGTTGGTCCACATGTCGAAGCCGCCGAGCGCGACGCCGACGACCGTTCCGAGCCTCGACCACAGCGGCTTGGCATTGCGCACCCGGTAGAGGTCGCGCCCGATCGGGGTAGCGCGCCACCCCGCCTCGTAGCTTGCAAGCTCGTCATGCGCGCGCCCGGCCGCCAGCGCCGTGGCAGCGTGCTCGGCCGCCAGCATGCCGGAAAGCATCGCATTGTGGCTGCCCTTGATACGCGGCACGTTCATGAAGCCCGCGGCACAACCGATCAGCGCGCCGCCGGGAAAGGCAAGCTTCGGCACCGACTGCCAGCCGCCTTCGGTCAGCGCGCGGGCGCCGTAGCAGATCCGCTTGCCGCCGGCGAAGGTGTCGCGCACGAGCGGATGCGTCTTGAAACGCTGGAACTCCTCGAACGGCGAAAGGTAAGGGTTCGCGTAGTTGAGGTGGACGACAAAGCCGACCGCAACAAGACGGTCGCCGAAATGATAAAGGAACGAGCCGCCGCCGGTGTCGTTGCCGAGCGGCCAGCCCATCGTGTGCTGCACCAGCCCGCTGCGGAAATTCTCCGGTGCGACCTGCCACAATTCCTTCAGGCCGATGCCGTATTTTTGCGGTTGCCGGTCCTGCGCCAACCCGAAACGCTCGATCAGGCCTTTGGAAAGGCCGCCGCGGGCGCCCTCGGCTAGCAGGGTGTACTTGGCGCGCAGCTCCATGCCGCGAGCGAAGCCCGCTTTGTGGTGTCCGTCTTTGCCGACGCCCATGTCGCCGGTGGCGATGCCGGCGACCGCACCGTTCTCGAACAGCACCTCGGCGGCGGCAAAGCCCGGATAGATTTCAACGCCAAGCGCTTCGGCTTTCTTCGCCAGATAGCGGCAGACGTCGCCGAGCGAGACGATGAAGTTGCCATGATTGCTCATCAGCGGCGGCAACAAGAAGTTCGGCAGCCGCAGCGCCGCGGACGATCCGAGCACATAGAAGCGATCCGCGCTGACCGCCGTGTGCACCGGGGCCTCCTCGCCGCGCCATTCCGGAATGAGGCGATCAAGCCCGATCGGATCGATCACCGCGCCGGAGAGGATATGCGCGCCGACCTCGGAGCCCTTCTCCACCACGACCACGGAGACGTCCGGCGCAAGCTGCTTGAGCCTGATCGCCGCGGCGAGACCGGCCGGCCCGGCGCCGACGACGACCACGTCGAACTCCATCGCCTCGCGGGCGGGAAGCTCCGTTGCGTTCATGGTTGGCTCCGCAATTCGCGCGACGGCCGCTGGTTTTTCACGAAATACATGGGCTGACAACCGCTGGCTCAACCCCGGCCGAGCCGGCGCTTGCGATCGAGGACCGTCTGGCGGAGCCGCGAACCCTCCTGGCCGGAGGCTGTGAGTTCCTGGGCGCGCTCGCGAGCATAGTTGCGGGCGGAAAACTCGACCTTTTCGGCGCCATCGAGCGCGACCGCGAAGGGCTCATCGCCGAAGGACGTATAGCGGTCATGAAGCTTTTCCGCCGTGGCACCGTCCCGGTATTCTTCCAGCAATGATTCATCAACCAGTCTGCGGCAGGCGGCGAGCGCTTCATCGGCGGCGGCAAAGGTCCCATATTCCCAGCGTTCGTCGTCTTCCATGTAATGGAAATTGTCGTCGACCATGACCTTGTAGGGTGACACTCCGCCGTGACTCCCGGCCGGACGCTCGCCGCCATTTTGCTGCAAAAGAGTGTTTCACGCTTTCAACCGGCCGCCTAGACTGGCCGCGCCAGTGAATCCTGCCGATGAACGACACAAACAAAGACGCCCGCGAGCTTATCTCCTTCTATCTCGATGCCGGGGTCAATGCGCTTATCGGCGAGCAGGCGGTCGACCGCTTCGCCGATGAAGTTGCCCCGCCTTCGCGGCCCGCTGCGGAACGCCCCCCCTCCCCATCCCTCTCCCGCAAAGGGGCAGAGCGCGGGCTTCCGCAACCCGCTGCGCCGCCTTCGCCCGAGGCTGCCGTCATGACCGCGCGCCAGGCGGCGAAAAGCGCGGAGACCTTGGAAGCGTTGCGCGCGCTGCTCGAAGCCTTCGAAGGCTGCATGCTGCGCGCGACCGCAACCCGGCTTGTCTTCGCCGACGGCAATCCAAAAGCGCGCGTCATGTTCGTCGGCGAGGCGCCGGGGCGTGATGAAGACATCGCCGGGCTGCCGTTCGTCG
>Ga0302326_10007629_pt1 | contig 24006 bp, 28 predicted proteins | sample Palsa_T0_3_FD_202264 | JGI IMG/M metagenome (GOLD analysis project Ga0302326, IMG submission 202264) | Peat permafrost microbial communities from Stordalen Mire near Abisko, Sweden - Palsa_T0_3 | ecosystem: Environmental > Terrestrial > Soil > Palsa > Peat permafrost | place: Sweden: Abisko... | reverse complement strand
TTCGTCCACCTTGGAACACTCCTGCCACGGCATTTGCGTCTCCTGCAAATGCCCAGAAGTGTTACCTATGTGCCCGGAATGATCTGTAACCTATGAGCCCGAAAGCTCACAAGGTCTATTCCGGCCGGAGACATGGGCCAACAGTTTCGCGGCGAAGGGGTTCGCCGCACTCTCGATCCGACATGTCTCGTGGTCAAAGAAACCTAAGTCATAGCGCATAAAGCTTACGAGCCAGATATTATCCTCCAGCCTGATACGCCCGACAGTGAATGGATCGCCGAGATGTTTGGTTAGTGGTAATCCTCCTCGCGCTGGTGACGCACGGCGGTAACGGTAACGCAATGACTGTCGTCGATCTCAAATAATGCCACATAGCCCGAGTGTCCAAACGGGATCAACATCTCCCGCCAACGAGGATTCTTCTGGAGCAAAGCCTTTCTACACGAGAATGGCGAGTAGGCCAGAAGATCAAACGTCCGTTCAATGGCTTTAAGTTCCCGTTCGGCCGCATCCAAATCCCTTTCGACAAGAAAGTCGTACAACCGATCCAGGTCCTCGAGAGCTTCCGCCGTCAACCGAACTTTATAAGTCACGGCCGGGTGCGTTGCCGGCGCGTCAGTCGCTTACGAAGTCTGGAGATGGCCTTATCGGCGGGCACATAACCACCGACCGACCGCGCACGTTCTGCGCTGGCGATGCCTCGCGCGAGAAAATCCAATTGATTCTTGCGAAAATCGATGCTCCGGGAAACAGCGTCCATCACAAAGGCAGAGAGGGTTTCCCCCGGGCCAAGCACGCCTTCCGCATCGGTGCGCAATTGTTCTGAGACGCGCAGCGGCGGAATTGTTCGAGATTTAGCGGCAGCCATCATAACCTCCGAATGCATCGCACTTGCAATGCAATCTACCGAAAAGTGTGTGGGCAGGCAAGGCTGCTGAGTGGCGGGTCTGGGGCGCCGATATTCGAAGCACGAGTCTCTCGACTCGATTTGATAAAATAATGTGTGAGATGGAATCGTTAAGAAGGCGCAGCGGCTCAAGTTCTGCGATCTCTCGATACTATTTCCTCGCATTCATCATATGACGACAATTCCGCGGTTACTTTGCGCAAGAGTCATTCCAAAATGTGGTGTTTAGAGCGCCAATGGTTGAACTGGGGTTTTTCATCAAGCTTTCATAGTTTACGAGAAGAAGTTTGGATGCGTGTAGCCCAAAGTAGGCCTGTCGCAAAGCGTTAAAAGCAAACGCGACAGCGCCGTTACCGCTCATGAGTGTCTCGACACGACTATAAACAGTGCCATTGACGTCATAACCGTTAAGAACGGTAGGGTGACCATCGCGGGCCGAGCTCAGTCGCTAGCACCCTTAATGAAGCGAACGTAGCGGAAACGAGCACGGGATACTACGTTCTCGCCCTCCGCATCGCCGTCAGCCCTAAGCGACTGTCGCTCAATGCGGCTGGCGACCAACTTAGCTTCTCCGGTGCCAGGTGCGCATAACGCAAGACCATCTCATAGGACTTCCAGCCGCCGAGCTCCATGAGACCCGGAAGCGACGTGCCGCTTTGCAAGTGCCACGACGGCCACCGCCGCGTGGAATGACCGAAACGGACAATCATCGTTAGCTGCGCGCCTCAGGCGGAATATTCTGGTTCTCGCGGAACAGGTTCGCGGGGTCGTACCGCGCCTTGATCCGCGCCAGCCGCGGCTAGTTCACCCCCGTAGATCTCACGAATTCGCTCCGGTGTGCTTGGCGGCAGGTAGTTCACGTAGGCGCGGCGCGCCCAGCGACGCAGTGCCGCGTGCTTGCCAGCGAACTCCACGCAGCGTCGCACGTCGTCGACGTTCGCCGCGCGGTACCATCGCGAGCCGCCGGCGATCGCAGGCAAGGTTCCAGACCCTCCTTGCCTCGTCGTAACCCGGCGAACTCTCAAGGAGCAACCTCCCATGGACGCTGTGGGCGAGATCGTCGAGGTTGGAAACCGGATCGACGGCGGCGAACGCGGGCACCATACCGCGGTACCCGTACGCGCCCGCAGCCACGACACCCCCGGTGGCGAGCACGAAATTGCGGCGGGTCCAACCGGGGCGATCGGCCTTGTGATTGCTCATCGGTTTGCGACTCGTCCTGACTGTGCTCTTCAGGTTCTCGGCGCCTGCCAGCACTCAACGTTGCTTTTCTAGTGTGTAAGTGATCGTCTGTCCGTGCGCAATATCTTTGTCGATGACCGTGATCGTGTTCCCGTCCTTCGCGAGCGCCAGACGAATCTCATCGACGACCTTGCCCTGTCGATGATCGGTCTCCTCGACCGTGGCATCGTCGATCTTCTTGAGCGACACGGTGGTCTTGCCTGGATCGCCTGCAACCGGATACTCCCTGCCGTTGAACTTTGCGTCATAACTCTGTCCGTTCCAGCGCATCTGGAATCCCCCAGCGGTCATTCTGTATTGCACCGGGCGCAGGTCGCCTCCCACGTGCTGTTGCTCCACCCAGGAGCCAGAGAGGGGGTGCGAATCCGCAGGCGCGGCGGCCACGCGCTTCGCCGTCAGCTCATCGGTCACGGTCTGCACGCCAACAAGATTCGTGACCTTGCTGGTGAGCATCGTGCCATCGGCAGAGACCGTATCGCTGAAGCGCACGAACTCCTTGCTTCCCTGCTTCAATACGATGTCAGCCGAGTTCGGTCCAGTCACTTTCACCTTTGCGATGTCAAAGTAGGCTTGGCCAGTCACCTTATGCTCAGCACCGTCTGCTTTCACCGTGTACGGTGGATTGCAGCTCGAACAGGTGTATTCGCCTCCGGCGAGGAGCAGAATGAGTGGTTTCCCCGTCGTTTTCAGGGATTCCATGTTCGTCTTCCAGGTGCCGTCGAACCCGGTGCCAGCGAGCGCCGCCGCGGGAAGCAGCAGTGTTGGGAATAGAAGCCTCATCGCATCTCACCTCTATCTGTTGTTCTGCTTAGTGGGGCACGGGGTCGTCCCCGAGTCGACCATCGTAGATCGTTGACGGCCAACGATCTTTGCTGATCCGAGCGTAGCGCCGCGTAGGTCTTACGCTGAGACAGCAGTGACAACTTACGACCCAAAGCGGTAATCAAGCATGACCGCGCCGGGAGTACCGAATTACCCTTGGGCTTGCGGCGGCACTTTCATGCTTCCCATGACAATGCGAAAAGCGATGAGTATCCACATGCAGGCGTAAGGCCAGATCTTTGGGTTCGTCGGCGCAATCATGCTAGCGAGGCAGCGGCTCAGGAGCGGTGCAAGTCCACGCCGAAAGCCGTTGACGGACGTCGGCACACCCACCAGTCGCGCCAGAAAAAGCATGTAGTGGCGCAACTCAAACGCGACCAGAATGGTCACGATATCTAGCCCGAGGGCGTCGAGTGCAGGAAGCACGAAGGCTGCTTCTGGGAGCGTACAGATGAGCAGGACTCCGGCTACTACCAGAAGGAACAGGACTCGGTAAGCTGGCGCCTTGATGAGCGGCGATCGAGTCGCCCGCACGAATGTCGCGACAGTCATCCACGCCGTAACGAGCCAATTCACGGGCCGCTCCTCGCCAGATCTCTGCCAGGTTTCGACGAGTCTACCGTGGTCTGCCGCCGTACGCTCTTGGCTGCACGCGGACCCCAACTAAGGACCCCGCCTGACTAAGGACGGTCCATTCCGGCGACAAACGTGCCGTTTTATACCGAAGTGGTCACTGCCCGCCTTTGATCCTAATGAGACGATCGTGACCGGCGGCTATTGGGCGGGGAAATTGTCCTTAGGAATCCGCAGTCTTGGACGACGGTTTGCCGCACACGTTAGCCTCTGTCTGCTCAGTCTGCCGCGTATTCATAGTATCGCGATGAAGTCCGGCTGGCTTCCAGCAGCAAAGGGTGAGCCGGCTATGGCGGTGAGGCTGCCATTTGCGGTATCTAGCTTATATCCGGCAATATTTGCCGAAACGCCATTTCCTACGTAGAGAAATTGATTGGATCCGTCGACCGTTACGGAGTACGCATTACTTCCTGACGCGACGGGGAAACCAGCGAGCGCTGTAAGCAAACCGGTCCCATCAATACTGTACCCGACCAGGCCTGCGCCCGTCGTGACGTACAGGTGCGAGCCCGTGCCATCGGTTCCGATGTAGTTAGTCACGCTCACGGCAAATGGAGAACCGCTCAGCGCGGTCAATGCTCCCGTATCCGTATCAACGCTGAATCCGGAGATCGTTGAACTATTTCCATCGAAGTTGGCCGTGTAAAGAAACTCGGGACCATAACCAAATGGTCCGAATGGCTGGAGCACGAGACTATGAGGGTTGCCACCGGCGGCAAAGGGCGATCCGGCCACCGGTGTCAATGCACCCGTTTCTGCCGATCGCAAACACGGATATGTTGTTGGAACCGCCGTTGTTTGCCACAAACAAGAATTGTCCGGAGTTTAAGTACTCTATTGAAACAGCCGATGGGCCGCTGCCGGTGTTGTACGTTGCGGTTGACTGCGGCGTCAACGCACCAGTGCTTGCATTAACTACGTATGCCGAGAGGTTGTCAGAGCCGTCGTTTGCAACGTAGAGATACGCACCGGACGTGTCGAACGCTAGGGCTTGAGGATCCGTACCTGCAGCGAATGGTGAGCCCGGGACCTCGGTCAACGCACCACTAGTCACATTGACCGCATATACCGATATGTTGTTGGAAATCTCGTTAAGAACGTAGACGTATCGTCCATCCGGCCTGGCCGCTGTTGCGTAGGGCGACGTACCTGTGGGGACGGGCGTCCCGATCGCGGTGAGCGCGCCCGTCGTCGAATCGATCGAGTACACCGAGATGGTGTTGTCCCCACGGTTGCCGCATAGGCGAACCGCCCATAACAAACGACCGCAACGTCGGTGACATTTGCGCCATCGACCGTGCCGGAACCGTTACCTGCGACCACGCAATTCTGCGCGGGCGAGGAGGGCTGCGCTTTCACTGTCACTGCGTAAGCAGCACCGTTAGCGAGAGCAGCCGTGAAGGTAAATGCGCAGACCGTGCAAACCGCGAGATCATCGCCGGCGTTGTTCTGCAATACCAAGCCCGAGGCAGGGAGTCCCGTGACCGTGCCGCCGATTGTGTACAGAGCGCCAACGCCACTACCAACGCCACCACCACCAGCGCCACCACCACCGCTGCCGCCACCACACGAGGTGAGAGCCACCAGTAAGAGCCCTATGACTGTGAAATGAGCGACGTCGCGTAGACTTGTTTTCAAATGCCACCCTGTTTCAAAACGCCGCGGTCGCGAACCGTGCCGGCACTACCCTTTTACCCTACCTACGCGTCGCTTCGGCGCCGCAGCACAGATCTACAAGGCAGGGCCGCTCCGAGGCCTCGACAGTATCCAGTTTAGAAATTGCTTCGGTTCCACCAGGGAGCTTCAAGTAAGGTCTTGCTGGCACGAGCCGGCAGCAAGCACATGGTCATTCAAAATTTGGGATAGTAGCGAGCGGCAAAGCACGGCAGCCGCTCGGAATGGGCAGCGCGCTGTACAATGCCGTCAATTGCCGCCCCTAAACTACGTGCGAGAATCGTACCCGGTTCGAGTTGCGACAGAGTACGGCGCGATTTGGACGATCCAAAGACCAACCGAAGGAGTCCGCCGATGCCAGGCGGCACCGAGGACCCACTCGACTCTTGGAAGAAAATCGCGTCGTACCTGAAGCGTGACGTCACGACGGTGCAGCGCTGGGAACGTCGTGAGGCGATGCCGGTTCACCGCCACCTGCACGACAAGATGGGGTCGATATTCGCATTTCGCTCGGAACTCGATGAATGGTGGGAGAGCCGGCGCACTCCACTGACGCCGTACGGCGCCGGCCAAGGCGAACGCTCGCCTCCTGCTTTGAAGACCGCCAAGAGCGCGTCCCGACCCTCGGGGCGGCGAATAGGTCTCAGCAACGCCGTGCGCTGCCCGCATCGCGTGCCGTGGATAGCAACAGTCTTAGTCACCCGAAAAACATGGGGATGCTCGGCGATAAATCATCGGGCCGCTAACTCTAGCGAAGATCCCTATGACACCGTCATTTAGAGTGATTGACTCAAAGCTGCATTTGGCTCTCGCGTTTGCCATGCCATGGAACGGGACGAGCATCATATTTGTGACGCTCTCTTCACTCTTGCTTGCAGGTATCGAATCGCGCAGCGTCCTGCTGCCGATCAGCCTGATCGGAACATTCTTCCTCGCCTCCTGGCTCTTCAACTACGCGTTTGAAGTGCTCGATCACGCAGCGAATGGTAGTGTCACCGCACCGATCGCTTCGATTGAAGTGCTCAGCCCGTTCCACTGGCGGCCACTCGTCATAGTGGCAATCTGCTTTTTGATCGTAGTGCTAGGATCGAAACTAGGCGCAACGGGCAACGTCATCATTATCCTACTTTTGTTGCTGCTGCCTGCGTCCATAGCAACATTGGGAGTGGGGGGCAGCGCCCTTCAGGCCGCGAATCCCTTTACCCTTTGGCGCATCACAGTTGGCATGGGCGCTTACTATTTGCTGGTTCTGGCCGTGATCGGCCTGTTTGTAGCCCTCACGGTGACCTTGCAAACGGTGCATCTCTGGGCGTTTGTGCGGTATGTGCTGTTTGAAATCGGCATCCTGACCGTCTTTGCCGTGCTCGGTACCTCCGTCTTCCTACGGAGAATCGAAGTCGGCTTCGAGCCGCGTTCAAGTCCTGAGCGCACGCTGGAGCGCGATGTTGGCGAACACCAGCGGCAGCTCGATGAAATTCTCGACGAAGCTTACGGCCAAGCGCGCCTTAAAGACTATGAGCGCGCAGCGTCCATCATCAAACGACGGCTATTGAATACGGACGAGGTAGGCATTCCCAATGACGTCAAAGTCATCCTCCAGCGCGTGAGGGGCTGGGGTGATCCGGCTGCTTTCAATTTCATCGAAAGAGCCATTGGTGCGTCAGCGGGGAACGGAGACCAACCGCCAGCGAGGCGCTGAGCATTTAGCGGTTTGCTTCTTAGACCACAGCGCTGCCCGCGCCGAGCCATCTTGACAGGGCGCCCTGCTAGTATAATTATTACGGACTGGTCTGCACTGCAAACCACAATCCTCCCGAAGCGGTGACATGTCTGACCCACTAGCTGAGGCCCGCATTCGGACGCAGCGCTACTGGTTCCGTGATGGTCTAGAAGAAATCACCCTCGGCATTATCTTCTTGATCATGGGCGGCTGGAGCCTGGCGAGAACCAAACCATCGTGGTTTAAGCCCGCTACTCTGACTTACATACTGCTGTGTGGCGCGTTCGCGATTTTTGTGCCGCGCGTTAAGGCTGCAATGCGCGAGCGCATCACCTACCGGCGCAGCGGATATGTGGACCAGAACGGATGGCGGAAGCATCGCGTCGCGCGCGGTATGGTCTACGCATTCGTTGTATGCGTCGCGGTGCTCACCCTCCGTTACTCAGGCCGAGCAGGCGTGGATCCGGCGCGTATGGTTCAGTGGATGCCGGCCGTGGGCGGCATCGCGATGGGCGCGGTGTGGGTGTACGTGCGTGTGCGCCAGGATTTGCGACGGTTTCTCGTCGTTGGTGTGTTCGCCATGATCCTAGGTGTTGCGGTGTCTATCGAGTATCCACACGACCTGGCGTGGGCTGTCTTTATCATTGGCGTTGGCTGCGCGTCGCTGTGTTCCGGAGGAGTAACGCTTCGGAACTACCTGCGGACCGCGCCTCACCCTGCAAACGAGACGTGAATAGCCGCCTTCGTCAGATTGCAGAGCTCGACCGTGTGATTCACGAGCCAGCGCGTCTCATGATTGCGGCGATGTTGTACCTCGTGAATGAGGCCGACTTCCTTTACCTGCAGGCTCAAACGGACTTAACGAAGGGGAATCTCTCGAGCCATCTGGCGAAGCTTGAAGAGGCTGGATACGTGGCGATTGAGAAAACTTATCGCGGCAAGATTCCGATGACAGTCTGCCGCCTCACGAAGAAGGGTCGCGCGTCTTTTAAGGCCTACGAAACTGCCCTGCGAGGGGCATTGTTTTGATTCCCGCGACTGGCTCTATCCGATTCGAGCCGGACAGCGGATATAGCGACGGCCGCTTTGGTCGAAATCGGCGGCCGCTGACGAAGCTCCCAAAGTGGCCAGCCCAGTGCGTAGCGCATAAAGCTCAGCAGCCGGATCCGGAGCTCATGCTCTTACGGCTTGGGTCTCCGTAGACAATAAAGCCTGGTGCAACAGCTCGGCGCCCAGCTGAGAATCCAAATTATCAACGGCATCACGAAGACGCCCGAAACGCACCGCCCCCATCAGCTTACTCAACGACGAGGATAACAAACTGAATCGATCTATGGCCGCGAGATTCTGGCTTTCGAGCAGCGCGCACAATGCATCGATGTCGCCGGGACCGATGCTCCCGAGATTCGTCAACTTGAGGCCGATATCTGCGTTCGGTTCCGGTTGTCTTTCCAACATGAGATCTGCCTCTTCGCGCACCGTTGTGAGTGCCAATGCCAGTTGTCTTAGTATTCGCTCCACGACGTCGACCGGTCGACACTCCTCGATTGCTTCCTCAGCTTCCCCCGCGAGCCGCATGATTGTAGTGGCGCCGATCACTCCCGCACTGCCTTTTAGCTTGTGTGTACGCCGCTTAAGTATCCGCAAAGTCACGCAGCACTCGAGCCAGCAGCGATTTGAACAGTCCCAAGTCATCTCCGAACATCTGACGAACGACACCGGCATCGACGGAAGACATGAGCAGCCCGTCGGTGGCCAGACCGGCCGATTTTCCATCGAGGATGGCTATTGGTATGGGCTCACCTCGTGCCTCTTCCACGAGCCTGCGCAACTCAACGCAACGGCGCCGGAGCCCCGCCCGCGGGAAGGCCACCGCAGTGATCTTCAACGTCAATAAGGATGCGATCGCCGACCGCGTAGGCCCTCAACGAAACTGCGGTCTTACGTCGGGTAAACTTGAACGCGTTATCCAGCAAGGCCAGATCGTTATGGTAAGTCCATTCCGTCACCGAATCCGCGGTGGCGTTGTCCAGGCAGAGGTTGAGTGTTCGAAATTCAGCAACCTCGATGGGCGCACCGTGTTCGAGAGCCGCCTCCGTTATCGCCTGGCACAGATCACCGTACTCGCGAATGACCTGCTCAACCGTGTATCCCCGCTCGGATAGCTCGCGCCCGTGCCGCGTCGCCGAAATGCCCATTTCTGCCACGACCGATTTGCTGCCGCTGTCCGCTGCCCCGGGGAGCTTTTTGCTTCGCGCTGGCTCCGCTTGAAGAGTCTCGATCAGCTGGTCAAGGAAGTCCGGTATTCCGGTTATTCGCTTCGTCGCAACTGCTTTAGGAGCAGGTCTTTTAGAGACCTTTACTCTGCATCGCTCGATCAGTTCGGCCCGCCGGGCGATAAGGAAATTCGTGTAGCATTTCAGCAGCATCGGTTGAGCCTAGGCGACTATCCGTGCGCTCGCGAACGTAGCTGCGGTGCGAGGCGGGATGTGTGACGCGATCGAGAGTGCCGCGAAGCCCCAGGAGGCGGTCCTCTTAAGCCGCGCGGCTGGTGCTTGGTGCGGGTCGCCGGCTCGTTTGACACTGCGCCAACTCAGCTGTCAACCTAAGTTGCGAGCTGCACGATAGGGAGTTTCGGCGCGCGATTCAGGGTGGCGACAGCCCTTCGATTTGTGAAGGCAAACAGGGGCGAATCGCTTCTGTTTCTCTGCAGGCCCGCGGTCCGTCCAACCAGTCGCTCCAGCCGGCGAGCACGAAAGGCGAGCCCGGGACTGAACTCGGGCGTTCGAGGGCTAGGCGCTTTTATTTTTCCGCCCGAAATGAAAAAAAGCGCTGGTCCAACCAGCGATAAGGTTCCCCGATCGCGAATGCCTACGCCTCATTCATGGGCCGGAGTACGATCTCGCTACGAATCGTGAACGTTTGCGGCATCGGGCTGCCCGCGAAGTGAAATCTGACGATTTTCTCCGGCATCGAAGCGCTGACGAGGTGTGGCAATCCGCGGGAGATTTACTTTAGTTCGGCCGCTTTACCAGAGGTTCCAAGACGCGAAGTCTACGGCTTGGATCGCGAGCGAAAGTTAGTGAGTTTCCTGGCGATTCGAGATTCGTCACTTCCGGAAAAAACTGAATCCGAACATAAAGAGCGAGCGCATAGGATGTTGAAAAGCCTCTGGGTCACACTGAAACAAACATTCTGGGCGTGGAATGACCATGAAGGTCCCAGGCTCGGCGCAGCCCTGTCCTTTTACACGATGCTGTCACTTGTCCCTCTACTCATCTTGGTCGTTGCAATCGCCTCTCTGATATTCGGACATTCCGCGGCGCAGAGAGAGATCATCGCCCAAGTCCAGAGCATCATGGGCGCAGAGGGGGCAAAGGCGGTTGAGACGGTTATTGAACACGGCCAAAGACCGACCGGCGTATTCGCATCCGTCGTCGGTGCGATCACGTTGTTAGTCGGGGCATCGGGGGCCTTCAGTGAACTCCAATCTGCGCTGAATAAGATCTGGAATGTTCAACCGAAGGCGGGAAACGGTATCGCAAGTCTTATCACGGCACGTCTTTTTTCATTTGGAATGGTTCTGGCCATCGGCTTTCTGCTGGTTGTTTCTCTCGTAATTACCGCAGGATTGGCGGTTCTGGGCAAATTCTTCGGCGAAATCCGGCCAATGTCAGAACTTCTCATGGACACGGTCAACTTTGTGGTTTCATTCGTCGGCGTCTCCGCATTGTTTGCGCTAATCCTTAAATACCTGCCCGAAGCGAGGATCAAGTGGAGAGACGTGTGGGAGGGGGCGATCGCGACGGCTCTGCTCTTCACCATTGGAAAGTCACTGATCGGCGTTTATCTGGGTAAGGCTGCTGTCGGTTCGGCCTACGGTGCCGCAGGCTCACTAATCGCAGTGATCGCGTGGGTTTATTACTCCGCGATGATCTTCTTTTTCGGCGCGGAGTTTGCGCATGTACGCGCTACTGTGCGCCAAAGCGCCCGCGCAGGGAAAGCAAGCTCCGTGCATTGCTGACGCGCTACAGGGGCGGCCGCCGTACGGAGACAGGGACTTAAACGTTCCGCCGGCGTCTTGCCGATTTGCGGGAGCCGCAGCGATTGTCGTTCAGAAGTCTCTCCGCTCGATGGCGCGCTTGGCGCCTCTGTGTGCGCGCAATCGCGGGGATCCGAATGAGCAGTTCAACGTCGCATTTCTGCTGACGCTTAGACGCACGTTGCCGGCTCGACAATCCTCCAATCCGCCCATTCTTCCGCGGATATGTCTGTTACCGCACAGAACGATTCCCAGCTCAGGCGCAGCCTGCGATTGGAGAAAGTTAGGCCTGAATCCGGGGAAGTACTGGTTACTCATGCCTTCTTGACGACTGCATGCTGGTTGGAGGGGATTTATGCGCGATGCAGCAAAGCAGTTACCCGTGAGACTGGGAGACAGTCGCTGGCCAAACCCGCAGCCGGACAGTGGCTTGCGCAGCGCTCTGAGTGGCACGGCGCATTCCATTGACGACGATGGCGCGCAGCTGCCCGATTGCGAACTTCGCTCGGCCCGTCTGCCCTTCGCCGAGAACGGCATACTCCCTGTCGAGCTCGAGAGGCGCAAGTTTATGGAGCCCAGCTGCGCCGAACCGCCGACGCAGGAGGAAGAAGGTCGCAACAGCCATCTGGCCGGGGTTCGCACCGGTTTCATCGCCAGCGCCGTCAGCGATATCGTGCGCCAGAATTGGCCGTTGCAGCAAGCGCGGTTGCAGGTGCAAGAGCTTGCTGCTGCCAATCTCCGTAAAGACGAATTTCTGGCGATGCTCTCCCATGAGCTGCGTAGCCCACTCTCGTCGATCCACCACGCCGTGCTCCTTCTGCGAAGCCAGATGGACGACGCCCGCGCGCAACAGCGTATGCGAGAGCTGATCGAACGGCAGCTCGGACGAATAATGCGACTCGTCGACGACCTTGTCGACGTATCGCGAATCAACAATGGACGGTTGCACCTGCAACGCGAGCGAGCGGACCTTCGCGGCATTGTGAATAATGCAATCGAAACGCTTGAGTCTGATCTCAATGAGCGCAATCATCGGCTCACTACCGAACTGCCTGATGCGCCGGTGTGGGTGCAAGCTGACCGCTGCCGCCTGGAGCAGGTATTCGTGAACCTGATCGCAAACGCCTCGAGATATACGGATGCAGGCGGGGAACTCACAGTGAGGATGTATGCGACAGACGGTGAAGCCGTGGTTCGCATCCGGGACTCCGGGATCGGCATCGCGCCGCACGTCTTAGCTCATATATTCGATATTTTCAAACAGGGGAATGAAGCCGATCCGCGCTCCAAAGCAGGGTTAGGCGTCGGACTCGCAGTGGTGCGCAAGCTTGTCGAATTGCACGAGGGGAGCGTGACCGCAGCCAGTGGCGGATTGGGGCAGGGAAGCGAGTTTACCGTTCACCTGCGGGTGTTACGCCTATAATTAACTTCGACGCTGCGGTGCCGGGAGCAATTCCTGGCGCAACCCGATCCCCGCCGGGACTCGGTCGACGATATGGTTTGCCCTTGTCTTGTCGTGGCGTTGAGGTCTCGTGGTTCGGTCGCCGGCTTCAACGCACGCACGAGGACCCGTCCCGGATCGGGACGCAGATACAGACCCTGTCGGTTCAGAAATGTAGTGGGGTGTGACAAGGGGCTCTCGGCTTGACTTGGACGCAAGTCCAGCGGGATTCAGAGGCTCAGCGCGCGCAGTGGCGCCGGCTTGAGACGATTGCCATCGGCGCGAGCAAGATACGTACTGCCGCCAGGCAGGACACGTCGGAGTAAAGGGCTCTCCGCCCCTCGCCAGTGAGGCGCACCCGTTCGCGAACTGCCTCGGCGCAATCGAAACGCCGCCTGCCTTGTCGGCGTCCGCTGGCCACGCTGCCTTCGCAATACGACTCAGGCTCTACGCAGTACGAAAAAAATTAGAGCAACGACCAGAATGGTTCCGAGTATGCCGCCGCCGATGTACATGTTGATCCCCAAGTTGTTCGTCTAAGCGGACATTGGACATCAAGAGGACCAAGCAGTCGGGACGCTACCGCACACAGCGGCGCCGGGGTGTCGTTCCTGCGGCTGGCATCTCGTCCAAATCAGAACTTAGTCGTCCTGCTTGATCACGATATCGCTATGGACGGACTTCACGTGTTCAGTATCGCGCGCAATGGACACGGCCTTGTCTATCGCTTGCTGGACCCGGCCGCCGCAGGCGCGATGCGCGGAATCGCGACGGAGGGAGTGGGAGAATGTTCGAGACGCCCTGAGAGATCGAGCGAAGGATTATTTGAAGTCAAGGGGCCAGACGCTGTTGTAACGGGCTCGATCGCCTGGGGGAGGCAATGTAAAGCTCTGATAGGGGCGCCATCTGTCATTTGCGAGAGTGCGTCGGCTACTGGGGCGCATCGAGCTCTATAGGCGGATTACCGATCGGGTGTCCGTGTCCTTCCGTACAGACTTGGCGGGCACGCCGCCCTAAATTTGGTTTGTGGTGCGTGTAAGAACGGCGCGGTACTCACCTGTCGATGTAATAGAGGGGTATCCCTCTAGGTCACATTTCGGGATTGCAACGATTCACTACATCATGTCGGCCGTTTTGCCGGCATGCATTATCAGGAGCAGGCTATGAACGTAAACAAGGACCAGCTTAAGGGTCGAACCAATGAAGTGGAAGGCAAGATCAAGGAGGTCGCCGGGAAAGTTACGGGCGACAAGAAGCTAGAAGTGAAGGGCAAGGTTCAGGGAATCGTCGGCGAGGCTCAAGCAAAGTTCGGTGACGTCAAGAAAGACGAGAAAGACTCCTTCAAGAAGGGTACCTGACTTCCGTCCATCAGTCTTCGCAGCAAGTGAATGGCTAGCGGGCAATGACTCTCGCTGTCTCTTGTCCATGCGCCTGATGACCGGGCGCATGGATTCTTGAGTTCACGCCAATCCAATGTAGGGAAGAAATCGCCGTGAAATATTCAAGTCTTATCGAGTTTTCATAGAAGTGGGGCAATATATGGACGCGCAAACCCAAGTTTCTGGTACCACAGTCGGTGCAGGTCCGAAGGTGACGCAGGTCGCAGCGACCGTCTTTGTGCTGCCGCCGTTGCCCTACGCCGAGAACGCGCTCGAGCCGGTCATCTCGACGAAGACGCTTCGGCTGCACTACGGTAAGCACAACAAGGGATATGTCGACACCCTGAACCAGCTCGTCACCGGCACGCCGTTCGCTGACATGTCGCTCAAGCAGCTCGTTCTTTCCACAGCGGGGAAAGCCGAGTACGCCCCGATCTTCAACAACGCGGCACAGGCTTGGAATCACGCGTTTTATTGGCGCAGTTTGAGTCCAGGAGGCGGCGGCGTCCCGCCGCTCGCCCTGAAAACGCGCATCGACTCGACATTTGGCGACCTCGAAACGCTCAAGGAGGAACTCAGCGCGGCTGCGACGACGCTGTTCGGGTCTGGCTGGGCATGGCTGGTTCTCGACGGCGCCAAGTTGCGAGTGGTGAAGACGGGAAACGCGGAGAATCCTCTCACCGCATATACGAAACCGCTACTCACGATCGACGTATGGGAGCACGCCTACTACGTTGACTTTGAGAACAAGCGCGCGGACTACGTGAAAGGTGTAATCGACAAGCTCATCAACTGGGAGTTTGCGGCCGAGAATCTTAGCTCAGCCTGAGGAGCCTCAACACGTTCTGGACGCCTTTGAGGACATCGCGATGCCGTCAGTTCGTTGCGCCCCTGCCTTCTTTTTTCCCTAGCGGTTTTGGCCTGGTTGCGTTGTCCGCAAGCCATGGCACGCGCTGCAGCGATTGCGCGAGCTGTGCACCCATGCTAGCGGTACCGGTGTCCTTGCCTTGAGGGATACTTGAGTTGAGCGCTGCCTATTTAGCGTCGGGAGCGTAAGCAGACTGAGGCAATCGAGAGACTTGTTCGGTCACCTGTACGTTTAAAATCGACTCACTGAGTCGCCGTTCGGCAGGAGACGGTCGCTTTCCTTTTTGACCACGGAATAACACTCGCAACACAGCTGTTCCAGCTTGGGGCGGTCGAGTACCGTGATGTGCCCCCGGGCGTAGCGGATTACGCCGAGCTTGTCCAGCTTGCCAGCGGCTTCGGTGACACCTTCGCGGCGCACGCCGAGCATGTCGGCGATAAGTTCCTGTGTCATGGTCAATTGGTTGGATGACAGGCGATCAAGAGACAGCAGCAGCCAGCGGCACAGTTGCTGGTCCACCGAGTGATGGCGGTTGCATACGGCGGTCTGCGCCATCTGCGTGATCAGGGCCTGCGTGTAGCGCAGCAGCAGAAGCTGCAGCGGCCCATTTCGATGGAACTCGTCCTTGAGCCGCTGTCCGATCAGGCGATAGGCGTTGCCGACGCACCGTTGAGCAGCACGTACAGCAGCGACACGATGGAGTCGGTCGGAAAATAAACGTGGCGCAGGACATCGCCGGACTCGTACAAGACCTTGCCGAGCGGCATCGAGACGAGATCCAAGTGCGGATAGATCCGTTCGCGCTCGGCGGGTGATAGCGCAGCCAGCAGGTGATTCTGCTGCGGTTCGTGAGAGCCGGGCATTGGAGAGCCTTACGCTGGGTAACCACGGCGGTATTCAGCGCACAAAGCATAGCTCAACAGTCGCCCCTTTGCGCGATGCGGCACACAGCGCCCTGCGCCGCCTGGGGGGTAGCAGCATCATAGCCCGAAAGATCAACTGCTTGGGTGCTATGCGGGCCGACACCATTCCGAACATAGTCGCTCACGTCGATGGGCCTGCCGTTCTTCGGAATCGCCGGCGCAACCGCTTCGAGGCAACGCGCTCGTCCGTGAGCGCGTTGCCTCTCTGCATCTAAAACCCCCGCGAGCAAGACTTGCTGCTCTTGTGAGGTAATGGAAGGCTACGCACTGAAGGCCTTGAACTCTGTGCGGCAACGTACACAGGCTACATGAAGCCTCGACTCCCGCTGGGCCAGTATGCGAAGAAGCGGGGAACGAAAAACGAGCGATGGCGCCGCAGACAATGCGCAAAGTCTCCATGGACGCCTTGTCTGTTTTATCCAGCTGACCTTCAAGCATGGCGCGCTCCCTGGAAAGGGTTTCCGTCAGGCTCTTCACGACCTCGCCAACGAGCTCATCTCCTTGGCGAACCGCCTGTCTCGGGTCATCGACAAACCTCTTCGAACGGCCATCCCAGCGCGAGCGAAACTCTTTGGCCACGGGCAGGAACAGCGGAGCGAGCTCCCTGTCTTCAGCCCCTTACATCTGCGCTGTAGCTGTCGAGCCCCGGCTCGTTGAGATCTCGCTTAAGCTGCTGTTTGCAGGCGGAATCTGCGCGAAGGCCGCCGGATCGGGCCTGCTTTTTCCAGCTCTTGTTTCGTGATGGCGTTCATACGTGCACCGCCACTTGCTTGGGTGAAGGCGCCTCAGGCTTAGCTTCTCGAACCTCGAGCATGTCATCGAAAAGGACGCGGTAGTGCACGACTGCTTTGCGCAGCTCCTCAGTGTCGGCTTCGCCGCGCTCATCGCGCACCGCGATCGCCTGCGCCGCCCGGTAATTCTCTACGACGCTGGGATGGTCGACGGAGATATCGGCGGCGCGGCGTTCGAAATCACCCATGGGGTAGCCACGCTTAAGCATCAACTCACGAACCAGCTGGTCCGCTTGGATGACGACCCCTTTGGGGTTATCGACGAAGCGGCCCTGCAAAGCGTTCCACGCCTGGCTGAACCTAGCGGCCTCCGCAGGCGCCAACGGTGCGATCGTGAGGTGCTCAACGCGCTTTTCGCGGACCTTGAGTTCCGATTCGGCCTTGGCGCGCCCTCCGAGTTCACCGACAGTTCGTCCGTATTCCGGACCGAACCGTTGCTGAAGTCTCGCGGATTGTTTTCTCTTTTGGGAGAAAGACCATGCTGCAAGTGTAAGCAATGCAACGACCACGACAGCGGCAACGATGATCCATTGCAGGGGAATAGTATTCATGGGTATGTCCTAATGGGTGTTCGATCGCTGATCAGTCTGTTTGTACGGGGCTCACGGACGCACTACGTGAGGTGCAGGCTGCCGGTGCCGAACAGTCCCACGAGACCAATAATGATCAGATAAATCGCGACGATATAGTTCAGCAGTCGCGGCACCACAAGGATCAAGATGCCAGCGATCAGTGACACGATTGGTCCGATCGTCAGATGGAGATTCATTGGATACCTCGTGTGGCTATGTTGTGGACTGCCGCCGGGACGCAAACGTTAGACGTTCGTCGAAACGTGATCCGTACGTCCGCGCACATTGGCGAGTGTTTGGGATGGCTATCGAGGCGCTCTTCGCGACGCCGGGAGCCGGCGTCGCACTCAGTTCATCGCTTAGACCCCTGCTGGTTCGGCATTGCGGTATCGGCGCCCTTCGCGCGCGCCTTGCCGAGGCGCTCGGCTTCCGCCAGCTCGGACTCTTCGTCGGGCCGCACGTTTACGCCCTCGAGAACTTTCTCCTTGCCGCGCGCCGAGTCGACGAACCGGGTCTCGGCGTCATTAAATCGCTTCGCGGACCCTGGATCTCCTTCGCCGTGATTGGGTTTCGAATTGGTCGTCATGGTAGATACCTCGGTGTGACTGTTACTCTCAATACTCAAAGGCGCACTGCTGATACTCGTGTGGCTCGCGACTCGACACGCCCGATTCCGGATACCGATATCCTCGGGTTCGGCGCTCATTTTGTCGCTGGCAGGATTTCATGAGCCGTCAAAGGCTCGCGAGAACCAGCGCGGAACTGTCTACGCTCTTGACGCCTGGGACCTTGCCCGCGACGTCCTTGACGTGGTCGATGGCGCCTTGGCTAGCCAAGCTGCCGGTCAGCACGACGACGCCGCGAGTCGTGGTCACTGAGAGGTCGCCGTCCTTGCTGAGACTGTCGCCAGCGATCTCGGATTTCACGTCGGCGGTGATTTGACCGTCTGAAGCGGCGAGTCCCGTGTTCGTTCCCGCTTTCTGGTCATCGGCGGGCGAGCCGCCGGTGGCCGGTGGCGTCGTCAACTCATCGGCGCCCTTCACATGGTTAACGCTGTTGGCGACAGTCTCGGCTGCGGGTTTTTCGCCTGTGTCGGCCGCAGCGGACTTGTCCAGATGCCGGTTGCGAGCGAGCTTGGGCTCGACGGCGGACGGCGTTGCAGTGTCCGCGCCTTGGGCCCCCACGCTATCGGTGTGAGCGACTGCGGCAGGGGCGGTGGGGATCTCAGCAGTCGCGGCTGGGGCGGCGGGAGTCTCAGCAATCGGGGCAGGTGGGTAAGAGGTCTGAGCAACCGGGGTAACGGAGTGGGAGCCTAGCGCGAATATCACGGCCCCGACGCCGATGACAACGGCCATGCCGCCGGCAACGATGATCTTGCGAGATGTTTGGGAGTTCATATTGAGATACTCAGTTGGTTTAGCGAATGGGTGCGGTCTGCGGTCGACCGTGGCAGTCGGCTAGAGCTCGGCAGTCGGCTCACGCCGTCCGAGGTTGGTCGACATGGCAAACCGGTTGCGCCGGAGGATGGAAGTTACGCGTCAAAGAGCTGGCGCGTCGGTTCCCTAGCGAACTTAGTCTCACCGATAGTGGAGCGCAGAAGGACGTGTCATCGGTTGGTGCTGAACGCCATCCGCAACTGACCTCCGAGCGCTCACCCGGACGCACATGGGTCGAAGTGGGCGAGGGTGCCTCATACCGATGAGCCACACTCTCACGTGCACGGACCCGTGCATCCACATGCATGCACAGCAGAGCGCCGACGAGCAGCACCACGAATCAGGGCGAACTGCCGGGGCACCCAGGGCCACAAGCCGCCAGAGCAGGTAGCGGTCGACCTAACGGTCAGCGTCGAAGCCAGGTGCGAATGACACCACTGCTCTTGCTTCTTTCATTTTTCTCGCCGTTAGCCGGGCTATGCGATGGTCGAAGACTCGCTTGCGACGAGCAACTCGTTCCGCAGCGGCGGGACCTGGACCTTCAGGAGCAACTCGAATGGCGAGCAGGTCAGCTTCTGGGGCGCGGGCGTACGCGCGTCAAAAATACCAGAATGCGAGTAGTTGCCGAAGCCGTGTCATCCGCTCCGAGGGCTGAGCGTCACTCCTCTGGCCGATCAGATCGATGGCGCAAATGGGTTTACAGGCGGACGGGCGTACGCTGCGGTTTGCCGAGAATTTTTCCGAAGCAATCCAACTCGCAGCGACTTCTGCAAAAACCGGCTGAGCGCTCAGGAGGCGGCGGCCGGCACTCAGTCCGGTGAGTAGCAGCCTTCAGAGTCGCGAACTCAGGGAGCGCGATCGGTTCCCCCGGCCTCGTTGCTCGCCAGGTGCGAGGCGCACCGCGACGCCTCTATTTGGGGTAGTTGATGATGACGTTGACGCGGCGGTTCTCCTGCTGCCCCTCCAAGGTGGTGTTATAGGCGACACGTCGGGTCTGACCGAACGCTTCCGTGGAAAGCCGCGGCCAGAGTCCTCCAGTGATTGGCGTTTACCGGGGCCGCGCCGCGCTCGCACGATACGACGCCCCGATGGAAATCGGGCCGGCGCACACGGCACCTCGGGCTTACCTGCCACGCAACGCCAATGGCAGTCAGGGCCGTGACGTTGCGACGTACCAAGCGAGCGTGACGCCCCTCTCCTGGTTCTCGACCAAGAGAAGACCAAATGTTTCGCCTGTCGCGACTCCCCCGGAGTACCGACGAACTGCCTTCTGTCCTCACCTTGAGAGAAGTCTAAGCGGGCGCGGGTGGGAATGTTGTCGGGAATGTTGGACACATCATGTCGTCACAGATTCAACATAACATGACATCTTCCCCGCACACCCATCACGCCGGCGCCATGGCGTGCTCGACTCGCATTGAGCTCGTGCTGAAGGGTCAGATCTACGGGCATCCGACTCGTGATTCTGATCGTGCTTTGACGATTTGCGAGGCGATCGTAAGACTCGAATTGTAGGTGGGCGAAGGACGAAACGATCCAAGAGGTATTGTGGATGTCCTGAAGGTCCTCGCGCAGGGACTCGTCGCAATTCTGGGATTACAGCGGCTCATCGAGACGTGGCGAGACCGGTAACGTGCGAATTGCAGCGGTTCGGCGAGCAACCACTAGGCAACAGTCTTCATATCCCGTTGGCTGTCCGTGCTCTTCCGTACAGACGTGGCGAGGCACGCTGCCTTAGAGTCGGCTGTCGCGCGTAAGAACCGCGCGGTATTCAGCTGTCGGTGTTTCGGAGATTGCAACGATTCACTATGGCATGTCGGTGGTTTGGCCGGCATCCATTGTCAGGAGCATGCCATGAATGTGAACAAGGACCAGGTTGAGGGTCGAATCGACGAAGCGGAAGGCAAGATTAAGGAAGTCGCTGGGAAAGTTACGGGCGACAAGAAGCTAGAAGTAAAGGGCAAGATTCAGGGAATCGTCGGCGAGGCTCAAGCAAAGTTCGGCGACGTCAAGCAAGACGTGGAAGTCCCCTCGAAGAGCGGTACCTGACGCCCGTCCTTCAGTCTTCACAGAAGTGAATGGCTGGCCGGCAATGATCTCACTCTATTTTATCGTCCATGCGCCTGATAGCCGGGCGCATAGATCTCTCAGTCCACGCCAATCGAACGGAAGGAAGAAATCCTCGTGAAATATTCAAGCTTTATTGTCGCATCGCTGATAACGCTCGCCTTGAGCGCTTGCACTGGGGAAGGCCCCGCTGGGCCCCCAGGTCCAACTGGCAACACCGGGAATACCGGGAATACCGGCAACACCGGCAACACCGGCAACACCGGTACTGCCGGTGCAACAGGGGATACGGGTAGTACCGGTAATACGGGCAATACGGGTAATACGGGCAACACCGGCGCAACGGGTGATACGGGTAGCACCGGTGCAACCGGCAACACCGGCGCAACTGGTGATACGGGTAGCACCGGCGCGCAGGGTAATACGGGTAATCCGGGTAATACGGGCAACACCGGCGCAACGGGTGCCAGTGCCCCTCCGCGCTAAGGGTGAGGTGCCAGCGCAAGGTTTGGATCGCGAGGTTCGCGCCAGTCCTGGCATGGAAGGGCCGCCGGTGTCTTAATCGGCGGCCTTTTCGGTAACGAGACGGAGATGCGCGATGGTCAGCGCACGTGTGTAGAAGGCGCTGGCTTAACACTCATGTGCCGACATGCTCGGGGTGCGCCGTGAAGGCGTGACCGAAGCCACCGGCAAGTTGCACAAGCCCGGTGTCATCCGCTACGCCCGTGGGCAAATCACGGTCCTGCACCGGCCAAGACTGCAACAGCTGTGTTTGCGGGAGCAGCGCCGGGTTCAGGGAGGAACGCGATCGCCTGGTGCGGCCTTTGGTGCTTCAGTGAGACGAATTGAACGCAAAGGTGACCGCACCAGTCTCGATTTGCTCACTCTGATCGTGCCGCCGGCGCGTAACTCCGCAGCCTCAGCGCAAAGTTCCTGAGCGCCAGGATGCTGCTGCTCTCAGCCTGAGCGCATAGCTCGCGCAATTGCTGTAGCGCGCGAGCGTGGCTCGCGGATGTTTCTTCCCAGATCTGCTGCAACCGGTTGCGGAATTCGATCACGGTCCGCAGGACCTCATACTGGTCGAGCAGCTCACGCACCTGCTGGCGGGAGCGCTCATCGAGCAGCTTCGGGTGCCGAACCAGGAGCTGCGGTGAGCGCTTTGGGAGCGCCGCCGTGCTCTCCTGCTTCGTCAGCTCGCGAAACACCGGCCGTATCACGCAGCGACGGTAGTCACGCAGGACATGCATGCGATTGGTGAACAGCGCCCGCACGGTGTCGGCGTCTAATTCGACGCGGGCGCGCACGATGTTTGGCGTCGGCGCCAGGCTTACAACGCGAGCAAGACCCAGCGCACGAAACACGCAGATTAATAACCATCCCATGTCGAACTCCCAGCGCTGCACGGCAAAACGGGGGGAGGACGGGAACGCATGGTGATTGTTGTGCAGCTCCTCGCCTGCAATCAGTATGCCCCAGGGTACGATGTTGGTAGCCGCAGTGGGCAATTCGAAACTTCGATACCCGAGGCGGTGACCGAGCCCGTTGATGACTGCAGCGGCGACCGGTTGAGCAATGAGTTGCAGGCCGAGCATGGCGATGGCCGGTACGCCGAAGAGGACCAGTTGCAAGAGCGCAAATAGCGAGATGCCGACCTTGGAGAAGCGGCTATAGAGATTGCGCTCAAGCCAGTCATCGGGGGTGCCGCGCCCATAGTTGGCGAGAATCTTCGGATCACGCGCCGCCGCGACGTAGAGCCCGTAACCATGCCACACGACGTGCTTGAGACCAAAGACCACCGGGCTATGGGGGTCTCCCGGCCGATCCGCAAACGCATGATGTCGGCGGTGGACCGCAACCCATTGCCGCGTCACCGTGCCCGAGGAGAACCACAACCAGAATCGGAAGAAGTGCCGCAGCACTGGGTGCAACACCAGGCCGCCATGGGACTGGTCGCGATGAAGGTACAAGCTGATGCCGAGGAACATGAGCTGTGCCATCGCGAATGTGAATGCGGCATAGCCCCACCATGGGAGGCGAATTGCACCATAGAAGAGATTCACGGGCATTAGCGCGCCTCGCCAGCGCGGGCAAGAGCTTTGTTTTGCTCGGCAGCGTTCAAGAGAATCCTCTACTACCTTCTCAACGCAGGAAGCGGCCGCCAAATCGAGAAATGACGCCGCACGGGGAAGCGCTTCCGCGCATTAGCGCACACAGTGCTGGCCTGCGCCTAGTGTAGTCGCATCATTTTGGGGACGCGAGCGGGTCAGTGGCGCTGAGCATCCGAAACCTAACGCGCCGCAACATTGAACCATGACCGGTCGCTCACAGGCGATGACGTTGAATGACCTGGTGATCGCGGTCGCGGTGATTCTGATTACGCTCTGCGCCTTACGGGTGCAATTTGGCCGCAATGGTCTGCCACATCGTCGGTGCCTGTGGACGCCACTGCTCGCGCTCTGCTTGGTATGCCTTGGCGACTTGCGGCATCATGCCTTCGCGCGCGAGCAAGCGAGCGAGCGTCGCACGTCGATAGCGCCAATGTCTCCAGGCATCGTCCGGCCAATCCTCATCGTGAGCCCGCTCAGCGGCAGCCGCATAGTTACCGAAGGCCTGGAGCAGAAGTGCAGCTCTCTTCTGCGGGTCGGCCTCCGTGATCGCATTTCTCTCGTCCCGCTCGGCGAATCGCGCAAGCGCGTTCGGTTCGCCTACGACCGCTCCTTTCTTATACCAAGACCAGGACTTTGCAAGATCTGGCTGGAACTTGCCTGGCGCAGTGGCGAATGAACCTGGAACACCAACCTCATAGAAATGCCCCAGCTCAAACGCGGCGATTGGTACCCCATCCTGCCACGCTTGTTCGTATAGCAACACGGCTCGATTGGGATCAAGCATGCCCGCGGAACTATCCAATAACAGGTTTGCAAGATCGACCCGTGCGGCGCGATAGTCTTTTGAAACCGCTCGCTCGAATTGCTGCCTTGCGCCCTTCAGGTCGGACTTAGCGAGCAAGGCGCGCCCCCTCTGATAGACCCCTCGAGGTGCCGGTTCGGCAGTTCCCGTCTTCCGGGAACAGGCCGAGTTGGCGACATCGGCAAGGATCGTCGCTTGTGCGAGCCCGGGTGTTAAACGATCGGGATCATAGAATGCAGCGGCCGCCTGATCGCAGGCGGATCCCTGAGTCCCCGATTTTCGAACTCGGGCATCGGGCAGCAAGCCTAGCTGAGTCCGATCGACCTCGGGCAGCGGATCGATTTCCGCCGCCGCGTCCCACAGGATCTGGGCTGTGATGCTGGCTGGAACGCGTGCATCCCAAACGTGCGCGGTCTTGTCATCCGAGGCCGTGACGATGCGCGTGCCGTCAGGCGAATAGGCGGCAGATTGGATGACATCACCATGGCCGGAGAGCACCGCGAGCGGTGCGCCCGTGCGCGCATCCCAGATCCGCGCGGTCTTATCAGCGGATGCCGTGACGATGCGCGTGCCGTCGGG